>Ga0065711_1043448_pt1 | contig 14725 bp, 6 predicted proteins | sample Hoacrofraction12_FD_59098 | JGI IMG/M metagenome (GOLD analysis project Ga0065711, IMG submission 59098) | Hoatzin crop microbial communities from Cojedes, Venezuela - Epithelial fraction 12 v2 (version 2) | ecosystem: Host-associated > Birds > Digestive system > Esophagus > Crop | place... | reverse complement strand
CCCCCCCCCAAATGACAATGAAGCTATACTGTCCTCATTCAAACACAGTAGAAGTAGTGTGCAGCACAAAGGAAATATTTTGAACGTGTTAAATATTTGTGAAAAATCTTACTTAGTTTTATTGGTGCTAGGGAAGATCTTGGAGAACCTTTCAAAGAATGTTCGGTTTTCTGAAAGGAATTGGGGCACAGACATTCTGACATTAATAAGCAAGAGGGAGTAAATAATAGGTATTATAAGCACAGGAGAAAATTATTTGAGTATAACATAATAAGATAATGCAGAGAAATTAAGTAAAAATAGTTTGGTTTAACAGCAAAAACTGCATGCTGAAAATTTGCCTGTTAATCTAATTTCACTGCAAGTTCCCTGTGAAACTTTAAGTCTCAGGGGGTCATTTGTCAAATCTTCAGTTAATGTTTCATTAAAGTAATTTAAACTTGTGGAGAATGTAAGTAAAATTTGCAAGCGCACATTATCTCCCCCCAGCTTCACACTGTCTTGACCCTTCTGGCTAACTTGGGCTGCTGCTCATCAAATATTGAGCAGCTGTTAGTGTAATTGCGTTCACTCCACATCCCTGTAAAATATTATCAGGTCTGGGCTTGGCAGGCAGGCCAAGCAAACAAGAGGATCTTAGGGGGAAAAAAACCCCCAAACAAAAAAAAAAAAAAAAAAAGTCTATTGCCAATGTATTGCATCCTGAGCTGGAATTAATGAAGTTAACTGTCACTTTTCCTCGGCAATTGTCTCATCCATGCTGTTCAGAAGGCCACAAGGAGGGTGAAAGTTCAGTACCGTCTTAGAAATTTTTTGATGCTGCTACTCCTGGAGTCTATCAAAAAGCAAATATGAATTAGAGCATTTGAAAAATAAAGCTAGGCCTAGTTTTTAAAAATATTTAAGAATATTCAATAGCCCTAGGTGAGAGCAGTTCAGAATGAGACAATGGTGATGGAGTTGAGAAGACCTGCAGGTGTCTTGTTTGAAGAGCAAACTGTGAGAAGTGTGCATGCACAAGGCTGCTCCTGTCCTGCTCTTTATATTGTATGCTAAGTTAATGAACACGTACAAGGAAGAAATTATTTTTTAACACTGTTTCTAAATACTTGGGCTGATATTTTCTAAGACTTAGGTCTAGGCATAATTTTAAAGAGCACTGTGCACTTATTTTAATGAAGGTATTTAATTTTCTGACCAGCTAGGTGAATTGTAGCTCTTTCAGGAAGGAAAAATCCTGTCAAAGGTCACAAATGGTCTTTGATACTTTTGCACATAAATCTCAGTTTGTATATATTCAGCACATTAGAGACAAGCTTTACTGGCTTGATTAGAGACTATTGTACATGATTTTGGGGGTAATGCATTAGCTTACATGTATTTGGCCTAGTTAACATCAGCTGAACTTAATTTATTACATATGTGATTAGGACTGAAATGCAGTTTTATCTAGTTTCACCAGTGTGACTGGGAAGAGACTTACCCAGTATGGGTTAGCCTGGTGCATGGCAGAGTCTTCAGGAAAAATGTCATGCCCACTTAGAGTCCATGAAAAGGAAATCCATTTTAGCAGATCTGGAGAAGTAGCTAGAGGTAGCACTGTGACAATTTCAATTAAAGGTCTGAGAATGGTGATTATGTTTACATACCAGCAGTATGATTAAATGTAAACTAATTATGTGGAAAGCTTAAACTGTGACCTGGATTACTCTTGCTGAATCACAGTTGAGTTTCAGCAGGGTTTTTGGATAACATATTATCATTACAGAAGGTGTCTTTCTTGTAGATGTGTAGGATATTACTGAGATGATCTGACCTTTCTTTCCAACTTCAAACATAACCTGCAGCTGTTTTTGGACTCAGCTCTTCAAAACCCTATAAAGCAAGAGGTATTTGGTTCCACTTGTATAATGGGGGAATATAAAATCATTGCACAGATAATTCATCTTTTGATGCAAATGGGAGTTTGGAAGGATTTGCTATGCTGGCTTTAGAGGGACTTGGGCAGGTGGGTTATGGGCAGTGCCTGTGCCCAGCTCTCCTCGCTAAACTATCTCAGTGCTCTGAGCAGGAGGCATGTTCCTCATGGTCTGATGTGCAAGCTGGTCAGCTGAGAAACAGAGTGTGTGACCCTCTCAAAGCCACATGAAGGCAACAGCTGAGAGAGGCTCTAATACGTTTTAAGGACCAACTGCACAACTGGGTACTGTAAACCTAGAGGACATCTTCTCCAGAAAAGAGATCAAAATCTGTTTGACATAATCTACAGTCTACCCTGTGCTGGAGTTCAACTAGTGATCTAGATCAAAAGCCTTGAAGACTTACCCAGTGTGTATGGCACCATGATCTGGCACCAATATCAACTGCAATTCTGAACCCCTAATACACAGCAAGATCACAGAATCAAAGGATAGTTCAGGTTGGAAAGGACCTCAGGGGTTACTGGTATCTGGTCACCTTCCCTATGCAAAGTAGGACTAAACTCAATGTCAGGTTGGGTTGCTCAAACCCCGGAAGCCCCGCAAACCGTACCCTCTCTGTACACTCTTGTAGTTCCAATGTTTCCATGAGAAGACAAAGCCCACTGGTTTTGAATGGACAAATACCTGCATCAAAGTGTTGTCTGCTTCACACGTTGTTTTGATACGATATAAATCAGTCTCAGAGCCTGAGCCACAAGCCTGAATGTAGCATCCCACGATCCTTTCATGGGATTTCAATATCCAGATGAAAATACACAGAAAAACTGAGTTGTTTACCCAACACTGAATGTCACCCCAGAGCTTCAGATTTGCAAATTGTACATCTTTTTTAATACTCATAAAAATGTGAACAAACATGGCAACAAAAGAAGAATTAAGTTAAATTAGAATGGATTAATATTATGGTATTGTGAAAAGATTGTATCTTCTCAACTTGAATAAGTGATTGCTCTTATGGTTAAAGGATGACAGTGTCTCCAGTTCTAGAAGTGTAACATTCTAAACTGATCTGTGAATAAGTCTCAGACTAAGTCTGACTTCTTCCTGTTCCTAGTCCAAAAGGAGCAGATTCTTAATTACCTGCGAGGGTTTTGTTCTTGCTCTCCAAAGGACTTCTACAAGAGCTGCTACAACTGGTTGCTTGCTCCCATGTGCTGTAGGTTACAGACAATTCTCACAGCAGAAACAAATCACAGCAAATTGTCTTATTTTTTTATTTTCTTTCCACAGGAATTTATTTCTGGCTTTATTAATTGCCCATGTGGAAGAAAGGATTGGCATAAACATTCTGCAGATTTTTAATACAACCACATCTCTGTTTATTTTCATAGCTTATTTCCAATATTATGACGGTTTAAACATCAGCTAAAATACTTCTGTATCTTTTCAAGTGTTTTATTCTTTAAATGCAAACCATCTGAATTAGTTCTCTTGACTCTACTTTTCTCAGCAGAATTACTGGGGGGGGGGGAACAAGATATTTACTTGGTGTTTTAATACATAAAAGGTAGCTGGGTTTGACAAAAACATAAGTAAATAAAATTTACGTTTAAAGTAAACTGACCTTAATGTTCTTGAAACAAGTTTGTATTGGGAATGTGGATTACTACAGTGATATTTGTAGGGCATAATCTTATAGAAGAGAAGTTATATTATCTTCTATAAGATTCCTTATAGAAATTCATGGGCTATAAGCCCATTTGGTAGTGAAGTCCTCAATTTCTAGTATTATTGGCAAGCAGTTTATATTATTGCATGGAAGCATGTCTGTTTGTTTTTATGTACTCACAGGATTTTTTTGTGAGGGATAGTTTAACACTGTTGGAGGTAATTGAAGTTCAGGAATAGCATATGTAGAATTTTGGTCATGCAGTGCATCTTGTGGTTTCCACTGTGCTAAAGAATTGGCACACATATATAGTTTTTTCAACCTGAGCTTATTCGATGCTCACACCAAGGCCTTCCAAACCATACACTTAACCTTGCAAAAACAGAAACATCCCCCCCCCCGTAGTAGTGCAGTGCAGCAATCAGCCCAGGGAGCCTCTCAATGCGTCTCTGGGATACACGAGCAGCCGCCTGTTTCCCAGGAAGTACCGATCCCTTTGTCAACAGGCATTTCACAGGTTTAGAAATAAGGAATAGCGCCTTTGGAATATCCTAGAGATCAGTGAGAACTGTTACATGTTTTCTTGGTTATCTCTTCAATATTGGGACAAATAAGTACAAGGTGCTAAAGTGTTTCAGCTAGAGATGAAAAAGTGCTGTTTCATCTCTCAAATGCAGAACTGCTCTGGGCCTTCTCTGCATCTTAATTAAGTTTTCTCCATTATCTTTTTTCTGATACAATTACTTTTTTGTCCTTATAATTCAGACTTCAGCTCTGCAAATTTAACTTGCATGCTGACTTTTAACATATCCAGGATTAGAAGTAATCTGTACCCTACAGTTTTAATTTTGTGGTGGTTTGTATGATTTGATTAAACAGGTGTTTAACTAGGTACAGTTCCTGGGGATCTGGACAAAATTCAACTTTTCCAATTAATAAGTATTTTGCAACCTTTTAAATAATTTTCAAAGTTTGTTTTAAACAGTCAAGGAGATGAATCTAAGCAGCAGTAATCTCTTCAACAATTTTCCTAACTGTATGCTGAAAAAAACTAGGTTAGTTTTTTTTAAAACTTATGGACTAGATTTTAATCATCTGGTCTCAGGAAACTTCTCCATTCCATTTAGTATTAATGTGATAAATATGTGCATATCACACAACAGATTTAGGCCTTATTGTCAATCTTTAATGAATTAGAAGTTTGTTTCATGTTACCAAATAATCTGGTCTCCTTTTTCAGTCATGCTTGTCAGGAGGTTGCTTTGGTGTATAATAGGCACTGACAATCTCAGAAGCAGCTTTTTAAATTATTTATTGCTTTCATATTCCTCCCTGTGTTAAAATTTGACTTGTCTGAAAGGATTGGAGACTTATGTAAGGGAAAAAAATATTAAATTTTCAGAAAAAAGGCAAAATAAAAAAGGGTTAACTCTTGTTGACACTGGAGAAATCAGCAAGTTGTATCACCTTACTCCTTTAGCCTTCTTAGTTCAAACCTGGTTTTCTTTCATCCTGTTGTTGCTTTTGTGCCAGTTTCTTTTACTTCACCTCAGCGAAGAGTCAAATTTTTTTCCTTTGAGAGCCTGATTGCATGGCTTGGAACGGTCTTGTTCCTACATCTGTTTTAGCCATGGTGCTGTCAAAGTCACAAGCAAGGCGGTTTATTGTAGTAGTGCCATTTTATTAGTAATGGGACTGAAAATGTCTTAGTGTTGGCATTGTCTGTTACGGTTCCCTACTTTGGATCAAGTTCTCAAGTTTGTTATCAGCACTGGTAACTCATTGTGGTCATACAGTACACGAACCCTCCCTGCACACTGCCTGGCACTGAAGGTGCTGTGTCCTATCGCACAGCTATGTTTCAGCCCTGTTTGTTTTCTGAGGATCAAAGCAAAAGCTTTTCTGGGGAAACATATATAAAGTTAATTAGTTTGCCAAATGGGTGTTGTTTCCGTCTCTGGCTGTGGCCTGGCTAAGGCAGGTAGCCAAATCGTCTGCTCTTCTGCCATTGCACTGCTGTTTCTAATGGGACTTATTTGGACCTATTGGAGTGGGAATAAGAATCTCTTCTTAAAGTGTTACGTTGCTTTGAGGTTTTTCTGAGCCAATCTGAAACAAATTTAACACTTTAACTCTTAACACAAGAATTTATTTTTCCTCTTTCACAGTTTAGCCTTGGAGACAGCAGTTTGTTCAGAAGTTCCTAGACCCGTTAACAGACCTTCTATTTTATCTGACTTCAAGTGAAAGCAGTTCTGCTTTAGTTCAATATGTTTGAAATGGTGTGACAGCATATGCAATGCTAAGCTTTGAAAAGTCAGAGCTGGATGTCATCAACCTAGAAATGACAAATCACATCATGTTGATTAACAGCATTACCTGGAGGAAGGATAGTGATGTGACTTTGCACTAGATCTGATCAAGAACCTTAAGGCATCCTATAAATAATGTCTGTGTAGGGCAGAAGACAAACATCCTTTTGATGCAGACAGATATCTGCTTGTTAAAATAAGACTTGGGTCTAGTCAAAGCAGTGCCAGTCTAGCCTGTGTTATGTTGCAAAGGACACGTTTGGATGTGATCTCCTACAATCAGCGCTATTAACTGCAGCACTCTGGTAACCAGTGCTAAAACACTACCAGATTGACTTAATTAATAAATCATTAAAAAGCTCTGATGAGCTGTGTGCATGCTACATCATGACTGATATCTGAAATGATTTCCCAGTAGAGATGGCTCGTTGCTAAAGAACAGTGAGTATGCCATGTTGTCTCCCCTATATCCTTAGTAGTCAATATGCAGAGCAAAGATATTTAAAGACCTGGTCTAATAACATGGATGACGTAAGTACATATTTGACTATGTTAATTAGATTATCTTATGCTGATTTTGCATCTTTCTAATGTTTAATTCCAGGGGAGCACGCTTCTTGAGAACTGTGTAATCATAACAGCGAATTCTACGGAACTATTTAGAATACTGGCAGACTTAATGTAGTATGTGTCACCTTGAGATCTGGACTGAGAACCTGAGAACCTTCCTACAAAGCAGCATGAGATGATTTGAAATGGCCATACTTAAAAAAAAAAACAACAAACAAAAACAAAACCAATGAACAAAAAAAACCCAAACCCAAAAACCAAACAGCAAAAAAACCCACAAAAAAAGCCCCACAAGAAAACAAGGAATATTAAGACAGACAGACAAGTGAGAAGATGATTTCTCAGCCACTACTGGTTCAGTTCTGAGAGATGAAATTACCTGTTTTATCTTCAATAGTTGCTTGGCTGGCCAGGTAGTACATAAAGGAAATACTAAAGTAGGAGAATTGGTGACAAGTGGTTGCAAAACGAGTCATCTCCAGCAACTGAAAGAGGAAGAATTATGTTGAAGTTGTTTAGCATTTTCAAACAGAGGTAGGTGTGTGTATGTTTAATGAACTTCTTGCAGTGGTATTATTTACAGCTAATCGAATGCTACCAAATGTGTACATTTATTTGATACCCTTTCTGCATGCAAGCAAGTGTGCAGATCCAACATTTTTATGAGCTCTCTCTGGAGCTGACCAATACAACAGAGCAGACAAGCAATAATTATTGTAGACATACTCCAAGCAGTGCATTGAGCATGTTACTACTATGAGGTGCCTAAAAATAGCATCCCAGGACTTGCCTGGAGAGCTCTTGTCTGTACTGAAGAAGAATGGATATGCCACTTAGAGCCTGTTATTTAATGAGAAAGGTAATGTTGACACAAACTAAATTGCTTTAAAGCAAGGTCAGTCATTTTTCATAAAGAGAAAGCCTTGTGTTTCTACCAGTCAACAGTTCCCACCGGTGACCTGAATTAGGCTGACACAGATACAGGGATGGATGAAATTATTCTACTGTATTTAAATACAGGTACGCTTCTGGTTTTTGGTTTAGCTGAACTGAACAAATATTAGCTTGGAATGATGTGAAACCGAAACATTTCAATGAATTGAATGTTTTTTGTGAGTTGAATGAAGAACTGTATCCAGCCAGGAGCAAATTGAAATTTCAACTGCCCTTAATAAAAGCAAACGGCTTGACTCATAAAATGGAAAAAACTGAAGTCAAGCTCTAATTTGCAAGGTAGTTCGGCTTGAAAGTATTTTTTTATTTATTATGAATAAAGTTTTCCTAGAGAAAAATCCTTCAGCCCTGTATTTCAAAAATAAGTGCCTGTATGTCAGGGGGAAAAGCAGAATCTGCATTGCTGATTCAGTTCTCCCCAGTCACAGAACACTGTTCTCGGCGGAGATGAGAGCTAACTCTTTCTGTACTTGCGAGAGAAGTTCCATTTCGGAACAGAATGTCTCCTCACACAACAAATCACCTGCTGCCTCTTTATTCCAACTTCCGGAATTTGTCAAGACTGGAGTCTAGCCGGAACTTGGAGTGGAGCAGTAAATGATGAAGCTGAGCAGCAGTGATCATGAGCACTCCCTCCTCTGACCTCGGTGCTCGCAGAGCTGTGACTCCCGCTGCTTTCCTCACCCTCGCTGCCGGGCACCATTTTGCCTGTGCTCCCCCCGTGTCCCTGAGGGGCTTGGCCATGCCCTGTGGCGGGGCCATTGCGGAACCAGCCTGAACCAGCCGTGTCCAGCCTGATGCCAGCCCTGGGGCATGGCGACATGGGAGTCTCCGCTGGAACAACACGTTCTGGAGAAAGCATGTGAAGGAAAAAGAGATCTGTCACTTGTGGTTGTGTGAAAGAACACGAACAGGGTCAGGAGGAGTAAGCAAAGGAGAGCCTTGCTCTACATTATTAGTTTTAATGGGAGAGCCTGTACTAAATCAGAACTACATGATGTGACCCAAAAAAGCTGCTATTAAGGAGACCATGGAGGAGAGTATTCGGTCTGTTACAGGAATGAGGAGGTGGGAGAACAGAGATGAAGGAGGACCTGAGGACAAGGACATCTTCTAAATTATAAACACATTGTACATTAGGCTTCAATACTATCTCACCTAATGTTCCCCCTCAGGCAAACTGGGCAAGTGGATAGGGAGGTGCACAGTCTACAGACTATGTTTTAAAAGAAAAATGAAGTGAATACCTGCAGAGTTTTGTGATGATCAGCTGAGACGGCCTCACGGCCTACTCAAGTGTCTCTTCTCTGTGGCGTTATTAGTATCTTGTGAACCTTGGCCTTGTACTTTTTTAATTTCTTTCATTTTGTTTTAGCAGACTACAATTTATGAAGGAAATCTGGTAAATATAATGTGATTCCATGCAGACTGACTTGTGCTGTTTCATCAGATTGGATAGATGGTTCCCACTCCAACTTTTGTCTGTGCCAAAGCTGAAGCCCTGCAATACCATTTTATCTGTCAGTGTTAAACACTTACATTTCCAGACTTTTCCAGCAGAAGTGTCTGACTATTTGGGGATAATGGACAAAGCATTTACAGTAATGGCCAGTTCTCGCTATTCATGGGTGCACAAGAAATCCACCAGCAGAGTGCATCTTTTCAGAAGGTTTTGGACCCTGATAGCCTGACACCAGCACCTTGGAGCCAGATCACGGAGAGAGTTTCCTGAAGTGTTCAGAAATATTTGCTGAGAAGCCCGTTGTTTGAACATTTCCAGTCTGGTGAAGTAGAAGAAATCAGAAAACCAGTCATGGTAAGAGAAATTACTTCCTGCACCTCTGTTGTTGTTGCCTTAAATTTTTTCATTATTTGTATTCTTTTGTTTTTGATTGCTGGGTGCATTGAATGTCAACTCTTCTACGTTTTCTGGCAAGTCCCTCCATCTGTGGAAAACAATAACCCTTCTATTCTCCCCATATCATTAACAATTATGATTTGAAAGTCCTTTGCAATGAGGAAGAGACAATATTGTTTTTTCCATGTTTTTTTAATAGCTTGAAGAATTATCGTGGAGAATAAATAGTTGCTGTAATGGGTGTAGAACTAATGAAAGAGGAGCTCTGATGAAACATGTTGATATTTACCATAGACTGCCTACAGAAGCAATTTTCTTCATTAATTCTTTTTTTTTCTTTAAATTCAAATTAATATGGGGATAGTAAATATTAAACACTCTCCACTTAGAAGGAGTGGGATTTGTCACAGAGCGGTGACACTGTGGCATTTGTAGAGACTTTTCCATCACTAAGGGATAATCGGTTTAATGATGGTGTGAACAGATTGCTAACTGCAGTGGTGGGCTTTTTGGATGGAGGGAAGAGGTTAAAGTCTGGCAATGTCAGCAGGTACCTGGCAAGAAAGCACATTTGCTTTCTATACCAAATGTCATGACATTTTTGTTTTGTCTTCATTTTTCTTGTGGGCTCTTGTACTGAGCAGCAGTTTTATTGCAAATTGCCGTTGTATCACATTGAAGCTGTTTTTATGTGCTATATTGCACTCTGGGCAGATTGAAAGGCTCTCTGCCCACTCAGGGCTTAAACACAGGGTGGTATTCTTGCATTCGTACAATTAGACACATGCTAGGGCTCTCAACTGCATGCTTTATTCTGGGTCTCCTACTGTACATGGCATATCTGTGTATGGAAAAGTGGGCACACTTTATTTTCAAGGAATCTGTTTATGAAACTAGTGCAATCAAAATTATTAAACATAATTAAGAATTCTGTAGCATCTTTGCTATGAAACTAACAGTTGGGCTCATTTTAGACCACTGGCTTCGATAAGCATCAGATAAATAGCTCCTCAGTTGTCCTGTGAAATGGGGAAGTGTATAGACCACAGCAATCTGCCACTTTTTGAGGTGAAGACAGACTCAGAATGAAACCCAAGTCCCCAGATGGCTTGCTGGATGCCCTGGGTGTATTCTCAGTGCCTTTTCACCACTGCAGAAATTAGGGTACTTGTGAAATGCAGGAGGGTTTCATAGTACCAGGGATTACTGATAACAAGTTTCCACTGGTTTAAAAAATGTGATGTATGGGATTCATACTTAAAACACCTCGCTAATAAAAGCATGTGGCTACTTAATTCTACTCTTAAAAAACAGAACAAACCACAAAAACGTCCCAAAAATCCCCTGTAAAAATTGCACCTGGAAAGCGTTTGAGGACTTGGTGCTGAACATGGTGAATGTTGTGGTGTTAAATGATCAAAAACTGGTATTTAAGTGGTGATTTCCATTGTGTATTCCTATGATGTGAATTGCCAGCATTTTTAGAAGGTCTGTTGGACCTTCAAAGTTAAAGCTATCTTAGCTAAGCAAAGGTTGTTGAAGGGCTGTTGCATCCTGCCACACACTGATGAGTGTCTTTGTGCTAGTAAGTAGTAAAGCACCGCTGAGCAGTTTTCCAGGTTCCTAAATGAATCACAATTATGAGGGAGGCAAGGAACAAAAAAGAAGAAAGTGCAGGTGAATTCCACATCCTAACAGAGCATAAAATACAGCTCCAGTTCTGAGCACGTAGGAATTTGTTTTTAGTAGAGGTCTTATCTCATCATACTCAAGAAATGGTGTGCTTTCTTCCAAAGCTTCAGCTCCTCCTCCTTGCTGCTGGCTATAGAGCAAACGCGCCCTCTTTGCATGCGTACCTCGTGCCCTAACACTGAGCATCAGTGTGGGAGCTCTGACAGGCAGACCCACAGACAGGTCCTGAGCTGCAGGTTCAGGCATATGTAAGATTGTTTTTAATATTTGTCTTATTGAATGTGGATAGGTGATGTGCTGCTGGCGTTAGGTGCAGCTCAGTGAGCCTGCAGATCTGATGTTGCCTTCCTTTCTCCCTACTGCGGTGGAGCCATCAGAAGGTCCCAGTGGCAGAGGTTTTAAAGAGGTCCGAGCACTTGACTAGGGAAACAATGAGGCATCATCAGGAGAACTGGGAGGGTGATGGGGGATTTAACTGAATGCACTTTCTTTTCTTTTAAATTTACGGTATGTAAGACACTTATTAGAATATGCAATTAACCTTGAGTTTCTAAAATTGTGATGTATCTCTTTCCTTGGAATAGAGTTCCAAATGAACTGCTAGCATAACTTCAGAAATGTCCTTGAGGTATTTAATATATATTAATTTAACAAGTGATTTTATGTACAGGTGGAGAGCCATATAAATACCCAGACTTAGTTATAAATATTAGATTTAATCTTGGTAAGGACACTTAAAATAAAAGTGAAATATAGGTAGGCATCAATTCCCAGGTTACCTAATTAAGTGGTATCCTTGCTTTGTAATTTTTATTGTGTTAAACAAGGAATGTGTATACTAATTAAGATGACTAATAGTTATGTTCAATCTAATTATAGCACTGCCAGGAGGCACTGTAATAGTTAAGGGTCTGTCAATGTTTTTACTACAGAATTTTGGTCTTAGTGGCATATAGCTTAGCTATAATACTTTACTTGTTGCCGTACAATGTGGTAGAAGATTTCACACTGCATGTACCGTCCTGATTTGAATTATAGTTGTTTAGTTGAAAGGCATCTTTTTCATAGTGTTTGATATAGAAGGTTTGAAGTAAAAATACTGTTTATTGGTTTTGAAGCACACGCAAGCAAACTTCAAAAGTTTACGTTGCAACTTGTTTAATTTGCATAAATATCAATATCTTATTTTTTATTTGAGTGGAATGTCCTATGTCAGCAAAACTGAATGGAAAATCCAGCAGGAGCAAGATCTGGGCAGAGCTTTAGGTTCAGTATTTTTATGCGAGATGGTTCAGACTGGCATAGACTGGAGGATTGACTCTTCATCTTATATGCACAGAAGGAAACACCTTTGTCTTTACTCAGGCAGAAATGGGAGCACAGACTGCAAAACATACCTGGGGCTCACAGAGGCCCTGCTGCTCCGCTGGGTGTAGGTGTTAGGTACAGGATGGGACATTTTGAAACTGAATTCATCAACAGATTGGTAGCTGCCATGTCATGTCCTGTCCTGAGCAGAGAAGCTCACTGTTAGGATTAACTTTTTACCATGAACTTCCTCTCTTGTGGTCTTTTGAGGACTCTAAAAATTGACCAAGATTAGATAAATTTGGTGAAGAATGGTAACTATGGATTCAGAACAATGTGTTTAAAAGATAATAACCTTTTATTTATAAAGACTGCACTATGTCTCATGAGGAATCTCTTTAAAACTATTATTACACAAATGCTGAAAAAATTATTTCAGTAATAGATGCCATACGTCTGGAGAATAGCAGAAATATACCATGTCTACTCAGAAATGAATATGAGAGATGAGTTTCTTTTGGTTGGATTGTGTGAATTTTGATATGGTGAAAATGTGGAACAGGCTGGACAAGTCTCACTTTAAAATATCCTGAAACTATGTTACATGGTGCATCTGTGGCAAAGCTGTGTTTTCTCTCTAACAAGAATGTTATTTTTGACCTGAATTTTCAGGACAGTAATTGTAGAACTGTATTGGGTGGCACAAATGATGATTGTCAGGTATGCCCTGGTGTGCTTCAGTACTGCTTCTGCTGGAAAACTATCTGCAAGATAACATCATGCCAAATGAACAGTGTCTCTGTAAATACTGTGGGACTCACTAAGAGCCATGTCTTGACAATTAGCAGTTTCTAAGTGGCATTAGTGAGTGAGAATGTTTCATCCTGTGAAACATCCATAGGATATTTAATGAGTTGCCAGAGTGTGCGCGAGAGAGCAGGGCTGAGGCAGTAGCTGTTTCCTCTAGGCTGAGATTCACAGCTCAGCATGGTCAGAAGATCAGTAGAAGGATTCACTGAAATGCTCACCTGGAGCATTGTCTTGTCAGAGTCTGACCCACTGTGAAGGGACCAAATTAGTTGATAATGTGCTTCTGGCCTAGCTGGCTGAGGCCAGGCATGTTCCTTCAACCTTCAGCTCTCCAGGCACTCTTTTAAGTGCCTGTCCACCTTCTACCCCTGCTCCAAGAGCTTCTCTGAGAGGTACAAACTCAGGTCTGTCTGTTGGTTTTCCACAGACACCTAACACAACTCACCCCATCCAGTGAGCATCTCTGGCTGCTGCTCAACTCAAGGTGATTTTTTTAAAATCATCTTTTAATTCATAGCTTCCTTCTCCAAGGGGAAGCTCCCACAAACCTAGCAAAAGCTGCTCCTTGGCCTTGACTCTGTCCTTGTCCCAGGTGTGGTGGTACCTAGCTATTAACTTAAGAGTGTGATAGCAAACATTCCTGGTGTCCGGTGTTTACAATAAGGCCTTTGCATCATCGTACAAAGAGACCCTTTTCTTCCAGTCTCCCGGAGATCAGAGTTAATATTTGCACCAAGCTGACAATTTGTGTTTAATGTTATCTTTCATATGCTACTGGCTTGCAGCCCTTCTGAGTGTTAGGTGTTTCATTCAAGAGACAATGAAGAAAAAATTAATGCAAAATAAGCAAAAACCTCTTAAAATGAACTTGGGAATGTACTACTGGCCTTTGTTCCTTTGTGGAGTTTCTGGTGGTGCACAAAGGAAAAAACATATAAGTAGTCTTGGGGAATGGTATGCTGCCTGAAACATGAAATCGGTAGCATGTTCCGACTATTATTTCTGTTATCAGCAAGAGAGTAGATAATTTTTTTCAGTGCTATCTAAATAAGCAAATGCAATAAAGATTTCAAGCTGTTCATCTATATTTAACTGTGCTTTACTATCTATACTATATCCATCTATAGTTTACTATACCTATTTGTAGTTCTCTTCAGCTGGTAGATGATGTAATGAATCTCCTTGGTCTTCACTAACACTCTTTTTCTCAGATCAGCTGTGGTTTTTGGGGTATGGGAATAGACACATTTACAATATAGTTTTAGCTGATTGTAGTTAGAAAGATATTAAATAGTAGTTTTCAGCAGTCATTGCTCCTGCTCTTTTTTGCATTTATATGCATTTGTTCTGAAAGTAGTCAAGAATCCACCAAACATAAGCTGTGCGCAGCAGAGGAAACTATTGAAATCCATCACTGGCTTAGACACTGAAATAAGAATAATGATGTGCACAAGCAATAGCTTATTTGAGATGTATATAAACTGCGTCTGCACATATATTTATGCTTACAAATATCTGAAGGGTGGGTGTCAGGAGGATGGGGCCAAGCTCTTTTCAGTGGTGCCCAGCGACAGGACAAGGGGCAATGGGCACAAACTGAAGCACAGGAAGTTCCGTCTGAACATGAGGA
>Ga0065711_1043447_pt1 | contig 14725 bp, 15 predicted proteins | sample Hoacrofraction12_FD_59098 | JGI IMG/M metagenome (GOLD analysis project Ga0065711, IMG submission 59098) | Hoatzin crop microbial communities from Cojedes, Venezuela - Epithelial fraction 12 v2 (version 2) | ecosystem: Host-associated > Birds > Digestive system > Esophagus > Crop | place... | reverse complement strand
GGGGGGGGGGGGGGGAAGAAAAAAGAGTTTGTTTTATTTTATTTTAACGGGGTATGTCTCGCCGGCCGGTGGTTTCGTTGCTGCGGGCTGGGGTTGTCACGCAGGGAGGTGTCGAAGCGGTTCCCGAGCCCGGGACGCGGGCGGGATGCGGGAGCGGCTCTGCCCCGCTCCTCCCGGGTTTTTGCGGGGTTTTTCCCCCCCTCCTCCTCTGCCGAGGTGTCGGGAAAGGACGGTGCGGGAAAAAGAAAAACCCCAAACCCCCCCGAATTTCTCCCGTCGGCGGGTCTGCGCGTCTCCTCCGCGGGCGAGCACCCACCGGGAGCTGTTTCTGAAATGGTGAAAATCCAGCGTTTCCAGTGAAAAGAATCCTCGGGCGCTGGGCGGGGAGGGAACGCAGCGGGCTGGGGTGCCGAAGGGCTCGTTCTCACCCGGAGATGCGGCGCAGGGCAGAGCTGCGGCTGCTTTTTTGGGGGGGAAAAAAGTCGTTTTCTCCACGTTCCTTGTGTGGAAAAGCGGGAGAGAAATTGCGCTTCCCGGCCGTAGAGGTTGGCTCCATCATTTAGCTTTAAGCGGAGCACGCTGCCGGCTTCTTCCAAACAAACCTCAAGGAAATCGGGCTGTGCCGACCGAGGGGAGAGAAATAAATCCCCCAAAAAGCGGGTGTGGGGGGCAGAGCCCCGCCTGGTCTCTCGCAGCCGCCTCCTCCCTGGGTTCCAAAGAGTAAAATCAGAATTTCAGCATTTCATCCCCGATAAACGCCGCTGAGTTTTTCGTTTAAACTGAAATAAGAACGCTGTATTTTAATGGCCATATGGCAGCATTTTCTCCAAGGCTTCGAATGTGTACATGCAATGTCAGATATATTTTGACTTCTCTGCATTAATTAAAAGCAGTGATGTTAGGAATTATTTGCATGTAATAACTGTTTACTTGTTCCTCTTTATGAAACTTGAATAGTTTACATTCTTTCATACATTTCCTTTTTCCTGTTGGCTCCTTCTCCCTGTTGCAGTTTCTTTAAAACTCTCCACTTAACTGGTTGCAGGTTGATGGATGGAAAATGTTTTTCTTTTATGAATTAAGCTTTTATTTCTGTAATCAATTATTCTCTTAGGCTCGTTTTCTTTCTGTGTTTTTTTTTTCATCCTCGTTACACAAATTTCCAAGCTGAATGCATCCCAATCTCAGCTTGACTCTTGAATTCATTATTAACTTTCCTCCTCTGCAGTCACAAGCTCTGGATTAACAGTAGTTTACAGTCTCGGAAAGCACTTGGGTGAATAATCTCCTTCCTCGGGCAGAGTACTGGCAAATGCTCATTACAGCAGTGGAAACACCTCCACTGCCTCTGACAGAGCAAGGAGTGTAACCGAAGTGCTGATTCTGAAAAATTTTTCATTCACATATTCTTGTGGGATGAGACTTTGTGATATTTGCAGAGAAATAACCCCGTTGGGGCTCCCTGGGGCTGCGCCCCGCGGTTTTTTCGCAGCATGAAGCGTGCACTTAGTTCCCGGTGTCCGGCCGTGCTTTCCCAGCGAGGGGCTCTGCCGGACCCATTTAGCGTGAAAAATTGTTTCTATCGAATTTTTGTTGGGAGTGTCGCGCTCGCTTTCCCTTGTTTGGCTCAGTCTCTGAGAGCCCGGTGCTGAGTTCGTTTGTTCTGGCAGAAATCTGGATTTGCTGCGAAACCGTTGTGTAAACGTTTGTGTGAAGCTGCCGTGCGGACGTGTGCGTCTGTCAACGGGCGCAGTCCCCCGTACGTCTGCCCGAGCTGCGGGAGCCCTGTGAAATCAGCAGCGGCCAGGCTCTCGCTTTGAAAATACGACTTGGACTGGTTCAGAATTGGGCATTTTTAGTGTTAACGTGGCTGGGATCGTTCCGGCACTGGGAGCTGGGAAGAGCAGGTCCTTCCCCTCTCCCCTCCAAAATTACCATCTCCATGTGCGAGACAAAAGGGGGGGGGAGAAGGACCAGTTTCCCTCTGTGCTCTGCTCCAAAAAAAAAAACCAAAACCCTAAACCCCCAACTTTTTTTGCTCAGGTTGAGCTGTATGAAATGCAAGCCAAGGCCAGCGGCCCCGCCGCCCGCCCTCCCGGCTGGAATATCCCCCCGCAGCATCCCACGGAGCTGTGGGTGCTCCCGAACCCACGCGGGAGCTGGGATCCAGCCCCACGCAGCCGGCGAACCGCGGCCGCCGCAGAGGTGCTGGGGCTGGGTGGGAAAGAGCAACCTCAGCCCGGCTTCCCGAGAAGGCGGGAAATGAGTAAAAATGATGCTGAGTAATAATTGTCGTTTTCGATTCATGGGAGGATTTTTGAGAGCTGTTAATGGAGGCAAAAATGGCCTGGCCGGCTCCGCGCCGCGGCCGTCCTCCCTGGAGAGGTGTTTGAATCTGCAGCAAGCGGGGGGGGGGATGAAATGCAGGGAAGCTATTTCACATGGAGAATAAAAAAATGAAAAATAACAATAATAATAAAAATAATAATCGGATGTGGTAGTAAGTCGAGAAGCCGGGTGTGGAGCTGCTGGGCTCGGCTCCCCAGCGTGCGGGAGGGTTGTGTGGCCGCACGCCGCCAGCTCCCCGCATGCAAACCGAGGGGCTCCCTCTCCTTCCGCGGGATTTCCTGAATAATCGCTCCGAATAATCCTCGTCCCGGCAGAGGTTTTGCCAACAAACACTCGGCGTTGGTTGGTTTTTACGTGGCCGTGCAGGCACCCAGGAGCCTTCGCGCTCCGCGGGCTGCGGCAGCTCGGCTCTCCTGTGCGGGTTGTCGGCGCGACCGTTTCACGGAGGGTTAAAATTGTATTTGGGAGGGTAAAAAAAAAAAAAATAATTCCCTTTTGTGCAGAAAGTGAGCAGGTTTGTGAACTGTTCAGTCGTGTTTTGGTAGCTGAGGTAGGGCAGGATTGATTGCTGCCTGCTTTTCTGCTTTAAAGCCAGCATTTCTCCTCCCCCCCCCGCTACCATAGAGAAACTGTCCCACCTGGGATAGCTGCATTGTGTTCTCAGGAGGAGATAATTTCATTTTCCCATTTATTCTTTTTTCCCTTCTAGCTGTGTAAATACAGTTTCCTTTTGCTATGGGTGTTCTCAGATCCAACCCTGCAGACAGGCGATGGTCGGGGTCTGAAAACCCCCAGTTCCTTTAGGGGGAGAAAGGGAAAGGAGGTGGCTTCTTACTGTATTAATTTGTGAAATAAATGGCGAGGGGCTGTTGCATGGGCATTTCCAGCCTGGTTCCTGCTGGGGTTTATACCTCTGAAATCCTCGATACCTCTGAAATACCACGGCGATTGCTCTTGGGGGGGGGTTGGTTAGAGCGGTTTTGCTCCCTTGTGTGTGCAACCTCTGTCCTTTACCTAAGGGACTTCTGAATCTGGGGAGGCTGCGGGAGAGCGGAGGCCATTCCTGGGGGGACTGGCGCTGTGCACAGCGCCGGTCTCCCCGGGAATGGCCTCCGCGCTCCCGCAGCCTCCCCATCGAGTGGGTGATGGCAGCCAAGACTGGGCAAGGAGAAGGCAGATGGTCTGGGATGCCAAATTTGGCTCCCGAGAGCTTTTCACTGCTTTACTCCCTCTTTTTAAAAAAGAAAAATATATATTTCAAGCTCACTGCTTCAAAAACAGCCCATGGGGCCAAAGCCACCAGGTTCCCCCAGCAAATTCCAGCACCCATTGCCCGCAGACCGATGCCATCTCGCCCGATCTCTCCCGCAGGAGCATCCCATGGGCGCCAGGACCCACTGTGGAGGGGGTCCCGCATCCGGCGCTGCGTTTTAGGGCTGGGTTCCCTTGGGAATAGGGGAAAGAGCTGAGCGGGAAGGCACCAGGAAGCTGCTGTGGGTGGAGGGGTCGACATGGGGACAGGGCAGGGGAGGGGAGGACAAGTGACTTTTCCATCCAGGAAGGTCCTGGCTCCTGCTCTGAACCGGGTCCAAGGCTCTCTCTGCTGCAGCCAGCTGAACCCCAGCGGGAGCCGGCCGAGCTTTGTGTCTCGGCAATAATGTCTCATAAAATTAAATGATGTGTGTGTTGGAGTTCGGTGGATGTGGATATTTGTGTCTGAGCTTGCTCCAGCAGGAGCCTTTCGCTCCCACAAGACTGAGCCCATGTGAATATCCTCATTTATTTTTATTTTTTTCCCCTCTACCTTCCTCAGGAAAAAGCTTCACCCTGACGATCACCGTGTTCACCAACCCCACCCAAGTCGCTACCTATCACCGAGCCATCAAAGTGACCGTGGACGGACCCCGGGAGCCGCGAAGTAAGTGACGTGTTTGATCTGGCATCGCTGAGCAGCGCGGGGGGGACGCGGGGGGCCGAGCTGGCCGTGGTTGAAGGATGCAGAATGCCAGCTGGGCGGAGGTAACGAGACGGCATCGGCGTGGCCGAGCGAGCACCAAGAGCGTGCGCTGTGGCGGGCACAGCTTGACTGCTTGTATTTTGTTTTATTTTATTTTCTCCGCGTGTCCCTGCTGCTGGCTTGCTCCGCCCGTGCTCTGGATCCCGTCACGGAAGGGAGGTTTTGTAGCTCCGGTCCTCGCGTGGTTGGGGCGCGGGGAAAACGCTTTGGGCTTCGACAGCAAAAACGCAGAGGATTCGGATCTGGAGGTGCAGAGGGCGTTTCGGGGCGGGGGTTGCACAGCCAGAGACGCCGTGCCCAGCTTCGGAGGCCGACTTGCTAGTTATTAAACTAAAAGTGTTCGCAGGTTTCCTCCTCGCTGTGCTTTTATTTGCCCGTCTGTCCGCATGGCCAGGGAGAGCTCGCGGAGCACCTTCCCCTTTTGGTTAGAGCCTCTTTCGCTTTCCGGTCGTCAAAGGCTCCGGCTGGCAGCACCGGTGGCCGCGTCGCTTGAGAAAAACCAAAGAGACGATTCAACCGCAGAAACTGTGTTTTGATCGAGTAGGTTCTCCCGGGTGCGGGATGGTGCCTCTTGGTCGAGGGCGGCTGTTGGCGAAGGCGGCTGCGGACGGGCCTCGCTGGGTTGGGTTTCGGCGTCGGGCTGGTTTGAGCTCACCCTGGCATCACCCGAGGAGTGCGGGGAAACACGCCGGTGCTCTCGGGCGGAGGAGTTTCCTCTTTCCAGGAGTATTATTTGCTCTGTGCGACCCCCTGTGCGGTGGGACCTGGTCCCCCGGGGCTTCCATCTTTGGCTTTTTGCTCTGGCTTAGCCTTCCTGCTGGCTCAGCACCACCCCGGGGACGATAAAGCAGAGTTTGTTCGCTTTGCGTGTGAAGCTGTCGGTGCCCAGGTTGAAGGGAAACGGTTTGATCCTTCTAAATATGCTTTAGAAAATATTTTCTGTTGCTGCTGTCGTTGGGCCATCGGTGCCCCTTGATGTCAGGCCAGGCGGAGGCTGATACCTCGCCGAGGGGGTTTTATTTGCATCTGGGTTTGTTGGGTTTTCATCCCTCCCCTTATTTTTATTTTGGAGCGCGAGAGGCTTGACAGGAGCCTGTCGAGCTGCGGGGCTGGATTTGCAAAGCCGGCAGCCAGGCGATGCAATGCTGTTGGTTTTTCTTTCAAGCCAGAACCACCAGGCGGGTCCCTGTCGCGGGGCTGCGGCGAGCACGCGTGGGTCGCGGTGGGCGCCGCGGGCAGCGGGAACGGGCTCAGCCGGGGCTGGGAGGGGACGGCGGGCAGGGGTTGGGCAGGGGATTTCACAACTCCTCCAGGTCAGGAATAGAAATCAGGTCTCCTGACTCCTGGCTCAGCCCCTTATCTGCAGCATCAGATCGCCTTTCTAATAATAATAATAATAATCAGGAATACATAAATAATAATACAAGGCGAGATAGTTACTACTCTTAGCGTCTGGTTTGCTCTGACTTCACTGATAACCAGCGCTCGCCAAACCCCCGCTGAATCACACCCGCTCCTCCTGAATTTCAACATCTCGGCCGATCGCTCCCGATCTTTAATTTAAATTTTTTGATGCCAAGGTGAAGGCTCGGCAGCCAGGCGGGGAGCTGGTGGGCTGCGCCGTGGGCACGCTCGCTTGGGCTCGGGCCATGCCTTCTTTTGGCATAATTAGGCAAAACCAGAGGATGGAGCAGCTTGCCATGGCTCTGGCTTGGTGTGCCCGAGGGATGCCCTCCCTGGGACGACAGCCCAGGCTGCAAGGTCAGCAGTTTTCTGCTTTGTTTTTTTTTTTTTTTCCGCTGATTTGTAGACCTCAAAATGTTCGTGCCGGAGGTGTCGGCTCCCTGAGGAGGTCTGCCTGGCGTTTACTCGCTGCTGATGCCCTTGCCTTATGTGGACCCCAAAGATCGATCTCTCCCTCATCCCTGCACCCCCACAGCCCATAAATTGCTGATCAAAGGAGTTTAGACCCAAGTTTTTTGGGAGATTTTTTTCAGATTATCACAGAGCTGTTGGCAGCACAGGTCATGTTTTGATTCCCAGTTCGACCCTGGGGCTTAAATTCATGTTTGGTGAAAATCCAGCATCTTGCACTGGAAGAAAAATATTTAAAACCCCTCTTTGCCACACTGTGTTGGTTTGCATTTTCTAACGAACCTGTAATTTAAAAAAAAAAATTAAATCATGCCCTTTGCCCTTCCCTCCCTGCAGTCCTCTGCAGAAACCCTTAGCGTGGAAATCCTGGCTGCGAAACGATCCGGGCTCGCTCGTGGAAACCCAGCGTGGTTTTCCCGGTTCACCTGCCCCTGGGTGGCTCTTGGGCATAGCACCCCTGGGTGCCCCGGCGCCTGGTAAAGCGCTGGTGATCGCAGCCTTTGGCCAAAGACGATGGCTCGCGCTGCCTTGCTTGGCTTTGGGAGGTGAGAGCTACCAGCAGGAACTGCAATTTTTATGTCTGTATATGTATTATATATATACTTTTTTACATAAATATGTGTAAATACATATATGCATGTCTATATGTGCATAAATATATGTACATGCATTAAAATATATGGGGGTTTTTTCCCCTTCTTGGCTGAAGTGTTGCAAATGAGTAGGACAAGGGCGTGTGTTGGCTGCTGCTGGCTGGGGCTGGAGGCTGGACGTGGGGCTGGGGAGGAGCTGGTGTGAGCGGGCAGAAAGCTTAGAGTGGGAAGAATTGACCATTTGTCTTGGTTTCCTGGGAAAGCCCTGGGCATCGTCTTGTCAGATGCGGCGAAATTCTTCCAGCAAATGTTCTCGTGGGGTTTTTTGGGTCAGAAAGGCAGCTGGGCTCCACGCCCCACCTCTGAGCATCCCATTAATCCCCCGCCCCTGTCCCATAGCTTCATCTCAGCAATTGAGCAAGTCTCTTAACCAAAGCGGCGCCCAGAAAAACTTCTGAGGAGTTTGAAATCGAGCCGAGTCAGGCGAGAAAACGCAGGGAAGTGGGTGCCAGCCAGAGCCCCTCGCAGGGCTGGGGGGCGAAGCCCGGCTGGGAGGACCAGGGGAGCTGCCCCACGGTGTTGAAGACACCCAACCGCCCTCGTTTGAAGGCTCCGCAGCCAAGCGAGGAGCGGTGCCAGGGGCTGGTAACGGCGATGGCGTTGGCCGAGCCGCTGTCCTGTTGCGGTCCCCGAGCAGCCCCTGCGAGCCGCCACGCAGGCTCCCTCCGAAGTGCCCCGCTCGCTCGCGCCGAGATGTGTTTTTTTTTTTTCCCTCATGCTCAGCCTCTTGCTGCACTAGATCTGGAGCGAAAAAGGACATTTTTTCAAGTTGACACCTTCGCTCTAAACAAATGGCGCAGCGGGTGCCAAGTGTTGACATACTTTGTACAAACAGGAAGTAATAAAATATTTGAACTTCCTGTGGAATTTCCTTCTTTTTTTCCCCCGTTCTCTACAGCTCTTTATTTAGCGAGAGCCCGGCTCGGCCGAGCTGCAGAGCCCTCTTGCATCCCCAGCTGCTTGCAAAAGGATCCACAGGAGGCAGAACATGGGAAAATGAATAGCTGGAAGCTATACAGGGGTGTTTCGTCTGTTCCTGGGTGAATGGGAGCATCTCCAGGGCCTCCCCCTTGCACCCACCTGCTGGCCGTGTTCCCTTCCCCTTCCCACTGCTCTCGCCTCCCCTCCACTGCCACTTCTGCTCTCCGCTCCCCCACTGTCCCTTGCAGCGCCAGCCCCTTCTTGCCCATCTCCCGGGAACTCTTGTGCCAGGTCCTTTTTTCCTTTAAATGCCTTTTTTCCCCTTCAACTCTTTTCTTGCTGCCATTCAGTCTTCATTAGCTTCTCTTCCCCCTCTATAAACCCCCTTTGCCCTTCACCCCATGTTTCTGATTTGTACCCTGTCTCTGATGTCCTGGCACTGTGTTGGGGATGAAAGGGAGACCAAGACGACTTGACCACCCACCCCAACCCTTGTGGGGAAGCACATCTGTACCCAGTCATGCTCCCCTGGGGTAAAAACCATCCCTCTGGCTGCGAGCAGGCAGAGCACCCCATGTGCCGGTGCCTGCAAGGTGGGAAGGGAGATGAGGCAGCTGCGCCGGGACGCATGGAGCCCTCTCCGCTTGTGTGGCGAGGGCTTGGACCATTTTGAGTGTGAAGTCACTTTGAGATTGAACGCCGCTTAGGTTTGGGTGAATGGAGCTGGTTTTCTTTCCCCCCCTCAGCAAAGACAGCGAGTGGAGGAGGGAGGGGGTGCTGGAGGGAGGCACTGGACACTGCAGCATGGACCAAGCTGCTCTTACCTTGCAGTTCGATGTTCTCCTGTCCTGGGCTGAATGATGAGGTGGAGGGTGAGGAACGGAGGGTGATAGCTTGGGTTTCCATGCCTAAGGAGCAAGGGGCAGTGCGGTCCCTGCATCCTTTCTTGTCACCCGCTCGGCCGCAGCAGCAGTGCAAATGCTGACCAAGGGTCCAGTGGTGGTTGTCGGTATCTCCTGCCCTGCTCATTTTGGGGGTGTGTGTCAGAGATTCGGTGCTTTCGGTCATGTCTCTGCTTGGTGTGACCACGGTAAACACCAGGAGGGTGTCTTCATCCTGCAGCATCTGCTGGCTTGGGCCGGGGGGAGGAGGGGGCTTGTGGCTGGGCTCCCGCAGCCAGGCAAGAGCATTTCATATCCCTGCTCCATCTTGTCCCTGCAGGGTTTTTCTGGCTGGGCCCATCCTGCACAGGCACAAATCCCCTCCATGGCCACTTTTCTCCCCAGAAGGCTCTTTTCCCCTCATGTCCCATGGGGTGGGAGCGATGGGGCCATGCTGGGAGCAGTGCCATCCCAGAGGGGACAGCCCAGCGGCCACCGCTCCAGCTCGCCCCGAGCACCCACTCGCCCCTCGCGTGGCACGTAGCCGGCGGGTGGGAAGGCTTCTCACCTCCCACGGCTCTGAGTCGTTTCCAAGAACCGCTGCTTTTTGCTTTCGTATTTTCGAGATCCTCAGCTGGGTGAGGGTTTCCCTCCCCGCCTGCCCCCCACGTGCGACGTCAGCGCGAGCCGCAGCCCAGCCCTGCGCTTTCAGCTGGGAAATGGAGTTTGGGGTCTGCAGAGGGTGGAAACCCCCTTTTGCAAGGCGTTAGTGGCATCTGTGTCCCCGGGGTGCTGGCAGTCGGTGGGCACGAGGCTGCAGCTTGGGTGCCAGCTGCTGTTGAGCAGCCCAGGCATTGGAGGCTCTTGGTGTCAAGCATGGGGTAAAAAGCAAAAAAATGGGAAAAAGATGGACTGTAAAGGGGAAAATCCTGTCTGTAAATCCAGCCTGAAGAGGGCTTTGCCACTGTTAACAGCAGGGGTGGCTGCGGGAGGGTGCCCATGGCCCCACTAGAAGGGCATTGCTTCCAGCAAGGCTGGTGAGCCCAGGAGGCAGCCGGGGAGAAGGGGTTGTCCTGGCGCTCGCTGGGGATGACACACACCTCGCTGTGGCTTCTCCATCCGTCCCGAAGTCGCGCTGATAAAAGCAGCGCCCTGAACCGCCCCGTCCTGCGTCGGCCCCGCCAGCCCGGACACACCTCGGCACCGCTGCCCACACCCCGTATCTCACCTCCGCCATCTCGGTTCTCATCCCACGCCCAGCGCCTCGCCGGCCCTGGCTCCCTGAACCCCGGCGCGTCCGCAAACCACCCTGAAAAAGCCTTTCTCACTTTTTTTTTTTTTTTAAATTTAAGGTGAATCTGAATCCATTTTTCTTGAGTTCAGAGAGTTTTTTTGCCTTTTATTCCTAGCGGGTGCTCCAGTTTGAGGTTAGAGAGAAAAAAGATGTGCAGGACCGTGCTAGCAAGGCAAGCCATCCCCCCGCTACCTTCCTCGTTCCTCGTGGCTGCAGAGGAGTCTGAGATTTACTACCAGAAATACCAAAAATGAAAACTCATTTTATTCAGGGAAGAGAAAAGATCTGCAATATTCCACCCCATTAACCAGAAGAAGCTCTGCAGAGCCCCCTGTATGATGCTGACAACTAGAAATTGCCTGATAAGATGATGCTGCCCTAATTTGAGCCTCCCATCCTGTCCAGTTTGACCCGCAGGTTTAGGGCACGGGGGTGGGAGGCCGAGCGCCTGGGATTTGCATTCCCCATGAGCTGCGTTGGGAAGCGTCAGTGCTTTAATTCGGACGGTTGCACGCGTGGAGTCGGTCCGTGCGTGTCCACGCGGCGATGTCTCTCCCTGTCACCATCTCTCCTCGGCACCGGGCTCGTCCCCAAACCAGCTCCGCTCCTCACAGCCCCCGAGCGCGGCCGGGCCGTGGTTGTCTGAAGGCGAAGGCAGCTTGCCCAGAGCCGAGGCCGTGCTGGGGCTGGGTGAGGCTGAAGAGCTGAGTCAGCCCCTCCGTGCTCGCTGGCAGCAGCGCTCGGGTTTGGGTTTTTCAGCGGCGGGAGCTCCCCCGTGGCACGACCTGCCAGGCTCCTGTTTGGTTCTCCTGGGGCACAACAGCCCTGTTCAAGCTTGATTCCTTTAGCAATAATAGTATTTTCGTGCCTTCATGGCTTAAATGCCATCAAAAGTACAAGATGATGTGTTTAATACATTGCGGAGTTGGTTATTTCCTTGCTAACTTTTGGGTTGTAATGTCTTTAAAAGAATTCATGGTTTCTGGTGAGATTTCTGACTCATTGGTATTTGCTTGTAGCAAAGAGCATCTCTTTAGGGCTTCCCTCGCTTGCACAGTTTTGGGGGGAAAAAAGAGAGAGAAAGATGAACCGAAAATGTTCCCGTTACCTTTGAGAAAAGTGACTGATGGCTGAATTCACCCGTCAGACCCCGGCCGGGCTGGGCACTGTGCTGCGTGGAGGGGAACTTGCCGGCGCTTTTGGGAAAGGCAGCGCCGCTCTCAGGGAGCGGGGCCGATGCCGGGAACCCCACGGCAAAGCTGTCCTTTGCCCCCAAGCCCGGGGGGGATTTTGAGGCCAGTCTGGAGGTGCTTTGTCACTTGGACCTGTGCTGTGGGGGAAATGACGTCAAGCTACACTGTGCTTCACACGGGGAAGGGGGGGGGAAGAAAAAGGTTGTCTCATGGTTTTGTTATGATTCGAAGCAGCTTTGAGAGGAGGCGGGGAGCTGGAAGAGCTCTGCAGGGCTCGGGCGCGCTGCGGGGAGGCTCGGGGCGATGCATTGTGGCCCTCCAGGATGCCAGCTCCATGGGTCTGGATGGTGAAAGAATATCTATAGCTCTCCCATTGCCCAGGGCACGGGGAAATTGGGATCTACCGAGTGGCAGATGTGGGTGCGGGTCAGCGAGGGACAGCCTAAAATAGCTGAGGATGAAGACAAGGGGCAGTCAGACGGGGTTGTGGGGTGGGAGCCAAAGAGGAGCAAGGAAGGGCAAAATGATGCCCTATTGCCATATTCCTACGGGCAGCTCTGGGACCCCGCGGCCTGCAGCATGCCCAGGGCGGTGACACCCCGTGTTTGCTGCTCCTTTTACCCACAGAGGTTTGGTACGGCTTCGGCAAGCACTTGGAGAAGGGATAATGAGTTACGAGAGGGTCTTGCGCTTCTCAGAAGCTCGGATGGAGACCCAGGACGGGGGCCGCGTCGTGCCAGTATTGTAGGATTTCAGATCTTTATCTTGGCAAAAAGGCTTCCTCGTGGGGATGGGCAAAACTTGAACTTGAGATGTTTCTGTAATTAAAAGCAGGCTCAGCGCTGAAGTGCTCCCGTGGGGTGATAGTTTGGGGTATTATTAGGATCTTTTGTTTTATTCTCCTGCTTGCCCTTAGCTAGATATAAATACACAGACATTTCCCAGTTTGCCTGGGAATGGAGGAGGAAGAGAATGGCAAAGAAAAAGGAAAAAAAAAGAAAAAAAAGAGAGCTAAATCAATCAAACCAACAAGTTAGTTTAAATAAATACATGACCTCACAACTTCCTGGACAGTTGTCGATGTAAAATTGCTGTAATTTGTTCTAATTTAAAATGCGGTGCTTAAAACACTGATTTCCCACTTCTTGAGACCTGTCCCCGTCCCTGGGGAGGAAGAGGAGGAAATCCTGAGTGACCCTTTCTCGCTTCCGTATTAACTCTCTGCTCTGGACGCGCTGCTGACGGATGTTTAAAGAAACCCTGCGGGCTCCGTCCGACCGCCCGGCAGCTTCGGCGTCTGGCTGGTGGGGGACCTGCCATGGTGCTTCCCGTGGTGGCCCTTGGGCGTGGGGGGATGCTGCTGCCCAGGGACGTCAGGCTCATCCCGGCCGTGCTCCAGCCTCCGTGGGTCTCTGCTGCTCCCTTGCGCTGATCCAGCCCCACAGAGGGTCCAACCTGGAGGGGCGAAAGGGCTTTGGATGTGGTGTAGGCTTTTTGGGGTGCCCTGAAACAAGGCAGGCATGGGAAATCCTCAGTGGGAATGCCAAGGTACTTTAGTATTTTAGTTTTATTGGTGTTTTCTCTGCCGTCCCTCCAGCTGCTGTTGGGTTGTTGGTGCCTGGGATGGGGCACTTGCGTGGACGGTGCCCAGGGGCCCCGGTCACCCTGTGCCTCCTGCACGGAGACCATCCAGCCCACCCCACGCTTCCCTGTCCCCTTTGCTCTTTGGATGGAGACAAATGAAAAGCAAACGCTGGCCAGAGCCAAGGGCTGGGCGGATGGCACGGCATCGGTGCCATCGCTGCGTGCCCCACCAGGCAGCTCGAGCGGGGCACAACGCATCGCCCGCTCTCACCCTTCATCTGCCAGATCCCTTAAACACCTCCCCAGCGCCCCGTTAACCGGGGCCTCTGCGGCGAGCGGCTGGGTGGAAGGCAAAGGACGAGGTCAAAGCCACATCTCTCAGGGCATGGAGGAGACCCGCGGGCAGTGGGGCGGCAGCCAGCCCCGGGATGGGGAGGGGTGAGGAGACGCCGGCTCGGGGCTCCCGAGTTCATGCAGGAGCCCTTGCAGATCGGTACTTGCTGCAAAGGAGGGTTTCTCTGTTTGTATTCCCATCACTAATGTGTTTTGATCCCAGCGGGGAAATTTGCACCCTTTGGTATCTGCCCAGACCGTCCAGGGCATGGTTTTCTTGCAGAGGCAGTTTGGGACGGCTGTTGATACATGCATCGCAAGCAATTATGTTAAACTGTCTCCTCCTCTAATTTCTTATAGGCGCTGCTATCCAGTTAACCCCTTCGGGGTCCAATCCTGCAAAGACCAGGCGAGGGGGAGGCAGGGCTCAGCTCTGGGACGTGGATAAAAATCCCTCGGGGAGAAAAGCAGCCTGGCACTGGGGTTTCTGTGGGGTGGGATGCGCAAGACCCCCAGCCCCACGCGGAACCCTCAGCGGGGCATGGGGACGCCTGGGCGCCGGGGGCTTGCGGAGCCGGGGAGAGCAGAGCGGGGACAAACGTTGCCCAACCGCGCTCAAAGCTATGGGTTTGCATCGCCAGGGCCTTTGGTGCTACAGCTCGAGGCTGTAATCCCGGCCTCAGAAGAAGTATTAATAGAGCAACCGAAATTATATGGGCTCCAGTAAATTCACTCCTCTAATTATTTATTTGCCGCATGTAGCATATTCCACCTCTCGTTTTGTAATCACCTGGTGCGTTATAGCTTTGAAATCATTTCACTTAGAAACGACCAATATATTCTAAGCAAAGCAATATTGGGAGTCAGAACAGGTAACTTATTTTTGCTCGCATTGTACAAAGAAATCTTTGTTGAAATTGGTTGCAACACCTCCTGCTTTTGAAAGCTTTGGGAAAACCCCAGGGCACGATTCTCAGCTGGGATGGAAGAGGCATACCCGCTCCTGCTCTGGCTTTGAGAATAAATCGGAGTCGGAGAAGTGGCCACTGCTAGTGTACTTGGAGGAGATCAGGCTGGAGCAAAAGGATCCTCTGGTGGATGGGGGGTGTTTGGAGAACTGTGTTTCATTGCAGGCTCCTTCCAGAAGGATGTCAGCGGTATTTCGATGCCGGGTGCAGGGGCAAATCGTGCCAGGTGCCATACAAATAAAGAGCAGAAGAGATTCCTGCAGGGTCCAGCAGCACGGCCCGAAGGGAGCTGTGCAAAGGGACGAGCGGGCTGGGATGGGGCGCAGGTGACGGGAGATGCCAGCACTCAAAAGGATTATTTGTGAGCTTTGTGGCAAGGACGTTGGTGAGCTTCACTCCTTTGCAAAGGGACAATGTTTTGCCCTGTGCCTCAGTTTACCCATTTGTAAAGCGGGGCTAACAACCTGCTGGGCAGCGGGTGATGTAGGAGCGTTGCACACATGTGGAGGTTGTTGTTGGTGAGGGTTTATCATGCTGGGACTGCATGGGTTGCAGGGTTATTAATGCAATGTGGCCCTGCTTCCCTCGGGCAGGATTTGCAGGCTCACGAGGACAGCGGGAAGGGTGACGGCTTGGAAAAGAGGGGGGGGGGGGAAA
>Ga0065711_1043442_pt1 | contig 14725 bp, 11 predicted proteins | sample Hoacrofraction12_FD_59098 | JGI IMG/M metagenome (GOLD analysis project Ga0065711, IMG submission 59098) | Hoatzin crop microbial communities from Cojedes, Venezuela - Epithelial fraction 12 v2 (version 2) | ecosystem: Host-associated > Birds > Digestive system > Esophagus > Crop | place... | reverse complement strand
TGTCCCTGTGGGTCAGAACTGTTGGAAACACAACTCTACCCTTGTCACAGAAAGCCATGAAGTGAAGATCATGGGGTTTTTTTTTTTGCCTTATATGGACATATGGATATTGGAAAAATTAGCAGAAAGCATCATACCCATCATGACCATATCAAAACATGCGTCTGGCAGGGAAGGGAGAAGAAAAGTTCCTCACTCGTTAGCTTCTAAGAATGGAATTAGAAAACAGAGAGTAGAAAAGCTAGAGCAGCAGAGAGTCCTGCATATCCTGGCTTTTTGACCTGGGACATTTGTTCTCTAGCTAGTGTCTCCCAAAGCATGTGCTGAGGAAATCTTCTGCAGCGTGACCTCAGAGGAACAGAGCAATCCTAGGATCAAGGCAAAAGATGGTTAACTCTGACAGTAAAACCGCCTCGTGAGGTTATGACAGGAATTATACAGGTTATATCCTGTAAGAATATTAAACTTCTTATTGCTGTTGTATTTGGAGGGAAAACTCGAACAGAAAGCAAGCGTTGAGCGATTCTGTAAAAGTACCGATTGGCTCCATCTGGAGGTGACAGCTGAGATGACAAACACCATCAGCTTGGGCAAGCAGATTGCAAGCAGACCTGAAAGCAGAGTGAGAAGCTGCTTCTCAGTGCTGTGTTGAAGACTTGCCCGCTAAAGGCAGGTCTCCAGTCTTTTATGGATTCTCTATTCAAAAATAAAGCTCACTTAGGATGTGATGGGTTTTGTGCATTTGTGCCTTTGGGATAGGAGGAATTTCTAGTCCCGCTCCCCCTTGGTTTTCCTTGGAAGGTGCCCTGGAGCCCTACTGGGTTTCGCAGTGCTGCGTGAGGAGGCGTTGAGCGAGAAGCCTCCCTACAGAGGCCCTGACATTCTGTCCCCAGCAGCCTGTGTGACCCCTGCTCACCCAGGGAGTCCTGCAGGAAAACAGGAAGGTTGCAACGGCAGTAAGCGAGCACGCAAAATCCAACCAAACAAAATACCCCAAACTGGCATTGGCTTGAAACTATCAGGATTCTCACATGGGAACTGGACTCAGGCCATGAACAAATTGAAGTCCAGGGCATGAGAAGTATCTAAGTTTGGCTTAAATGCAGATTACAGAGCTCCATATCTGAGCTGGGATGGTTGTTGGTGTTGGCTCTGAAGGCCTATGACTGCTACCTTTTCCCTTCCCTTTCTAGTGACATTCCTGCATTGAACTAGATCATCACTGCATCAGAGACCAACAGGGTGGCCAAAGGGCCTGGGATCTACACCAAGATGCTGTATGGCTGGTCACTGCCAAGGCATGAACCACTGTACAGGAATAAACCTTTGTGTGCATGTGAGAGCTTTTCTGTGTGTCCCTTAGCAGTGCTCAAAACTTCTGCCCTGAAGAACAAGCTTTGATTCTTTCTTTAACCCCTACTTTGCCAAAACCTACAATAATACCTGCTTTCCTTGCAAGTCCAGGACTCCAGTTACCTGCACGCCACTTCTGAATAACCCATTTCTCTTCAGCCAAGCATGACAAGAGCCTTAACCGTGCAGGGCGGATTGGCTGCAGCAGCTCCCGTGGGCGCTCCCACCCTCCTCCCATCCCCGCTGCAGGAGACCGTTGCTCCTGTGGCCATCACCTACGGATGGCATCTGCAGGAGTGAAAAGTTTCTGCTGTTCATGGCCACTGAGAGAGGGTGGTGGTGACCTGGGACACTGAGGCTCTGCCTCTATCCCAGCTTTAAGAAGAAGGGCAGGGCACTGTTTTCCTCACCCCCTGGATGTGCTGATCACCTGCTGGCATGAGGTTTTTCCTCCAGTACGCGGGCTGTTTTTTTGCTTTTTTCTCCACTGGGTTTTTGATAGCATCTACCTGGACAGACTGCTGGATGGTGAACGCTGATGATTCCCTGGAGGTAAGATCGGGGTAAGGAGAGCCTGACACCGAAACAAACATGTTCTAGAGAGAGTTCGCTTCCCAGCATCCTTACTCCACTCTCCTGTACTTTTTCCCTGTTGTGCTGGATGAAAGTGAATGAAAATGAAATGAATGACTCCTCAGGCAAGAGTAGGCGAAAAGTGGTATTTTGTGTAATTGTCTCTGCCAGACTTTATTCTCCAGACTGCTCTTACTTAGTAAGTTTAGGAAAGGTCTACAGGCTCCAAGTTTAAATGTGCATGAATTTGAATATGGTTGTTCTGCGTCTCCAGCCTGCGTGGATATTTTGGAGATGTTTCTAGTTCTGTAGGTCAGACTTCTTGGTGGAAAAGTCCAGTGTGTACACCTGTATTCTTCAAGTCTTTTTCTTAACAGCCTTTGAGCTACAGGGGGGAGCACGGGGCCTGGCATCAGATCCAGCACTCAAAAATACTTTCTTGAACTTGTGCAGACAATAGCACTCTGCTGTTAGAGAAAGGTACTGGCAAAAGTAAATTGCAAACAAGGGAGCAGAATGCCGCTTACAGGCAAGATGCGCCCCAGGGATTCCAGCCCCCAGCACTCTGTACTGCAAGTTTGTGGTTTTCTTCCCAGAGCAGCCAGCGCTTTCTGTACATTTAAGGGCTGCAGGTCCACAGTGTGGGAGTCTGCTCTCTGGCAAACTGGATACTGTATGCAGTAAACGTGAAACACCTTCCAAGACAGAGAGTTTGGCTGAATGCATCAGGAGGAAACTTTCTGTCTGCTATCCAGCACAGGAAACCAGAAGAGCTCCTCTGCACTCAGTGATTGCAATGCAACCTTTAGATGCACCACATCAAGTGATGAATTCTCTGAAGAAAGAAGGCTAAAAGTGACTACAAGAAAAATACCTTTTTTCTCTATGCCACATGAAATCCCAACAATCTGACTGCCAGTCACACCTTGGAAAGTGGTTGTAGGTACTGAGGTGGTCATAGATCCAGTGCTGTGAGATTGCTGATAGTGTGTCTGTTTAGTGAGCCTCTTTGCAGGGAAAACCCTGTGCACCCATTGACGCTGGCTGGAATATCACTCTGAATTCATCATCTTCATTTAGAGGATATCTTAGATTAATTTCAGGAAGTTGTGAATTGTTTGTAGTCAGCTGAAGACATCAATAAATTCAGAAAAGCCAAATGGATCCAAGATAGTGCGAAAAACAGAAGAGGGAAACCCAACCCCTGAGCAAAGTGAGTCTGGGAAAGAACCAGTCTGTTACCCTGAGGCTGTGTAACCTTGTCTTCTTGGCACAAAGGCACCTGTGAAGTGCTCCATTAACACCCAGTTTGGTTATTAGTAGCCACTGCTCTCACATTCCTGCTCCGAGTGTGAATACTAAATAATGGAGCAAAACCCCCCCAGCCTTAATACCTGACTACTGATCTCCTTAATGACCCTAATGACTCACTGCCTCCCTAAGCAGGGAGTGCAGGTGAACTGAACATGGCCAGAAAGGCGTGGAGACCACAAAGGCTCTTGTTTTCAGCTGGAAGAAGGGTAATTCAGACAACTTCGACTTCAGGAGAAAGGAACTCCATCCTCCCAGTATAGAAAGTGGCCTGGCTTTGGCTCTGGCCCCCAGCAGCCGGGGAGGACTAAGCCCTGGCTGCAGCCCTGCTCCCACCGCCCCTCGCCTCCCCTCCAGAAACAACCGACCCATGGCAGCGCAGAAAGCGGTTTGCGCTGGTGCGCTCCATGTGAGCATCAAGACAAGCCCGGGTCAATTTTTGCAGTACTTTGTGCTGGAAAAACCCCGTAATCTGCTTCCCAACAAGGCGCTGTATTGTGTACACAGCCCCTCCCTGTTGCAGGTGGATTAAAATTATTACCACTACTGTTAAATGCTGCCTGTTTTGCTCTCGTGCTGCGCTTGTAATCATTGCATGTTGGCACGTTTTTAGGGTATGGTAAAACACTGTGACTAACATCACTCACATGTTTGCCTTCTGCGCTTTCCCCAGAAGGGGAAGTGTGTGCTTGTTCTGTCATTTTTTTTGTATTAGAATTATTTTTACATTAATTATACATTATACATAGGATATAATTATATATATTACAGTCATTATGCAATTTATATTTTACATGCATATTTGTGTTAGGGAAAGCAGGTTGTGGCAACGTATTTCATAATCAAAGTGGGAGATGAGGAGGCTGGCTGTGGTGCTTAGCTCCTGGGGTAGTCCATGGCTGGGGACGTCCATGGCTGGGGCCAGAGAAACTGCAGTAGATTTGCTATGGGGTAAAGAGGTGATAGGGAATTAGTGCTACCAACATGGTGCATGGGTCCAGCCATGGGATGGAGAAATCCGTGCCCCACATGACGCCTCAGCCAGCTCTGCCCCTGTCTCATCTGCAGCCGTGAGTTCCTGTGTGCCTGAGGGGCTGTGCTGTCTGTGCAAGGGCAGATGCCCAAGGGTGGTTTGGGAACAGATTAACAACCAGAAGGATGAACAGTGCACAAAACAGAGGGGAACAAGGGATGGCCAAGGAGGTTATGAGGCAGTTAACAGAAACAGGAACAGCTCAGCAGCGGCTCAGGCCAGCCACAGGTCACCCCTCCAAAGTCTGGTCCCATCCCTCCTGCACCAGGCAATGAGACATTTATCCCTGGCTGTGCAGTGCTGCACAGAGATGGGCTGGTCCCTGCTTCTGCCCGTGGTCAGCACTAGCATGAGTAGGCGACAACTGCAACATCCCAAGAAACACAAAACACAAAGCTTTTTCTAATCTGGGAAGGGTGTTGTTTCACAAGCCAAGATCATGATCACAACTGTCACACCTAAAGTCCTCTGTTTGGCTTGGAGGCTGACAAAGCCTGAAATCCTGTTAGTCTCTTGATAAATAATTTGGATGAAGATGCTGCTTGTAAGATTTAAAAAAACAATACTAATGCAAGCAAGTAAGGAAGAAACTGAAAGTATCAGGTGAATACAGAGCAGTATGAATAAGCCTACGGTGGTTTGGGAGGAACATGAAATGATACAAATACAAGTGGAACAAAATGTAATTTAATAAAAATATGCTGATTTCAAGCACAGCCTGAACGGTGGTGAGTTAAGACAGAAGAGGAGCTGCAGCTGGATTAAGACGGTCATGGTAAAAACTTGCATCTAATATAAACATAGCAAATGGTTTATATTACACTGTTCTCTTGGAAAACACAGAATCAAGGAAACCAGGTTTTTCCAGCACTGCTTCTCATTTTTTTGTGATATTTCATTAAACCTGCCATGAAATTCTCAGAAATTGTAAGTAATTTTCATCTTCATGGAACAAAATGTGTAGATTGCTTTCATTCAAACATTAACAGTATCTTTTTTGCCAGTCTGAAGTAGCGAGTCACTTTTGCGCACCTTTACCCGCAGCGCAGTGTGGCAGAGCAGGTGTGCAGTTTGGCTCAGACATTGCACTGTGGAGAAAATATTGCGGCTGGCTATGGACTTCAAGACATCCCGAATGAGACTTTATGAAGTGGCTGAGATGTGGTATTATCTGCTTTGTGATTTACACAGTGCAAGCAAAATGAATTTATTGCATCATCCAAGCAACCCGGTCCCCTTCCCCTGTGTGAAACCCATTTCCCAGGACAGTTTCTCCGTCCATTAACTTCAGCAAGTGTCAGTGGCAGCAGCGGGGCAGGCTGGAGTTCAAAGGTGCACCGACATTAACTCTGCTTCTTGTATGAGCAATTCCAGGAATGTTTTAGAGGCGCTTGTTGCCGTATTTGCATTGGTAATGAAAATACCTCCCATATTAAAGTGATTTATGGAAGGCTGGGCTGGGAATGGTACCTACGGCTTTAGAACAGCGGAGATGATTAGCCATGATGCTACTGCAACGTCTGGCCGAGTCTGGATGTTTCAGCGATGAGTGTGGCTCGGGCACGTGTGGTCCCATAGCCAGCAGCACACCGGGAGCCCCAGGGCCAGGCTCAGCACTGGCTGCCTCCCATTTTCCAGCCAGCGATTACAGCCGAGTCGCTGGGGCCAGCCCTCCGCACGCGTCTGGAGAGGGGCTCGCATCCGCAGCTTCGCTCTGCAGCGAAGCACCCCTCCACCACGCCGCGGCCACCTCCTGTTGCTCCTGGTACAACACCTGCCCCGCCGGTCTTGCTCCCCTCCGAGCTGCTCCTTCTCAGCAGGAGGAGGGTGTAAGGGGAGCAAGGACAGCAGTCTCAGGTCGTCTGGTCCATAGCGCTGCCCAGTTCAGCCTAGATAAACATTTGGACAGGAGTGATCAAACCTGCTCTTAGATATCTCCCAGCAGCCACCCCCCAGCTCCTCCCAGAAATTTCCTTCAGAATTTTTATACTTACCAATAGGAAGGTTTTTTTCCCTAATGTCTAGTCTGAATTTATTTTGCTGTAATTTAAAACCATTAGCAGCAACAGAGAAAACATTGTCCTTGTTCTCCATCCTGCCACTTTTTTCTCCTTCAAGCTGAACAACTTAGATCTGCCATTGACATAACTGGACCAGGATTCCTTTTGAAGAGCCTAGTTGACCATCTGCTGTTCTGGGAGAAATATTAACTTGGGGTATTTTTTTCTCTTCTCAACCCACAGGTGAGTACAAAATGCCGTGGCCTGTGGTGGGAATGTGTCACAAATGTTTTTGATGGAATTCAAACTTGTGATGAATATGACTCCATTTTTGCCGAGCATCCCGGTATGTAAGAGTCAAATACGTTTCTACAAATGGTGGGAACACATGACTGTAGACAAAAAGAGCATCTGTTCTACTCAGTGATAATTTGGTGCACATACATATTAGAGACATGTTTCGTTCCTCAGTGAGGTATTACTCCTAGGGGAAGCTGGAGAAAGCTTTGCCCCAGGAAAAAATGTTCCTGTGGGATCTGATCCCGTTGCCCACCTGCACTTCCATTCCTCCTGCACTAGAATGATCTGCTTTTGTCCTGCAGTGAAGCTGGTGCTGACCCGAGCCATGATGATCACAGCAGATATCCTGGCAGGGTTAGGATTTCTCTTCCTTGTCCTGGGACTGGACTGCGTGAAGTTCCTCCCCGACGAGCCACTCATCAAGCTGCGCATCTGCCTGGTGTCTGGAGTTATGTTGCTCATTGCAGGTATTCCCCCACTGTGCCCCCATCCTGCAGGTCGCCCTTTAGCAAAGTGGGGGGGAAGTTTTAAAGCCTGCTCTTATTTTGGGGAGAGGAGCTGGTGACTTTCTAGAGGGTAAACAAGGGGGAAGGATCTTTATTTGCTTAATTTGTGTGATATATCTTCCTCTGTTCACTGCCTGCCCCTAACAACACACAGTTGAGTTTCTCTGCTTTCATTTCATGCTTTGACCAGGTGACGTGGCTCTGAGTTGACCGACTTCCATTTACTGCCGGTTTACTGCAAAGAAGTCAGTGTTGTTGATAAAGCAAAGAGCCCTAATTGCTAAATGCCTAGAAATGCCCCGGCATCCTGGTTCAGTTCCTGGCTCTGCCACAGATTGTGTGACCTTGAGCAAGTCACTTCGCCCAAAATCTCTGCAGCCAATCTCTAATAAAAGGATAATAACACATCTGTCCCTCCTAGGTGATGAATAACCAATTGACTGAGGTGCTTTTCTGTTACAGCCAGTGGGAGAATTTTAAATGCAAAAATAAATAGTCTGCCAACTAGGTACCAAGTAATTTCATTTGATTTTATGCCCATATTGAGCATCTACCCCTGCTTCAGCATAAGCAGATTTAACACATAACTCACCCCAGCTACCAGGAGCACATGTAAAGCACTTCAAGAGGTTCTTTTAAAAAACCCCTGTTCACATCCCAAAGTTTGTCTGAAAAACGCTGTCAGAGTTCTGAAAGTCAGAACAGATTAGAAAATTAAATTCTTGAAGTAACTTTACAATAAGTTGATAAATGAGCTGAGAAGGGAGGAGCTGTCTGGCTTGTAATGCAGAGTCCTGGGCGCTGCCAGCCGGCACTGATGGTGTCTGTGAGTGCCGAGCCGTGCGGCACAGCCCCTGCCCGACAGCTCTCCAGCTGATACCAGTGGGAACCAGAGCGATTCTGCCAAAGCGACTGGGCTGAGGCTGAACAGGGGCCAAAAACATGCAATCTGAGGAAAGTCTTCCCATCCTAAAGTCTGACTCAGCAGACAGCAGGCTGTGACTCCAGATGTTATGTTTGTGATCTCCTCGTGGTCCATCTGGGAGCTCTGTGTGGCATCGCCCTCCTGTCCTGCAGGTCTCCCAGGCATCACCGGCTCGATGTGGTATGCCATTGACGTCTATGTGGAGCGCTCCTCTCTGATCTTCCACAACGTGTTTCTGGGCATCCAGTACAAGTTTGGCTGGTCATGCTGGCTCGGCATGGCGGGGTCACTCGGCTGTTTCTTATCCGGGGCCCTGCTCACCTGCTGCATGTATCTCTTCAGAGGTGAGGAACCATAGCGGGGCTGAAACACAGTTCAGAGATAGAGCCATCGCTTGGGGCCCGCTGCTGGTACACAGGGTGGGGAAAGTCCTTCAGGGACATTCTTCAGGATGGTTGCTCATCCCCAGTAAGAATATCTTCAGCTGTGAAATGGGACTAGTGTTATTTCAGCAGCTCTAGAAAGCACATCAAGGTCTTCAGGTGGGAGCTGAGGTGTAACTATGACATACAATGTGTTATTATGGCACATCTTGGAGTGCTGTTTTCTCTGCATTTCAAGGCTTTGCAGTTGAAAGTCACCAAGCACTCATTAGCAGATCCTATTTCTCTCCCTGTGCCTCACAGAGACCAGCTCTGGAAGACTCCACTCTGCTTACTCCTTGAGGAAAGGCTATTCTTCAGCTGGGACAATCGTAACAAACGTGCATTTGCCATCCTCACAAACAGCTACTGCCAAAATGTATGCAGTGGACACAAGAGTATGAGGAGGATACAAATGGTCCAGAAAGAGCTCTGCTTTTATTTGTAGTGGATTGCACAGAGACCCAAGCTCCTGTTGTTGTGATACAGATGCAGTTAAATTTCAAAGATGCACTGTATGCTACAATGTTTGCGTTATAAGATCTTCAAAAAAACCCCTTCCTTCGAGAAAGTGACCTCTGAGAAGATCTTGCTGTAAGGATTCCTGTTGAGTGCTGAGGCTGCTTGCTTAAGCACGGATTGAAATAACCAACACAAACTCTTTCAGCGTTTGGCTCAATACTATCGACATGAGTAAGATAAATCAGCTGCTCCAGGATCAGACCTCAGTGTTCAGCATGAAGCTCCCCAAACTGTAAGACACTGTTCTGTGTCTGGCAGTGTGTCGACAGAACGTACAAAGCAGAAAATACAGGCGAAGAGAGGGAATGATCATCTGGCCAGCCTCTGGACCCTGTGCACCCAGCATGCGGGTCTGCTCCTCTTAAAGGCAGCTGGAGAGTTCAGCAGCAGACAAAGAGTTAAATGCCTGGTCCTTTCTTTGGCCCATGGACCTCCAAACTGAGGAAACACTCCGAATTCAGGTGCATTCTTCCCTGCAAAATACAGTCCTTCTCAGTAGGTGTTAAAATGTACATTAGGGATGCACTAGACTCACTAAGATCTGGAAATTGCCATCTTGTTTCTGCTTATTAAAATTTTGCCTGGACAAAGACAAGTGAGTGAAGACCCAAGATCTAGCCTTGTGTATGACAATACATCTACACCAGTTAGAAATTAGGATAAATGATAGTAAAATCTATTGCCCATTTCTATCAAAAGATATTTAAATCTGGTTCAGGACTGCTGTCCCCTGCTGCAATGCGGGCTGCCATAGGCTGGATGAGGATAAAGCATCAGCTGTGTCTTTGCTAGGGTGTGGTTTAACACATTCCCTAAGGATGGATGCAAAAGTGCTGACAGCCCTTCCATGCCTTTGAAGGAAAGAGAAGCTGAGACACAGGTTTTCTTAGGGTTGGTAGGAACTGCCCAGATCCAGTCCTTTCTACCATGGGCACCGCATAATGTGGTCATGGGCACCAGGAGTTGAGAAAAGGCTCTCAGCACAGAGATATACCTGTTCAGGGGGAGTGGAGAAACAACCGTGGACCGTCAGGAGGGTGTGCACAGCCACGGGTGCTGAGGCTCCACCAGACATAGGTTTCCTCCACTGACTGCTTGGTGGGGAGACTGGATGGAGAAATTCCCTTCCTTCCCCCAGGCAATATGAAGTGAAGCCTTATGTTATGAGGGTCAGAGGGAGATGGGATGGGTGTGGATGGAGTGGGCTGTGTCCCAAAGAGCACCTCTGATAGCCCCTACGATGGAAGATGAGGGACTGAGTCCTCTCATGGATTATCCTGGAAGCAGCATCTTGTGCTGGAGCACAGAACTGACCAGCAATGGTAAAACATAACCCAATCCTGACATGGCTCCCAGTCAAATAATGCTCAGGCCCAGGGACAGACAGGACAACAACAGGTCCATATGGCTTTGCTATAGGCTTAAGCACCTCTGAAAGGCTCAGACCATAAAGCAACCATCCCAGCAAGAGCCCTTGCAGCAGTGCTGCTACCCAGGCAAGAGAGGCTTCGTGCCTGCAGAGTTCATGCTGGGTTGGTTGGCAGACATTTATGTTAGCTAAACTAAAAGCAACTTATTGCCAACTAATGAGCTATATTGAACAGATGTAAACACAGTAGGAGAAGTGATAGAGTCTTTTTTGCAAAGTCCCGAGAGACAAGCAGTACAAGAGTTATGAGCGATGTGATAAATTCATGGATTGTACCAAGAATGCACAAAGAGATCTGGAGGAGACATGAATTTCTGCCTGTTATTGCAGGAAGATGCATTCAAAGGTTTTTTTTTAAAACTTTTTCACAGTCACATCAGAAACATGTATTTGCTGTGGGGGTTTTGGGGTGGAAAAACTGGAGCTGGTATGCCATGCCAGGGGAGGGAAGCTCCAGGGACGTGTGTGGGTCTGGTTCCTGGGCTGTGCCTCAGCTCCACTGCTGCTCCAGGGACACGCTGGGAAGGAGACAGAGGGTGAACCTGCTGCAGAGGCAGAGCCGTACTCTGCCACTGCTCTGATGCCTGCATCCCTGCTCCTCCCCAGGGAGGCCAACGCTGCCTCGGCCTCCCCGGGGAGGAGAGATGCCCCGACGCAGCGGGCTGCCCCAGCCTGACTCACCCAGCACAGAGACGCTCCCTGGGAGGAGGTGCTGAGCAAAGGCATCATCACTCCGACCAAAATCCTGAATCAAATCTTTCCCAGACTATGCAGCCAGCGTGTTAACCCTCACCACTAACACTCAGGGACACCCGCCAGCCTCTTGTTGCTGTTTTCTATAGCTCTTCCTGAGGTATGAAGATTATCTCTTGCTGGGACGATTTATTTCTTGTTTAGTAGCAGAGAAATAGTTTGGGATAGGCTGCCAATGCAGGTGTAATTGCAGGTGTCACACCATCGATTTCTGTTCTTTTTCTGCTGTAAGCTGCAGCTGAGGAGACTTCTGGGCCTTTGTCCTAACGGTCTTCAATTTGTTTTAAGGTGGTGGGAAGGTTTTGTGTCTTGCAACGCATGTGTCACATCCAGCAGTGGCTCAGTGGACACTGTGGGATGTGGACACAGGGTGTATGCCCTGGTCAGGGGTGAATGCAGAGAACCAGTGTCAGAAGTCCCTCCAGCCCTGTGCTCCTCCTGGGGAGGCAAATAAGGCACAGGTATGCCCCAAATACTGCCTTAACTCGGGGTGCATCATCCTCAAACACCCATGTATACAAAGAAAGAATGCTGCATAAACATTTGTAAGCCTTTCCCTTCTTCAGTATCTATGTAGAAGAAGAGTTAATTCTTCAACCATGCTCCTGTTTTAGCCGCAGTCTATGATAACTTCTAAGCATCTATCTCCTGCACAAGAGGACTAGGAAAATGTCACAGCAAGCCTTAGATTTACCAGGTTAATATTTTGTAACAACCAGTCCAATGCTGCATTGCTTCATTATTCAAATCCTGCTGACAGTCTGTCTGATGTTTTGATCAGTTGTTAATATTTAATTGTTAATTCAGTGTTTGATTTACTTCTGACTCTGATTTCATGACTGCAGTATTCACTCCTCATTCGCTCTTTATCATGCTACCATGCAGATCTATTTTAGTTCATTGGTTTATTCATTAGGAAGAAACCTCCCAGAAAGTACATGGGACTCATTTCTTCTTTCAAAATTACAACCAGTCCCTAAGGCTAAAGATGTGGCAGGTGAGCTCAGGTATCAAGGTTTTCCCTAATAACCACCTACATCCCATCCAGCAGCAGCTCGCTGTCCAGGAGTGGGGTCGGGCATGACAATAGACTGGCTCTGCCTTTCTGATGGCCATTGATGGCTTACCAAAGCTCTTTGCTCAGATGCAGTTTCCAGCCGAGGTCCAACATTTAATCCTTCAGTCCCAGCAGCCTTTCAGCCTTCTCCAGATTTTCATTAACTTCCAAGGAGTATTTTTGTACTCTTTGGCATCTCGGTCTTGTTGCTTTCTTTCCCAGGGTATAGGCAGAGTCAAGTACTTTGCTGAGACCTGGGGCTCTCAGGGTTCCTCTCTGCTGTGCCTGCCCCATGGTGTCTCCTGGAACTCGGGGCTCCTCAGGGCCATCTCCACTTACAGCACACAGCTCGGTGCAGCCTGCCAGGGCTCTGGCTGCTTACAGGTTATGGAAAATAGCAAAATTGTGTTGGTAAGCTCTTTGCTAAGTTGATTTCATGCCTCACAGATAGGTATTGATTTCCCGTTTTGATACACACAAGTGAGAGAGAGAAGAAAACAATGGCATCTGCAATGGCTGTCCTTTTCTGCATGCAATATTTCATCCTCTCACTACCTCAGTCAGCCTTGTTCAGAAGGGCTCTTAATAACTCTGGCCCTAGTTAGGACTCATGCTTACTGTGACCTTGTGAACTAGTCTGTCTCCTACTGCAGCTGCATGAATATTTTCCAAAGTATGGATTTCCCTCCTTTTCACACTCTTTGTAATGTGATTTTTGTGTGAATTCAGTAGATCCGAACAATTATTTTCAGTAGATGAGAATGTTACTTCACATTTCTGTTTTCCTTACATATTGTAACATTTTTGAGATATAATAAATGCAGTTGTCTTTGAGCGTCATGTTTCTCTAACCCCATGTCCAAGTCTTGCCCAGAAAGGTGCTTTTTGCAGGTGACGTGCTCTGACTCCTGTGAGGGAAATCCCTGCTCTCCTGGAAGGACACACAGAAGGCAACAGCAAGAATAGGACCAGCCCTTGGGAAAGTCGGGTGCAATTTTGGAGGCTGCCCAGACATTTCCTGGTAGCTGCAGCCCCCTGACCCCAATGCACACCTGTAGCAGCAGCTCTGCAACAGCTGACAGACCTTATCCCAGCTTCACCACATCTACTTATAGTCATTTTATAAACTTCCCAAGACAGAAGGATAAAATTCCACCCAGAAACAAGGTTTTCTTGCTCAGCTGGGTCTGCACCTCCCCCAGTTTGATCTTCTGCATCTGTTAAATATTGTGGGAAAGCAATTAATGACCAAAATATTCTGTCCAAGCACTGTTACAGGGAGCGGAGGACAATTTTCTCACAGTAGCTCTTGGGTCCTTGCTGTAAGATGCCTTTGAGCAAGAAAGGAAAGAGCTAGACTTGTGCTATCTAGTGACCCAAACAGAGTGAGCATCTGTCCCCAGGCCCATCCTCTTCCTCCCTACAAAAAACCTTTTAGCCCATAATCATAGAATCATAGAATCATAGAATGGTAAGGGTTGGAAGGGACCTTAAAGATCGTCTGGTTCCAACCCCCCTGCCATGAGCAGGGTTATCCTCCACTAAACCAGGTTGCTCAGAGCTCCATCCAACCTGGCCTTGAACACTGCCAGGGTGGGGGGATCCACAGCTGCTCTGGGCAACCTGTTCCAGTGTTTCACCACCCTCATGGTGAAGAATTTCTTCCTAATATCTAATCTAAATCCGCCCTCTTTTAGTTTACAGCCATTCGCCATTGTCCTATCACTACACACCCTTGTGAAAAGTCCCTCTCCATCCTTCCTGTAGACCCCAGAGTCTTCAGATGACAATAAAATACAGATTAATGAGAATTTTGCTCTATCTTGCCTGAGGGCCAGTTTATGGCTTTATTATTCAGCTCTTGATGTGTGGACGTGAAAGTCCAGCCGTGCGCCTCACCACGTTCCCTTCGTCTTCTGCTGCCAGATGGTCACCAAGCAATTAGCTCCTCTGCACTGCTCCTGTTTCCCCCTCCCAAGGCTTACTGACAGCAAGTTCCCCTACAAATAAATCTGCCTTCTAGTGTTTTCTGGGTTTTCCTAGAGCAGTTTGCCATTTCTTCTCAAAGTCAGCAGGAACAGATGAGTGGCAGCCAGAGGGTCACAGCAGAACAAGGTGCTTTTCCAAGGTGGACCCTGTTCCTATGGTGATGAATTATAAATAAATGGCTCATCTTGCCTTATAGCTCTGGAAACATAAGTCAAGCTGCATTAACTGCCCTCATTAAGGGCTGAGGCCCTTAATGCGTAAGATACCAGGCGAAATCTCTGCTTTTGTAACAATGTGAACACAGATCTGGAGAAGCCTTGTCCATTCAGCTGGAGCACCTGGGAGCAAGGGGGCAGGCTGGGAGAAGCAGCTTTCATAGGCTGGTATGTCAGTGGGGCCATCCCAAATACATTTGTAGAAGGAAGGAACCCATCCTTCTCTCCATTTCAATGATTAGGGAGCCAAGGACCAGGGCAGTGCCCACTGAGTCCCATCTCAGGGTATCCTCCTTCCCCACCCCAAGCCAGCATCAAGGTCAGTTTACGCACCACC
>Ga0065711_1007960_pt1 | contig 14725 bp, 12 predicted proteins | sample Hoacrofraction12_FD_59098 | JGI IMG/M metagenome (GOLD analysis project Ga0065711, IMG submission 59098) | Hoatzin crop microbial communities from Cojedes, Venezuela - Epithelial fraction 12 v2 (version 2) | ecosystem: Host-associated > Birds > Digestive system > Esophagus > Crop | place... | reverse complement strand
CCCCTTTTTTTTTTAACCCCCCCCCCCCCCCCAAAAAAAAAAGGAAGAATTAACCACATGACTTCTTTTTTTACCATTTGAAAAATTGTTGATCTTTACCAGAATGAGAAAATAAAAAGAACTTTCTCCAACTACTTTTCAGGAAGCGAAAGAACAGGTATCTCCTTTGGATGCAACATTAGAAAAACTGCAGCAGGAGAAGGAGGATCTGATGAATAAAAGGACCACGAGTAGTAAAGAAACACAAGAGAAGGTTTGTTTGCTCCTGACGTAGCTGGGAGAAAGGATTAAATATTGTTTTTCAAGCATGGCTTGAAGCCATGGTAATGAGTTCGCTTTTAGGAAACAGCAGTGACTTCAGCAAATGCTTTAGATTGGTGCAACCTGTAGGAAAGAGGAGGAACATAACCAAGTCAGGAGGTGAACTCAATCATAATTAACCTTTAACAGTCTTGTCAAAAGGCCTGTGGGGACATTTGGTGATATTTAGTGACCAGTGGTATTGAAAGCCTTCCCGATAGATCCAAGAGGAATGGCAGGGGTGGCTGTAACCTGTCCTTGCCCAGAGACAAACGTGGTTTTCTCAGGTGAAGTGGCCCTCTTGTGTAAGCACAAATGAGTGATTTACCATTTGTTTTGGAAAACATTTTCATGGTAATAAGGAGCCGCAAAAGGCAGTAAGAATTTCTAAAGCCGAAGGCGTTATTAGTAAATTAAAGGCAGTTACCATAAGGAATTGTACTTTGATGACAGTGTTATCCAGTATGTAATTGTTGATACAGAGCGCATCTCGTCTTGGACATAAGACTGCATTTCATTTGAAATATTTTCCCTGCAGATAAGTGGCATAAAAGAGAAAGTTAAGGATATAAACAAGTATGTGAAAGAAATTGAAAACTATATTCAACAAAGAAAAGACGACTATAAAAAGGTAACCTAAACTACAGTCAATAAAATATTGACGTTAAAGGCACTCGTGTTTAAATCTTATACCATTTTATTTCTTTAGCAAAAGGAGTCTGAACTTGATGAAGTAAATTCTCAGTTAGCTGCCTGTGAGAAACAGAAGGAAAAGATAAGTAAAGAGATGGAAATGATTCGACAAGATATTGACACTCAAAAGGTAGATACATTGTTTTACAGTAGAACATATTTTGCATGGTTGAAGTTATTTCTGGGTTTGGTTTAAGTCTGCCTAGGTCCGTCGGGGTGCAAAGTTTGCCTTCTCCCGATCTACTTAATCGATTGCTAGTCAGAATAGTTGCTGTACATTCTAGTATACGTTATAGACTTTAAATTCTTGTGTATATATTTCAAATACTGTTTACATTCTTTATAGGAGAGGTGTCTTTCCTCATTCTAGCCCACCAGTTACTTGTACAACTGAGGTGGGGGACTTTGTTAAATCTCAGGCTAAATTCCTTGCCCTGTTTGAAACATTGATTAATATTCACACGCAAGATCACTCTTGTGTTCACCTGTGACAAGAAGTACTGTTAAGTAGAATTTCAGATTGAAATAGGAAATAATACTGCTGATTTCCATTATACCCTATTTCTAGCACAAGATCTCAGTGTGATAATTTTCATTGTTGTCAGTTATTTTATGCTTGTAGCACGTTTTAGAGTTGTGCAGAACTCGTACTTTGTAATTGAGAATCAATATACTGAAACATTCTACAACTTCTTGCTTTCTGTGGAGACAGATACAGGAAAGGTGGCTAGAGGATAATCTTACTTTGAGGAAACGGAATGAAGAGCTGAAGGAAGTTGAAGACAATATAAAACAACTTGTGAAGGAGATGGGAGAAATGAAAGTCCCGCAAATGAAAAAGTAAGCATCTTCAAACCAGAACGGCATGTTTTGCACAAGAATTCACTGGATATCTGAAAGTAGTATTCACTGTGTTTTAGAGTGTTTCCTGGTCCACCTTTCTCCCCATTCACATAGACCACTTCCTCCTTCCAGCTCATGTTTGTGTAACATCCCCATGACAACAACAGAAGTGACTCAGTGAAATTATACAGTGCTTCTAGCTAGAAAGACATATATGTGTGCATGTGCCTATACCTGTTCCAATCTAATCCTTTTTTTTTAATGACTCCCACTGCCAAATCCACGTTTAAAAAATAATTCATGTCTCTGGATAAGAATATTTAGTTTTCGGTTTCAGTCTGCTCACTTAGGTCTCAGCAGCAAATTTATGTTTACTTCAGTAGTTTATTATCAATTTGGATAATAAACATTTTTTGAAAAGGAATTAGCCCTATGCTGGTTCTGACGTGTGAACTATTGATTTTGCTTTCTAGAGGTTACCCAATTAATTGGTACTATTTTGCTCAGTATCCTAATTTATTTCCACCCATTAAATTAATTATTTTATATGTTTCTACATACAGTACTTTGACATTCGAACTTGATAACTTGCATCTCCCCTCAGAACAGTGATCTGAATGTTCTCAATGAACTTAAAATCCATTACAGACTGTGTAATTCCAATATGAGTTACTGTCTAACGAACTCAAAATTAGAACCCTAGTTAAAAAACTATGAAACACTGCATAAAAAAGACTTGTATATCTATGGTTTTACAGCGAACAAAAACATTTAGAGGAGAAAATAGAATCTCTGAAAAGAAACCATCATGTTGCACTTGGCCGACAGCGTGGATTTGAGGAAGAGATTGTTCGGTTTAAAAAGGAACTTCGAGAGGCACAGTTCAAAGATGCAGAGGAAAAATACAGGGAGATGATGATTGTTATGAGAACAACAGAGCTGGCGAACAAAGATCTGGACCTTTATTACAAGGCTCTTGATAAGTAAGTGTTGTCTTACGAGGGTAATTCTAATGTTTTAGGCTTCATTGCTCATTTTTTTTGCTTGATGCAAAAGCAGCTTTGAATTTCAGTCTTCTGGGGGTAACTTAGAAGTAGTAAATTGACATAATTCTTTGAGATATATAATTATTTCTCTTTATAAAATCAGGCATCTAAATGGAAAGATAACAAGGTACAACTTTTCAGTAAATTAATGAAAATATACTACAAACAGCATAGATAAGATGTAGGAAATTTGTAAGTTAATGTATACGATATACATACAGTAAATGCATTGATGGTAATAATTGGAGTTTAATACAGTCATAGGTAAGTCCAGTGATCATTATTATTTGATTCCCAATTCTCCAGAAGACCCTGTTTGAGGTAGGGTTGTTCGTATTAGGACCCATAATTGCAATGCAGCGGTTCAAGTTGAGAGGCATCAGTGAGTGAACCCAACACATCACCCCCCTGTGCCTGCTGTGCTGAATTCTTGGTCTGAAATCATCTTTGCTGTGTTGCATGTGGTGGGTAGAGAACGTCCAGACAATAAACACGTTCAACTTTGGTTTTCATATGAAAACATGGTGGAAGAGCCAGTGGAGCTATGGGCTGTTTCTCTGACCCTATTCCTCTGTAGCCATTTTTTCCTTTTGGAGGCATTTTTAGGAAGCTTTTGTCAGTGTGTCTCCCAAAGTTGCTGATGGTTTTCCTTTCTTCGTGTAATTTTGGTTTGTTTTGGGGTTGTTTTTTTTTTCAGGGAAGTAGAGGAAAGTATTACAGAATATGCGGTGGGAGAGTGTGTTTCTTAAGTCTCCCACATGTTCTCTGAAAATACATAAATTCCTCAGTACAGGTTTAGGAAAGGTGAAATCCGTGTTCAAATCCTTCATTATTAACCTGGATCTTTCTTGCATAGTCTGTCATCCTACTTGCATTTCTATAGCAGTACATTTTAGCATCTTCTGGTCATATCTTAACATCTCAAGTGAAATATGCCAGGTAGATTTCTTGTTTCCCACAATCTTCTTGTCAAGTGAACAATTACGTTTTCATTAAAGAATATTACACTATAGAGGTGGGTTTTTTGCCCTTTTTCAGTGTGAGTGGTTTTGTGCTTATATTGTAGAGAAGATGGGATCAAAAGAAGCACATCTTGCATTTGATGGAAAGTGTACTAAACTTTGTGATTGTTTCTGCTTCCTCTGGAAGCCTGTTTTCTGGTCTTGGACGGACTGGCCGAAAATAGCATCTCAAAATTTGTAAACATATACAAAGCAAAACATGTGGCCTCCTGAAAAACCCTGTACGTTCAATTATAATGCTGGAATTGCAATGAGCTATTGCAGTCTGATGGACAGTGGGGAAGGGTCTTGGAATCGATGGATGCGTCTCAAAAGTGGTGCTCAGCAACAGAAAGGTAAATTGAATATTAGGAGCAAAAAAGAGGAAGGAAGAGAAACATTTCAGCCGCTGTATGAATTCACAGTACAGCTGTGTCTTGAATATAGTATGGAATTCTGATCCCCTGTATTAAAAGGGTCTAACAGTGCTGGAAAAAGGAGCACAGAAGAGCAATGGTGTGGTCGAAGCTACACCATAATGGTCAAGAAGAGAAGCTGAAGAGGTGAGAACTTTCCACATCGAGAAGACAGATCTCAATGGCTATTGCAGGCAGTGGTCTAGGGGAACCCTATTTTAAGTAGTTTTAATGATAAAATCAATAAGTTTAATATTGGAATGTAAGCTAATCCAAAATTTATTTTGTGAAGATTTAAATTGTTCACAGCATGTATGATTCTTCCTTTCAGCTTAAAGAGAAATGCACTCCAAGAATTTCCCTTTTAGAATTCAGAATCTTTTTGTATGGTATCAAATCATCTATTGTTTCTATTTAAGGCAAAACAGGAAATCAGTCTTGTAATTTCAAGAAAAATAGATAAGCATCACTTATTGGTAATCGTCTGAAAAATCAGTGAGACATAATGTTAACTCTAATGGCCAGAGATTGAAAGCTGTATCTGCAGCTGGGAAAACCAACATTTTGGGTGTTCTGTGCTATCAGATGATCTTTATTGACTTAAGATTTAGAGGTTTATGATAAATATTGATGAGGAATGCATTCTTGGGTTTAAGTAAATAGTTGAAAATGCTTCCTTCAGTCTTCAGACTTAACAAATCCTGTTAGAGCTGATATTTCAGTATTCCCCAGAGCAGGCAGAAATAATTCCTGTAAGAGTGGAGGTAGGAAAAGTATATGTAAAAGTCCATTTCAGAAGTATTCTTTTATTTCCACCGTTGACATAAGTTGACCAAGCATTATTTTCATTACAGAGCAATTCTTTAAAAAGCCAGGTTAGAAATGTAGCATCCTGTCCTTTCGTGAATGCTTTCATAAGGAATCATCTGTTACTGAACTAGAGTCACGTTATATGTTAACCAGGGAAAGTAAATTGAAAATCATTAATGACATCCTATGTTACTCTTGCTGCTGAAGAGAAATGAAGCTGTAGTCGTAACATCTCTGTTTCTGGTCTGAGGAAACTTCACTCCTTCCCTACCGAGACCCAGTTACTTCCATTGTTGGGGGACTGTGCCAGTGAGTAATGCTAGTGGTGTTTTGGAAGACTTAACATCCAATTCGTCTTCTTGGTGTCAGTCTGAAAATACACCTCATATACATAAATTATGAATGTCTTAAAAAGTCTGGTAAAGTTGCCCTCTGTTGAGTGACTGGCTGCAAAGCTTTTTGTCTTCATTACTCTCCTACTTCTTCAGACTGAGCTGTTTGTGCGAGTAGAATTATCTGACAGAGTGTGGTTAGTCTTCAGACACCTCTGCATTCAGAATGAACTAGTATTTCTTATATTTTTAGTAAAAGTATTTAGGGAGTGGGAGGGGAGCTGCTGCCTCCCTTAAAGCTCCTGCAGTCTATAGCAGTCCGTGGTTGTACCTATAACAATTTGCATTTTTTGTTGTTCTTCTTTAGAGCAATAATGACATTTCATAGCATGAAAATGGAAGAAATCAACAAAATAATTCGTGACCTTTGGCGAAGCACCTACAGAGGACAAGGTGTGTAATCTGTTTTAATTTTTGCCCACACGTATCCATTTGATACTGAGCACAGCATACGGAGAAGCGTTTGTTCAAAATACTGGAAATCCAGGATCTGGAAACAGTTGGTTCCATTGTAAAGGCTACATCCATTGGTCACCACTATAACCTCCCTTTTATTACAGATTATGTAGTTAGTTACAGGATAAATGGAGGTAATTTTCCCTTTTCTGTGTTTTCCAAAGTTAAGGTTTCCTTGAGACAGGGGAACTGCATGGGTTCATTCCTTCGGTTTTGGACACATTGATTTCAAAGATGTATCTGTTAGTGGGAGTTAGTGAATAGAAGCTTTATGGTTGCTGGATATTATCCCTCTCAAGTCTGTTTAATCCCATGATATTTTTAAAGATATTTGATAACCTAAAAACTGTCTCCTTTGCATTTTCAGATATCGAATATATAGAAATTCGTTCTGATGCAGATGAGAACGTCTCAGCCTCTGATAAAAGAAGAAGTTACAATTACAGAGTAGTAATGATAAAGGGAGATACAGCACTGGATATGCGAGGAAGATGTAGTGCTGGGCAAAAGGTAATAGCATTTTTTAGTACGCAGTTAGGAGGATTCTGAAAACTGACTCTGGTGAATGCCAGAGTGACGCGTTCTGAGGTGACCACGGAGAACAGGTGGCTCCCACTCTAACTTACAGTTCTGTACAGCTTTCCTTCACTGTGTCTGGATTTTGCTGACAGTATGCAATATATGATTCTGAACATCTGAACCCTATTTTGGGGTGCCAAAATCCATTGTTTCAGCGGGGGACCGGTCTGAGTCCCTGCGGGAGTGAGGGGTTCAACTTTGCTCTCCCCTTAGGTTCAAATCCTCCCAGTCTGGCTCTTGCTGGTTACCCCTAAGGTTCCCATACCTTTAGGTCTGTTGACTCATTCCCATATATTTTTCCTTCCTGAGGGCTGGCCCTTGCTCTTCTTTTAACAACCACCTTTACCTCCTAAGTATGATAGGACCTCTTTTTCTCCAAGTTATGCTGTTCTCCCCTACTGCTGAGTATAACCTGTCAGTTCATGTCACCAGGTATCATACCATGCCAGACTTGCAGGCACTGCATTTCTTTCTGTCTCTGCAGTCTGGCCATTCAGCTGTCTCGGTACTTCAGTAACACACAGTGGCCAAGTGGCCTGATACCACCGCTGCCTTGACAGTACCAGGGATCGGAGGTTCATCATCGTTAACCACACCTCTTTCACTTGTTGGGGCTGGAGAGTTGTTGTTTCCACCTGCCTGTTGTGTTATGACAGAGCATCTAAAATATTCCTAAGCAAGAGAAAAGAACCAGCCTTGTTCATCTGCCTCCAACATCACCATCTGTACCATTTTTGGGTTTTTTGTTTGTTAGTTTTTTAAAGAGCTGAGATGTGGGGAAAAAAAGTATAATACTTTTAGCCATTTGACACTTGGCATATTGGTTATGCAGGTTGGGTAACCAAAGCTACTTGCGGTGTCACAGCAGGAAACTCCGTTTCTTCCTTAGATGAACCATTTCCAGCAGAACAAGCTGTCTTCCTAAACGCGGAGGTAGTAGCAAGGGACAAAAATGCAGCCAGGGCTGCTCTCATTTCTTCCCTGCTGGAACACTTTCTGCCCATCTGCTGTGCCTGCTGCACTGTAAACAGACCTGGAGAGCTCTCCCCGACACCTGAGGCTCTGTGCGAGGTGCCAGTGACAGCCTCGCCCGAGGACGCTGCACTTGGAGGAGGGAATCGCATTCTCCTTCCTCTGCTGTGGTGGGAGCTGGAGCTTTCTGGTTCGCTTTCCTCTGCAGTAGCTGAGAAGGGCAATGATGGCAAGGGATGTAGATCGCTTGGATGCTGAGGAAGAGTTGCTGTTATCTGGAGTAACTGCCTACGTCCTTACCTCCAGACTAGTCTCATTGGCAGCCAGGCCATTTCCGCAACCAAATGGTACAGACACTGTTAGAAAATGATATCAAGGAATGGAATGAAATGATACACAATATTTTTAAGTGCATGCAGCGGTAGAATCATGAAAGGATGTTTCATGAGAAGATGAATACTGTATTTTTGCTTGAATATGAAAAATGCTGTCAAATTAATTCCCACCTGAGGGTAGATACGTACTTGGTTTTGAAAATTCCATATTTTGGGGGAAATCCAAATCTTCTTATAAAACAGCAGTATAGGCAAAAAAACGCATCCTCTCCTGCAGTAGTCTAGGATGTTACGTTAGAGTGCTATGTAAATGAGAGTGAAACTTGTTCGTAGTTTCTTAGTTTATATTCTGAGAATTCTTTGATCATGAACTCTGATGCCTGCAGTCATGATAATTGGAAAGTATTTTTGGCAGCACAGTTTCCATCAAGTGTTCTGTAGTTTTCACTAGTTCAGGAGGTCTAATAGTAGTATGATCAGGCGTGTTAGTACAAAACTGACACGTAAGGTGGTCAATCCTGCTGTCTTCGGTTTTAGTAAGTAGTCAGGAGTACGGTAACTGAAACTTGGTGACACGTGTACAAATGGCCACCATCCCTGTGCGGTAGGGTGGGGCTTGAGCAGAGTACAGGGGTCATGCAGGCGGCGATGTCTTTACCTCAGACTGGCATCCCTACTTCAGGATCTCCTGAATTTTGAGTACCTGCCTTCTCTGCTGTTTTTCCAACAGTACTTTGTAGAATGGATCTTTCAACTCTAAGTTTTAATGTCGTTTTGTGAACTATCAGCACATTGTTGTGTAGACCTTACTCACGGATTGTAATGGCATTAAAATTAGCATGTCACTCTTTGAAGAGTGAGATTTTAGTGTTGGTTGTTTTTTTTTCTTTTTCCTTAGGTGCTTGCTTCTCTTATTATTCGCCTTGCTCTAGCAGAAACGTTCTGTCTCAACTGTGGCATATTGGCGCTAGACGAGCCTACTACCAATCTTGACCGAGAAAACATAGAGTCCCTCGCGCATGCGCTGGTGGAGTAAGTGATCTCCCCTTGTGAAGCGTAAAGATGGATATGTTTCAAATGTTAATAGAAGGCAGGGGAAGTGAATGGTATTTTAATCTGGCATATCTTTATTGGCATCTGCAGATACACATGCAGAGCAGCAGTTTTAGATTCCCTCTCCTCTGCCTGGAAAAGAAATAAGATTTCTTAAGTAATTTGAGGGGTTTTTATGTGGGTAAAAAGAGTTGCAAGTCAGCATTAGATTGCTTGACTGTTCATGTCATCCATTGTCAAGAGTTAAATATTTTTGTGCTGTATATTTACAAGTTCTCTAAAACTAGAATGTGATTTAGATAAATATAGACTAAATAATATCTCTTTGTAGGATAATAAAAAGCCGCGCACAACAGCGTAACTTTCAGCTTCTGGTGATAACTCACGATGAAGATTTTGTTGAACTTCTGGGTCGTTCTGAATATGTGGAAACATTCTACAGGATAAAGAAGAACATTGACCAGTGCTCCGAGATCATGAAATGCAGTGTCAGCTCCCTAGGGTCGTACGTGCATTAGAATTTCAAGTAATTATGTATCATAGACTGGCTTAGCTGCCTAACTTCATAGAGCTCAAATAAAGGCGTCTGAAAATTCCTTCCTATCATGTACTGCTGAAGATTTTAACAATTTTAGCTATTGTCCAAAACTATTAGACTTTTAAACTTTGCACCTTTCTACATATTCTGTGCCTGTGTTTAAGAATCACCATGATTTGGAAGAATTTAAATGAATGCAACGCAGTTAACTTTTAGATGTATTTTATGCTTTGAAAGTGAAAATAAAGTCGTGATGTTCTTTGTGTACGTCCTGGTGGGGAGATCCAGCTGCAGAGGCTTTGGAACAGCTTTAACTCTGTCAGTGGAAGAGGGCTTGCTCTCCATCACTGCATTAGTGATTTGTCTCTCTCTTGTCAGGGTGTGTTCATAGCTACCCAAAAACTCACAGGATTCAAAGAGAACTTCTCCTACTTTTTCTACAAGGTAACATTACTTTAGCTGTGCGAAGACAGAATCTTCACAAACTTCTTCAGAATAAAGGAAGGTCCTATCTCTTAACAAGATGGAGTGAAGGGATGACAGAACATATTTTAACCGTATTCTCTTTGCTTCATGTCATTTACCTCTCTGCTGCTTTAGGGTAATGGCATTTATGAGAGTTACGCCATATGCTGGTTCTCCATGAGATACAGTCAACTTCTGTGAAAATGATACAAAAATGCCTCAGAGAGTTAATTTATGCAGATGCTGAGCTTCACCTGTACAACTTGGAGTTCTTCCTGAAGCTCGTTTCCTTGGTGCAGCAACACCCAATGGATGGCCCTGCGGAGCACAGGCCAAGGGGAACCTACCTCTCAATGGCGCTGGAAAGCCAAAAGGGATGGCACGCTTCAAAACGCAACGGACCGGGTCATCCCGAGTCCTCAGCTTGCAGGCCAGGCTGCCTCAGCAACAGGCCCTGCCACCTCTGAAGCCGTGCAAGCCCTGGGGATGCGATTTCTGGGCCTGTTTCTCTGTAAGTAAGTAAGGGGACCTCTTCTACCTTGAACTCTGGGTGTTGGGTACCAGTCCACAAAGAGAAATTCAACTTACAACTCTAAATCCTTGCAGCGATCACCTAAACCTCCTTAGCAGACAGCTTATGACCAAAGCTCAGAGGAAGAATCTTCACTGTGAAAAAAGAGTTAAACTTGGTAGCGCTGGGACATTTGTCTTTGGCAAGTATGGGAGTGAGCCTGAGAACGTTGCACGCTGCCTTCCTCCCACCTCGGGACGGAGGAAGCCCTGTTTCACGCGTTCCTGAAGGACGAAGGGAGCGAGGGTGGGGTGGGCGTGCGGGCAGGGCCCAGGCTGGGATAAGCACCACCGCCAGAGGCAGCCCCGGGGCCGTGGTCCGAGGGTTCGGTGAGCCCCTCGCCTCAGCCCATCCCCCCGACACCACCCTCTCAGGGGTCTGCACGGCCTCTGCCCAAAAACCGACAGAACCCAGCAGTGCCCCGCGTCTGGTTCTCCGTCCCGGTGTTCCGCGGCCTTCCACGCGGCCAGAGTCGAGTGGACGTGGACAGTGGGTGCCCTGAGGGGCGATGCCAGAAACGCAGCGCTTGACCTAAGGAGTGTTTCCACCCGAGTTTTCTGAAACTGCAAGTCACTAGAGTGAGGGTGGCCCTAGTCATCGGGAAACCACTCAAAGATAAGCGAATGAATGGGACTTCCTAGCAATTACGCTCTCTCGCCAATCCCCTGAAAAAGCAATTAATACCAACCTGGGGAGGGGGGGGAAGAGAAGGCAAAGGAAAATGCTGTTAACATGCATTACGTTTGCAGTTTTAAATGAGAAGCTTCACTGACTCTAGTACTACTTCCTGAAGGGGAATTTTCTTAAAGATATAATCAACAGAAAAAAAATGACTTTGAATTTTCAAATTTTCCTGTGCTACCTGTTTGTTTTAGCGTGACGCATACACCCCAGCTCATGAAGGATCGCGTTATCTTCAGAAGCAACTCCCCAACCTTTGTGAATTCTGTGCTTTCCCCCTCCCTCAAGTTAAAGCCATGGTTTGCTATTCCTCTGTAATTAAGTGGTTTGGGCACAGCTTTGCCTAAATCAGCCTTTCTCTGTTACCCAGCTGCAAAGTTTATCCTCGCACGCGTTGGGGGTTAAACTTTTTGCCAGAACTTGGAAAAAATACAGAAAGTGTGTTGGGAAGCTAACCTCTCTTCAGTGTCGGTGTTAAAATGAGAAAAAATAATCCACATCATGAGTTTTTTCCACACCTTTCATTGGAATAATCCGCAGGCTCCTCTGTAGCTCGCAGCGTGGGAGAGACTCCACCAGCCCCGCGGGTTTGATGTGGACCGGGAAACAAAAAATAAGTGCTTGTGTGAGCCGAGTTGTAGGAGAAGCTTTGAACACCTTGATGATGGTGATGGTGATGATGATGATGCTGATGTTCTGCTGCTCGTGGGCACCTCGGGGAAAGCGAGGACAGCACGGGCCGTGGAGCGGGCTCTGCCTCGCCCGCAGGAAGCGGGGGCTGCTGCCACGGGCGCGTCGGACGCCCCAGCGCCGCGTCGGGGATCCCTGCTCCGCCGCCGCTTCCTGCCCCCACGGCCGCCGGCACCGCTGTGCGGCAGCCGCCCGTGGTCCCGGCCGGTGGCTCGGTGCAGGGCTGCAGGGAGGGTGGCGAGAGGAGCAGCGTTCCGGCGCAAAGGGCTCGCTGCCCTTACTGACACCCGTGATACCACCCAAAGCTCTCGCTGGCCATAGCGCAGAACCAAGCAGCGACGTTTGAAGGCCACTGGGCACAGATCTGCTGCAGTAACTCATCGGGCAGGTGACAACGTGGTGCAGAACGCTCGCCACGTGCCATTTGGCTTGGAGCAGAGGTGGAATTTCAGCGCTGAGAGCGGCTCAGCACCACCGTCCTCCCCGCAGCGACGCACGCGCACCCCTGCGCAAGGCAGGCACAGCCGCAGGCTCTCGCTCGGATGGGCCGTGATTTAACAACCAAAAACGACAATTAAAAATGATCTTAAATGCTTTCACAGAACTGTGACTGCAGCGGGCTCGGGAAGCGGGAATCGGGCCGGTGCTTTGGCGGCGGAGCAGGCAGCCAGCACCCCTCCAAGAGCGGCGAGTGCCTCCCCGCTGCGGGCAAGCGCTGGCAGGTCAGCCCGGGGAAGGGTGCTCCGGGTGCGAGTCCCTTCGCAGGGATTCGGGGCCGGAGGGAGCCCGGCCGGCCGCAGCCCCCACCCTGGCGATGCGGCTGGAGCCGGGGGTCCGCAGCGGACTGGGGCTCCCGCACGCCCCGGCTGCCCTCCCGCCTCTGCACCGTGGTGGCTGTTTCTGCAGCAGCGTGATCTCGGTTCGTCCGCACTTGGCAAGCGAGGTGGCAACTACTTTCACTGGGGGAGAAAAAAAAAAAGGCCTGAAAGACGTCCCTGCCTGGCCAGTCTTGTGTCTGAGTGGCTTTACATCAGCGGTGGAAAACCAACGCTGCCAAGCGCTGATGCTTCCTCACCATCGCCTGCGCAGCACGGTACCACGCTGTCTGCGCCAGGCAGACGCTTGGCCCAGGGCATTTTGGCGTTTAAAATGTCAGACAAGATGAATATTTTCATTTTGTTGGGGGTTTTTTTAACCAAAACAGCTTTCTGACCTGCCTGAAGTAAAAAAGTGACTTATGGAACGCGTGACTTGCTGCTCCCAGGAGCAACCGCTCCCTCACGTTTCCAGCAGTGGAGGTTCGGTTTTCCTCCTGCACGCTGCATTTTAGGCAAAAAGCTTTTGCATGCCCTAAAAGAAAAAAATAAATTAAAAAAAACCAAACATGATTATCTACAAACAAACACTGCAAACCAAACCAATAAATAGAGATGATGCTTTCAAAAGCTTAATCATTTAATGTCTCCTGGTAACTTGGGTAGCATTTAAATGTCACGGTAAATATCGTTTCTCATCTATTTCAGTATGACGGTTTGTTTACTACCCCCCCCACGCTGCCAGGAGCCAGCACTTAACTCGCTGCAAGATTTCACCTTCGGGAAATGTGATGCTGTCTGCAAATTCGGCTTCATCCGGCTCCATCCTACTCCCCGTAATTTGATTTATGCAGAAAAAGAACTCGGTGTAAGCGCTGCTCCCCCCCGGCTGCACCGGCCGGAGGCAGCGGCTCGGCCCCAGCCCCGGGCTGGGCGGCAGCCGGCGCGGCACCCGGAGCCCTCGCCGTTTGTAAACTCAACCGCTGATTCAAGAGATAGTGCGTGTGCTGATGCTAGGCGTTAGACGGTGACCCACATTCGGGGTTTGTTCAGCTTCTAAAATGTTTTATTGAGCTTTTCCACCATCTTCTGAAAGCAGAGAGCAGCACACAGGAGAAAAACGGCCTGGAAAGCTGTTGTGGCATCTCGATGAAGAGCTCATAAAAGGGCAAAGCTGGAATAGTGTTAGAAAGAAGAAAATGGTTAGTGGGTTGTCCAAGATCAAGCCCTCAAAAATGACAGACGAGGGGTGAAGTTGGCTGTACCACCTCAGTTGTAGCATCTGCTGGACCTTGTGAGTTCTGACACTGGTTCTTAATTCCGTGAGCAGCCACAGGGATGAACAAAGGCAAAGGCGCGGAGGCAACGGCGCTGCCTCCCGCTGCTGAAACAGCCAGGCAGAGCCGTGCAGAGCGCGCCGGGGAACCTTTCCATGGATTGATGCTGATTCCATCCACGCCCGCTGCCATCGTCCCATGCCGGAGGTGGCCACGGCTCCAGCCTACCCCATCGCTCTCCATTTGTGATGATTCTGGGCAACCAGCCTTGGCTTCGGGGCTGGAAAAAAAGAATAAAGTGAAAAAAGCCATGGCTTTGGACATCAAACAAAGCAAAATTTCTAGTTTTGGTTGCCCTGAGGGTCTTTTCCCCTGGCTCCTCTGTTTCCTGGTGCCATCATCCAGAGATGCAGCTGTGGAGAAGTCCAACCGGCACCAGCCCAGCATGCGCCTTCACCCCGTGCCCTCTCCTGCACGTGGGGGCAAGAGGAGCCCAAGAGGGAAAATTGCAACTCCTAAATTTACCACTTGGATCATTTTTCTGAATCGGTTGGGGACCTGCTTGGGGTGACTTACAAGGGGGTGAGGTGGCATGGGAGCAGCCCCCCGAGGTTCTGGACCTCCGGGACCCACCTACGCTCTGCCTCTGGATGCAGCTGGACACAAAGCAGCTCCTTCGTGATGAGGAGATGCCGTTTGGGCTGGGTTCACACGCCCGTGGTCCTGCGTCCACCCCGGCCGGCAGCAGCGGGCTCGGGGATGTGGTGTCCCCATCCCTTGGGGAAGGGCAGC
>Ga0065711_1043446_pt1 | contig 14726 bp, 6 predicted proteins | sample Hoacrofraction12_FD_59098 | JGI IMG/M metagenome (GOLD analysis project Ga0065711, IMG submission 59098) | Hoatzin crop microbial communities from Cojedes, Venezuela - Epithelial fraction 12 v2 (version 2) | ecosystem: Host-associated > Birds > Digestive system > Esophagus > Crop | place... | reverse complement strand
GGAAAAAAAAAAAAAAAAAAAAAAAAGTGACTCATGCACATTCATGGAGGAGCTGTGGAAGAGGCAGAAGAGAAAGCGGGAGGGGAGAAATCTGAGTCTCTTCTAACAGCCTGGAGTATCTTACTGTTCTGCAAACTTCTTATTCTTTATTATCCATAATTTGCTTTATAGCAAACCTAGGTGCTTCTGTTGCGAGCCACAATCCAGAGTGCCACAGCCGTGTAAGCACAGGATAAAAAGGCTGCACAAGACTGAAGTGATCGAGGAATATTCTTTTTCTGATATTCTCAAGCTAGGAATCAAACGCAAGTCAAAAACGGCGTGCTGAATATATCTACCTTTAGGCATGCGCTTAACTGTAAGTATATGAGTAATCCCAATGGTTTCAGTTTTGGGGATTTTAATAGTTGTATGGTTTTCATAACTACAGGAAAAACCCTTTCCAACAAACTGCCAGTGTGACTCCCTGTTGTACTACACCACAATTACTGGAACATATTTGGTATTTCTCAAGAGGTTCAGATAATGAAGAATCCTCCAAATTTTCTATTAGCCCAAACATAGGAATTCTGCATCAGGGAGTTAACAGCAGAACAGACAATGTATGTTAGGTATTGCAAAAGAGAGAGAAAGAGAGACAGAAATATTTATAAAATTTAAAGCTTTTTTTTTTTAAGTGAGGTTGTTCGAGAGCCCAGACTGCAGCCCAACAAACGCTACTGCACAAGCATGCTCAGTTATTTAAAGATCTTTCTTTTACTCCTTTATACGAGACAACATTTCTTCATATTTACACGCCACAGTGTTTTCCCAAATCTGAACAAGATTAATAATAAACAGACAAACACACAAGAAACCACCCTATTTTATTTTTTGATGTGCTATTGGTTTAACATTGAAGCCCAAACTCCTAAAAAACCCCACATCAGTAGTAACACAAGGAAATTTTTTTAAAAATAGCAAGGAAAGGTGCAATATTGTGGTTGCTTCAAGGGTTTTGTTTGTTGTTTTTTTTCTTCTTGGCAAACAGCCAATTCTTTTACTTCTTATGACTAAAAATAAGCCAAAAAAATAAAAAAAAGATAGCCCTTCCTAACACAGAAAGCCATCAAAATTTGCCACATCAGAAATAATCTAAATAAAAACGCAAACAAGCACAAGCCAGTGCCACAACACTAAGGACCAGGCTGGCCACCAGCTGGGTGGGCCCAAGGACACTGCGTGTTTTGGGTAGCAGAGGCTTTGTCCTTTGCAGTCATTGCCACGTTACAGCTCCAGAAACATGAGCCAGCCTATACGTGAGGTTATGGGACACAGCAGTATTTGAATCAACCAGAGTCAGAATTCACCTGTAGGAAAACAGTCTGTATAAAGTAGCAAAAAGGGCTGGGATCTTCCATCGTATCTCCTCTCATTCAAGTGCAGGAGACAGACCAGCGTCTGCCAAAGGACCGGCTGGTGTTCAAGTGCCGGGGTTAGCCAGAGCACCCACGTGGTGACCTGCATCCCATGGTGACACAGTCTACGGTGCAAGCTAAATGCAGAACAACAAATTGCCTTTTTCCTTTAAATACATAATCTAATTTCTTTGTGGCATTCTTTCCACTAAGTTAGAATAGAGAAGAAAATTGTTCTCCAGCAATGCTGCCTCATGCAAGGCTGCTGCCAGCAACTTCCACCAGCGCAGGAGCAGTGAAAGACACCAGCCAAATTCTGATCTCTGGGCGTTCTCCCTCTTCCCCACAACACGGGCCCTCGCTCTCTCTGCGTTGCATTGCTTTTGAAGCACAGCTGCCTGCTCAGCTGGGATCCCCCCCCATCCAGAGCAGGATGAGGAGCCATCCCCAGCTGCCTCAGTGGGACACCATGGCGTGTTCCACAGCTCACATCTCTGCTGGGACACCCGATTCTTGCAGGAACAGGAGAGGGCGGCGAGCAGCAATCAGTTGTGCAACTTAAGTCTACTCTGCATCACTTTCAGGGAACCTCTTCACACTATGCCCATGTGGTTGACACCCTTCGCTTCACCAGTTTCGAGCATTTGCTTCAACAACAGTCATTTTCTGGAAACATCTGCAGGGGTTTTGCGACCTGCCCATCAGCCCACTGCAGATGTGGATGCACACCCACATCCCACGCAAGCGGCCACAGTCCAGCCTCCCCAGCAGAAGATCTCTTCAGAAAGGTTTGACTTGAACACTGCTGTGGAAGATTGCCCTGCCCTGCTCACCCTACACTGACACACACCAGACCTGTCCGCAGCCAGCAGAGAGCTATAGGGTTACTTTTCTGATGGGTTGGTGGGTAAAATCAGTTCCTGAGAGTCCTTTGCTAAGTAGGCAGCAGGACAAGGAGCCAGAAACAGAGGGAGAGCAAAACCCATCAGATCAGCCCTCATCTGGTGCAGCTGTGGGCACAGCCACAGGACTGTGCCAGGCAGACAGGAGGCAAAAAACAGAGTTTCATAGGCTGAGCACAAGGTAACAGCAGCCCCAAACCGACCAGGATTCATCCCAACGCTCCCTTCTAGAGAACTGGCATTTAACATATGCCGATCTGCAGACTGCATTTAAGCCAGGGGCTGGTGGGTGTTTTTCCAACACGGCAACGTAGAATTAGAAAACCATCAGAAGAAAACAAACCTGTTAGGATATGCCAATAAAGAAAATATGCCAATAAAAGAAAATAGAGTCAAGCCAGCAGCAGACAGTAAGAAAGACAGAAGAGCAGATAAATACCCTCTAACAAGAGCACCAACCGCCTTCAGCTTCCCAAAGCAGTAGGACAATTCCACCGCATGTCTGCCTTGCCGTCGCCTCACCAGGTCCCACCACGAGCCGAGCAGTGGCCGAGGCCGGGCTCCAGGCACACTGCCCCACAGGCATGCTGTGTCCTGCCCCTTCCTCCCCTGCCTGCTGCCCTCCCTACAGGCACGACTGACCCGGGGAGCTCTGCCAACACGCTCCAGGGTTGGGGTTATATTCTTCATAACTGGCAAGGAACCAAATCAGCAAAGATTCAAGGTAGGAAAAACCAGTAAAGAGTCTTCCACCTTGGGAGGAAAACCTGCCTGTAGGTATTCCCTCAAACCAAAACACTCTCCAGCTTCCCAAGCTCCAAGGTAGGAAAGATGCTGTGGGAAGGGAAGCAAGGCTGCTGAAGTGACTCCACCGACAATTTCACAGGCTACAGATACTAGGAAGAAAACAGGAGAAAAGGAAGGCAGAGAAAATAGTGTCACAAGGTTAGCTACATACAATAATACTCTCATGTAATGTAGGATTATTTCCTACTATTATTAATTTTCAGCTGCCTAATTGATTCAAGTACTCAAATACCATGGTGAAGGGTGACTCTCTACCTGGCTGGGGCAGCTCCAACAGCAGCAGCTGCTCTCCTGGCTGGAAGGGCACTGGGAACAGACAGTTTCCCTGCGGTCCCACAGTGGGGCTAGTTTTCCTTCAACCCATCATCATCTGTCCATAAATTAAAAATTAAAGTTCTTGATTTCCACCTCAAGATAAACTTTCATTAGGTAGTTTGAGGTTTGCTAGGAGACAAGCTGCATGTGTCAGCTGGGATACCCATCATCCCCGGTGCTCAGACAAATACACACGGTGGAAGAGGCCGTAGGATGCACAGCCAGACGACACCATTCTCCAAATGAAGTCTGCAGAACCAATATTGCATTTTTTTAGAGATTAATTTAAAGGGAGTTTTCCAACGGCACTCTGAGTAATAGCACAAAGAAACAATTTTGCTTCCTTTTTCCTCAACATCACTGGACAGAAAGCTTTGAGCAGCCCCTGGTCTGGAGGCAGCCAGGACCTCCCAAGCCCTTGGAGACAACAGTTTCTCTAACTGCCTTTTTGTTTGCTCAGGTTTTGCCCTGCGTTGGCTTTGCTTGGGCCGGTCAGACAGCAGCAGGTTTTAAGCCACCGGTCTGATGTCTTCAGCTGGGCCACTGACAGCTACGACACACAGAACATTTCTTGGATGGCCGTCTGGGGGGATACAAAAACCTCATTTACAACTTGGCATCTCAAGGAGGACAGGGTGGTTCAGCAGCAGGTGACAAATTAAAAGCTCATTTTTCTATGCATTTTCTTTGGAGCCACATTTTGAATACAGACCCTCTAGCAAGGAGGAAAAATCATAGCCGAGAAAGCTCTTTATGAAAATATGCATTTGGTGTTTGGGTGAACTGTCAGAGCTCCCCACAAACTCTGCTCGCTAGCAGCCCTTTCACCAAAGCGGTATCTTTCTGCCAATTGCCTTCTCCCCCCGGGTCCCTGGAGCAGCAGCTCCGCTGCAGCCAGGGATGCCCGGCTGCGCAGCCTGGCAGCTCTGCAGGCAGGGCTCTGCAGGCAGGGCCTGGCAGCTCCCCGCCCCGCAGCACCCCTCGGTGCGCTGGAAACCAGTCACACCACGGCTCTGCCAAGCATCTTTCAGGGGTGTCTTTTTTCAGACCCTCACCTTTAAGTTCGGGTTTGTTATTCAATCTACTCATATCGAGAAGAGTAAAAACAGAAGCTCTGCCGAGTGTTTACTTAAGACCAAAAATAGTAATCAAAATAAACCAAATAGGAGCTTTAAAATAAATCTCACTTATCTGTTACCAAGCAGGAAAGAAAATATCCTTGAAATGAAGGCAATCAAATCATTGGACTCGTAGATGAGCATTAGGTGAGACTCCACACAAGACCTGAAGACAAGCACTCACAGTTTGATTTTAAAATGGCTCATAATATATCATACCATATTCCTAAAGGGCGCTCAGAATAAGACTGAAAGTACTTCTTTAACTTTAAAAAAAATCACGTCAAGGTAACAACTTTCTCACCCAGAGTCACGTATTACATTCCCTACAAAGTATCACTGCCAGAAACACACCATTTTTGCCATACAAATCTAGCATAAACATAAATAAGGTGCAATTCACACACAGCCCTCCTTCTCTACTTCTCCATCCCAGTATTTTCAATACTCTGCCACATCCCACATGCCCTCTGGGGGAACAGTCTGGTCAGTAAAAGCAAAGAAATTATGAAGGGCAAGGCATGCCATTTTCCTAGAAATAAAGGAGGCCATGAGCAAATTACCCAACTGAAATGCATCCACAGAATCCAGCAATAATTATTATACAAGCTTGGCATTACTATGTAATCCAGAATATCTTTACCCATGTGAGTAATTTAACAAAGCAAGAGAAATTTAAGTAAAAGCTTGAGTAAGTAAATTAAAGCAAAGCTGCATTTACCTACCAAGCAAAATAGCCAGAAGGCTGCTGCTTTTTCCAAAGCAGAAGGCAGACTTGTGCATCACAAAAAATTCCTTGCATTTTGCAACCATGTTAGTTGGTCTAACAAAAGATACTACCTATTCCTCTAGACCTTCTCTTTCACGTACACATGAATACACATCATATATTGTATGTATTGGCGTACATTCACATAAGAAGTGTTGAAAGCCTACTTTTTCAATTACCACGCTGACCTCCTCTTCAGTCCAAAACCCTGAACAATCAGGAGTCCTCACATGCCAAGTTCAGTTGCTGCCATGATCATAAAATAGTTGAAATCTCCAGAATTAATGACTGCAATCACAGTTGTCCTCAAATTTCTCTATATTGAACAGAAAAAAACCAGAAACCACAACAAATACTCTCCTCCAGACAGGACAGCACTCTCACTGTCTATTAAAGGCAGAAAGGCTACTTTGTTTAGCTGTTTTATATTTCTAGTGTTTTCTTTTCTGCTTACGCTTAATTATACCCTTTTCCATGGAGTTGGAGTCACTTTTCAGATCTGTTCCTTCTCTCATTCTTTAAACTAAAAGTTAAAGATAATATAGATGCACCTCCAGGTAAGTAAACCTCTGTGCCAAAACTTTTCATCTCATCATCAAGCATCCTCCACACTCAAATGCCAGCAAAAGATTTCCTCGTTTCCCCATTTTATTTCCATCTTTCTCTGTTTAGCGTTTCTGCTTCCCCGACTATTAAGTTCATGCTTCTACCATGTGTTTTCTCTACCTCCTTTTAGCTTTCCAGTTTTAGGGAGAGGTGATTGAAAGGACGCAGAACCACAGTCAATTTTGCTCATGTAAATCTGTAACCCACTTACATTAACAGATGTTAAACACAACCCAGGTCTCCCAGGTTTCCCACAGTGCTATTGGGGAGCTCCCACAGCACTGCTGCACCCTCTGCACCTTGAGGCTTCCCAATGGTCTCCTGAAAATACCCCCTAGCAGCAATCTCACAGAGCCAGCAGGAGACGCTCTCTACAGCGTTGGATGCCAAATGACTATTCCCATCATATCTCTTTACTTCTCTTGCTCTTTCAACTGCAACGTAGGAGACAAGAATACAAGCCCATCCCCATTAAGGCCAGTAAGAAACACTACCACCAAAACAAGACAGAGGTTTCACCTCGTGGCTGATATAAGCCTGGGGCTAGTCACAGTCCTCCAGCATCTACAGGAATCTTGATTAATACCATTAGTTCTCTAGCAGATTCAGGGAGCTTGGACTTATACTCTTGGCTTACACTTAACATTCAATCTAGCTCCAATTAGCATCAAGGGAAAAATTGCACTCACCCTAAAAATCATGTCCATCTGAACATGAGGAAGAACTTCTTCCCTCTGAGGGTGACTGAGCCCTGGCACAGGCTGCCCAGGGAGGTGGTGGAGTCTCCTTCTCTGGAGATATTCAAGACCCACGTGGACAAGGTCCTGTGCAGCCTGCTCTGGGTGACCCTGCTTCGGCAAGGGGGTTGGATTAGATAACCCACAGAGGCCCCTTCCAACCGCTACCATTCTGTGATTCTATAATAGTGAGTCCTAGGTGTTCACCCAGTGAAGGACTTCATCTCTGCTTGCACCAAACACCCTCTTTTCAAAGGGCACGGCAAGTCTGTCTTTGTTAGCATTACCTTGATTACCACTCAGTCCCCCACCATGTGAAGCAAGCTCCAGCAATCACCAGGTGGAGGCCTGGCCAAGCTGCCACAGGCCTTGCCCAGAAGAACCTCATCTCAGCAAGGTGAGGATCATCATGAAATCAGCAGAGCTGCTAATTTAAGCACCAATCTTGTTGGAGGTTGCCTGGAGCCTCACCCCCATGTCTAAATTTCCTGTAAGCAAATGCTACGTAAACCCAGTAACAGCTTTTGTGAGTCCAATCGATGGAGTGCTTAAACTCGTACAGTCAGCCAACAACCAAGGGAAGCGTATATTTTAATGGTAGATGTGGAAACAGAGGAATTTTGATTAGCCTTGGGACTGGAGGGGGTAAAAATACTGGTTTAGGATTTTCCCAGGATATGCATATTAAGAACTTGTCTTTTTGCCCTCTGTGTAATTTTTTTTAATATTTGGAAAGCAGAATTAGGCCACATTTGACCAAACCTCCAGAGCCTAGCAGGAGCCAACAGAGCATGGAGCACAGCGACTTGCTAACTCTTGTACTTTTACCCATAACAGGATTTCACTAGTAAGGCATTTTCTGTAGCACTATCAGAGGCTTAAACCGTTTCTCTACAAGCAGGGACCTTTCCCTCCGCTTCGCTTTAAAACCTGAATGCATTGTTTACTTTCTCTAACATGAACTGGAAATAACTTCCGCATAAAGAAACTCCAACTGTTACACTTCTGAAGCAGCCTTCGTTATCAGTACCAGACTCAAGGAGAACACGACTGAGGGCGATGCTACAAAGAGAGCTGAGATCAACCCCACTAGAAATTGCCCAGGAGAACACGCAGGTAGGGTGGGTTTAAATGAGACCACGACTGAGTTTATTTCACCCCCAGCGTACCCAAGCGAGCCCTTTAAATCTCCTGAGTGGCCTTTATCCAGCAAAGGAAACACTCCTCTGCCACAAAGGCTGCCTTACATTTGTACTTGCCACTCCGTGGTAGCAATAAGTCCTTTACTGTTTGTTCAGCTCTTTAAAGTCCTGTAAAGCATTCACCATTCACCTGTCACACTGCACAAACTGAGCCCTTTGAAATGAAAATCTGAAAGTAAATGTGTTAGTCAATGGCTGCTGCTGCAACAAGCGTGCCTGACACCAGCGCGAGCCTTCAGGCAGGTAATTCACTTCAACACGAGACCGGCAAACAACAGTATGTTTTATTTAATTAGGATGAACAGAAGAGATAAACCTCACAGCAGGGCATGTAATGACAACATTTCAAAAATAATTCATGCCCAGGTAACAAAAGGGCAAATTTCAATTACACAAAAAGCTAAAAAGTTGACTTTATACATCCAAGGGGGAAAAGAAAAAAATTAATAATTGTACTGCATATGATTAACAAGTGGCATTTACCAGCTCGGCAAATTGGTCTTTCTGTTGCCTAATCTGTGGCTAGAAAGGAAAAGGTTTTCTTTCCAAGCAAATGCAAACAATATAATGAAGCTACTTATCGCTAGATTCAGATGGGTATTGCAGTGCTATCCAAAATAAGTCATACAGTGGAAAGCTAATGCTGTACACCAACTCACTGTACCACAACGAGATTTGTGAGCCTGTTCCGAACGGCATCACCCAGTTTCGAACCCCATCGGGTCCCTTTGTTTGCACTTTAGAAAACAAACTATTGCAAGAGGTCGAAGCTCAAGCCTTCTGTAGCTGGAAATGTCATGAGAGACCATTTACTGTCTGCACATCCTCCTACTCCCTAGAATAAAGTGACTCCGATAAAGCACCATAATTCACTGCTGCACAAATATGTACATCTACATGTTGTCAAGAAGATGTGCTACTTAAAACTCGCATCACCTTATTTGTCTAAGAGAACAAGGAACCAGCTTCTCTGCATTTACTAATGGACATCAGGAAAGAAAATGTACAAGAATCTACTTCTGGGCTCTGAAGGTATGTTGAGTAACTGCACGCACTACAGAGAGTTCAGAGCTGGTCCTCACTTGGCTCCGGCTCCTGCCTGCACCCTCCGAGTCCACGTCCACCAGCGTGCACACCAGACCCAGACCCTCCCCTCCACCACCATTTGTCAGCCAAGATTTAGCAGGAGTCTGTAATAGGTTTTATATTATTAGTATTTCATTACTCCAGCGCATTTACTAGGATACAAGGGAACATAATAGCCATCCTTTTTCAGAGGCGTTTAAGGAGAATACTGATGGAGTGATGCGGGGTTGATGTAGGCATTTTTATAAGACAGTTCAATTACTGTGGGTAATTAATAATCTTTTGTTTAAGAGAATATTATAATACATGAAGATATTTGTTATCAGGTAGAGACTGCAGACTAGCACATGAGACCAAGAGATTATTTCTTTTTTTAAAAAAAAGATGTTGCTTGCATTTTTCAAATGTTGCAATGATCTAAAACTGATTTCACAAAGTAGTATTGGGAGGGAAGATAAAAATTAACTAGTTCAGTAAAAATAACCGAGTAAACAATTAAGAGCACATTTATCAAAATAGAAGTAAATATTATTTCTACAGGATGAGAAAGTATCATCATTCACAGAGCCAGCAGGTGAGGCAGGTTTTTAAAAACATTTACCATAATAACTGATCATTGGGTGCCACCCCAAGCACTTCACTCAGTTAATTTCACCAGGATGAAACCACTTACCCAGGTTTAACCTAGAAGTTAATTTGGCACCAAACAATAGATAAAAACCAAGCCAAAGCCCCATCTATGATAAGACAATCTGTATTTACACAAGCTTAATGCATCTACAAAACATCATTTTTATATCCAATTCAGAGGATGGCATGAACATCTGCTTTCACTTCAAGACATTAATTTTCAATTATTGAAGAAAAACAAAATAAATCCTGACAAATTACTGGTAACTGTGGAATCTTTTGTTACTCTATTAGTTTATAATAGTAATTTAGAAATCCTACAATTAACGTCCTAACAAGAGCTCTCCGATTATTTTTTTGCACGTGTCATCTGAAGCAATTCATCAGTGAATGATGTTCTTTAACTTGCACTGACTGTACACAAATATTTCTGAAGAAAAAAACAGGAGGTGTTCTCTGAGAGCCACTACCTTTACATGGCAGTTGTTTCTCATCAACGGCTTTAGACATAGCATCACTAAAAATATGAGATTTCCATTTTCCCCCATTCATATTTAAACCTTTTGCATTACCTTTCCCACTCTTTTCATTTTTTGGCCACGTTTGTTCATTGTATTTGCCGAGACCAATGGGAACAGGCCACAATTAAAAGGTGTTTGCACACAGGTAGGAGTTTCAATCAGTAAAACCAGTTAAATACCATGCAGATCCCGACCAGGAAAGCATACCGGAGGGAAAGAAAGGCAGGAAAACGGGACTTGTGGAGTTCAGGGGATAACGCTGCTAGGCTTGTAGCAAAATACCCAGGCAAAAATTAAAAACTGCAGGCTAATCCCTGAGGGCAGAGCTCGATATACTGCATGGATTCAAACGCTCTCAGGGCACCAGCCCCACAACGAAACACCAACATCTCCAATTATTCGTAATCCCCAAAAAGCTACACTTGATAAAGAACAATCAAGAGCATAATCTTATTTGATATGAGTTTTATCAATTTTAGCTGTGCTTTCACTGTATCAATAAAATTCCACCGAAACTTGAATGAACTGTAAAATTAAAGGATAATCGCACAAGTCTCTTGTATTTGGCAATTATGATTATACTTGTCAAAATTTAATTTGTAGAATGTACTGTTCCAGTACCTTCAGCTTCTTCGCTATCAGCTGGGAAAAAAGGAAAATTATATCTTTAAGACAAGTATGAAAGACATTGTTACTTCCACAGTCAACTCTGTAACTGAGCTCCGACATTGTATAATTGACTTTGCAAGCAGAACAACAGCAATATAACAAAGAAAATGTCAGTGTTTTCACAGCGCTAATCTATAGCACTAGGAGGGCCTCCTGCTGTCAGCCAGAGCTGACAATACAATAGCTTTCAAAGGGATATTACCATCACGCTTTTATTCTTGACATCAATCAAGACAAAGAGAATCCTTTTCACAAGACATTCAAAATCAAACCTTTGTATGAGCGGATAGGTAAAACAGCATTCCTTTAAAGAAGATCATTCATAGCAATCAACTAATTGGAACTCAGCAAATGGTTGAAGTATTTTTATTTACTTTGCAGATAACGAAGTAGCAAGCAACCCCCCTTTTCTCTTCTTGACTGACACAAATGAGGCAGGTAGGGTGTGAATCAAAAGTTTCTATCAGCATTTTTTGCCAACTGAAAGCAAAAAAATATGACAGCAATTCTGCAACTTCAAGTAGGATAACAAATCTAGACTTAATTAGTGCATTCTTTTGCAAAACAGTTTGATTACCGACTAAGCATGTTTATGCACAAAATACCCTTGCAAGCTGACAGCAATTTGCAGAACTGTCGAATTCAGCAACCAAAGCGCATCTGATGCTTAAAACCTTGTGCCAATGTGAGCCCAGTCCCCACAAACTGCAGTCGAGTAATTCCTCGATCACAATTACATGGGACTGGAAACCCACGAGTTAGTGTTACCAGCATCTCAGCACCTTACTTCACAGAACCACTTCCACAGGCCCCGAGCTGTAGCATGGGAAGCTACAGTTTAATCAAGAGGAATGATGAACCTTCATCATCCGCAGCCCCCCCAGCAGATGGGGTGCCAGCCACTCCCCGGCATGGTAGCACCAAACAAACTTTTAAGGACATTGCTGTTGACATCACTCCCCATCACTTGTAACAGGGGACAGATAGTGTGCTTTGATGTTCACAACTGTGTTATGGTTCTGGGGTTCAGGACCACGTGGCTTTAACGACACTGAGTAAGATACAACTCTTCCTTACAGACAACGGATAAGGAGACGAGGTTACAGGCAGCAGCACAAAAGCAGGGTCTGTGCCAAGGAAAATTACTTTCACGGGCTTCATCTGTGATGTGAAGTAAAGCTTCAAACAGGCCAGTGCTTTACTCCATCACCGCTACCACCACTCTGTCACCAAAGCGTTTATTTTGTAAGCCAACAAAGACTCGACCCCTCCTACTTTTACTCCGTCCTCATTGATCTGAAACACTCTTCCTTTAACCCAAGTAGAACTTTGTCCCCAGCCACGAGGTTAGTATCTTCAAGTTTGCACAAACTAATGGTCAAAACAAATCAGTGTATTATATTGCTAATCATAAATCCCACATCAGGGGAAAGTCCGCAGCTACTGCTGGAGTTGCAGCTGCAGGAATTACTACAAGTTTCTGCCAGGCTGAACCTGGGACCTGACAACACAGCACAGGGGCCACACGACCTGCAGCTTTGCTGGCATCCAGGTTTGGCTTGCAACCACTCCATTTTAAATAACGTGCACCTAAGAGTTGTCAACATTTGATACTTCTGTCAAAGTCAGTCACTTCTTGAAAGTCAGCATCGCTCCCAGTCAAGTGCGGGCAGCTTGCCTTTTGCATGCAGAATAGTCCCTTTCATCACAGGCACACACTGATTCTATTTTAGTGCGTAATCTTTCTGAATGAAAAAGGATGCACAAATCTCAGTCGTTGTTAATAAATACGCAAAGTAAAATAAATATATGGAAAAGAAAAAAATGGTAAATTATTTTAAGTCCTAAACGCTACACATATATCCACATAATTTATGCTTGTTTTCTTCTCAGTTGAACTGGGAAACCTGTGACCTCAGAGTGCCTTTATTTATTACATCTCAATTATTTCCATGGAAACATGTACTGTGGCAATCTACTGGGTTGCCAGGTCCCTACACCACAAAATGTATATGACGGACTTTTTACAAGGAGACAATATGGATGAATATAAAGAAAGGAAGAAATTCTTTATCCTACATACACATATGAGTTGCCTCCTATTATCCAAAATTTCACCCAGATTCAGCTCATTCCTCAGACTCCCTGTTAGGCAGCTCGTGCTAAGACCTGTAATTTACAGCCAGTTTATGCTGAAGCTGAGAACACATTTTTTTTGTGCCTAGAGACTCCAGAAATATTTAGAATCTTTAAAAACTGGGCTTCACCCAGCTCACTGTTGCAAAGCCCTTCTAGATATTTCTACATAACAGGGATAATGTTTCTTTATTACGACTTGCCAGTAAGTTACTAGCTTCGATTCATAAAAATGCTCTCATAAATAGTGATCAGATCTGTATTAGAACTAGGATCAAAATTTCATTACAAAGTATCAACCCCTTGGAAGAGATCTTGCCACCTAAAAAGCAACGAGGTAGAAAACAAATGACTAACAAATGGTAAACATTTAACGTTATTATGGCACGAGATGTCAATGTTTACTAACTGAGCTTCTAGAGCAAATAAGGTTTTCACTGACATAGAACTGTTTCCTGAGCATTAAATGTGGCACTTTAGCACAGAAAAATATTTTAAACTCCAGACGCCTGGCCACTAAACGTGATCCCCCCCATCCGAGGGAAGTCATGACCCGAGGCCTGCACCACTGTTCTCAAACTGCAATCCTTTTAGTTTCAAACAACAGATTTCAGAGCATCCCCTAGAAATAGCTCTAGCTCTGCCCTTTCTTCTGCCCACGGACTGTAACATTCATCTGCCAATTACTGAAGTGGCTCCTTTAGCAGAGATCGTCCGGGATTGCGGAGGGTCACAACGCCACGCTGCAAACCTGCCCCATAGCACAATGCTGAAAGGTACTGTTAGTCGGGGGGTGGGGGGGGAAATGGTTCAGAGTTTTGTATAAAGATGAAGGACTGACTTTACAAAAACTTCATAAACATTTGAAGCACGTACCACTTACATTGCAATCATCTGCTAAACAGTGGATATTCCGCAATTAATTCACAATGGCCCTGGATGGGGTTTCAATTCCTTCTCTAGTTGGTCGGTTAACTGCACGCTAATTTTGTCCACCCATGTGTTATTTAATTATGAGCGCTTTAGACTTTTTGTTTCATCTTTTGGGCATCCAAAGTTATGATCTTTTTGTGCTTCTGCAACAAAGCCCCCAGACCACTGAGTTTGCGACTTCTGCTTTGTGCAGAGGACAATAAAACCTTACCCAACATCAGCTAACCTCCTCGTGGCTGGGAGTGAAAGGCTTCAGAAATCACGCCTTCCCCTCTCGCACCAATTCACTTAAAAGTCAAAAAGCTGGTGAGGCGTGCAATACGGCGCAGGGCTAGTCCCGGCCCTCCCTTTACGTTTCGCCAGCAGCTGTTTTCTTACGGAGGTAAACAGGAGGTTTTAAACACCCCTCTGATGGGGATGGTGAAGAATATGTGAAGTTTAATGTTTAAGCTTTATTAAGGCAGCTCTTGCTAAATTTGGCTATTGTTTCTCCAAGCCCGAGCAAGTTCTCAACCCCTACCTATCAAATCGGTTTTAATTCTCCTCTTCTTTCACCACCCTTACGCGCATTGGACAGCGGGAGGAAACAGACGGCGCTACCATTCCAAATCATAACGAAACATTAATTTCCAGCTAACGGGGCTAAAAAACCACGCGTGTCCTCCATTCCTCCTTTCCCCAGCCCCGCTGATGCTCCACCGCACCCGAGCATCACCACGAAACTTTCCTCCCTCCCCGCCTCAACGATGCCGCCGGCTCCTTTCATCAATTATCGCGACACGTGTCGCCAGCGAGTCTCGGCCGACACCGCGGTACCCGCAAATACAAGCACACGCATCCTCGGAACGGACGGCGGGCGGGCATTCGCCCCGCGTGGGGAGCGAGCCCGCGCGCCCGC
>Ga0065711_1043445_pt1 | contig 14727 bp, 13 predicted proteins | sample Hoacrofraction12_FD_59098 | JGI IMG/M metagenome (GOLD analysis project Ga0065711, IMG submission 59098) | Hoatzin crop microbial communities from Cojedes, Venezuela - Epithelial fraction 12 v2 (version 2) | ecosystem: Host-associated > Birds > Digestive system > Esophagus > Crop | place... | reverse complement strand
TGCCCGCACCGCCGCCCGTCCTGCCCGCACCCCCGCACCCCCGGCCGCCCTGTCCGCACCCTGGGCCGCCCTGCCCGCACCCCCGGCCGCGGGGTGAACCCTTGCGCCTTGCTGCCTGCGCTTCCCGGGGGCCGGGCTGGAGATGAGTGGTTTGGCTTTAAGGCAGGACCAGCTTTTTCGCTGCGGGAGACGTGCTCCTTTCGAGAAGCCGCTGAAGCGCGCCTGGGGTGAAACAAGGGACAAGCGCAGGTCTCGCACAGATCTGCGCCCAGCTGGCGGGGCCTCTGTGTGCTCTGTCTCTTGTGTGGTGGATGTAGTCGGTCTGAACGCTTTCGAACAGCCCGCGAGGTGCCCGTGTGCTTCATAAGGCACCTGTGTGTCTTCAGGCATCTGTCCTCTGCCAGCGGTGCAAAGAAGAAAACAATACCTGCTCGATACTGGTACGGCTGAGGAAGACAGACCTGAGTGCCTTCAGTGAGGCAGGGGCAATGACCCACTTAAATTTCCCCTTAAAATGTTTCCAGACACTTTACTTGAAAATGCTAGATGTGACCATGAGAAAACAGAAGGCGGACCTACCTGCGCTGAGAAGCCAGAGAAGAAGCCATACCAGAAATGCACTAAGGTGAAGGCGAAATTCTTGTAGAAGAAGTATTTGAGGAACTTGCACATGCGGATGTAGGACCACCGGCCGTGCACCAAGAGCAGGCGCTGCAGATAGCGGAACTGTGCAAAGGAGAAGTCGCTGGACAAGACCGCCTGCATCCCCTCCTGGCCACTGATACCAACCCCGATGTGGGCAGCTGCAACAAGAAGGTTATCGCTCGTGTCATTACAGTGGGAGTTTTGATTACCCCGTTTTTTAAAACAGTCCTCTGTACTGGGACACTGTTTTAACTCCCTCCCAGCCTCCATAAAAAGTCATATGTAAAGTTATTTTTAATAAAAATAAGAATATTTTTGGGCAGTAATTCTTCCAGCAGCATGATGATTTTGGCTGCAGTGATACATTTCCAGTAACTGGGCTTGTATTATTTGAATGAAATTACACCCTCAGTGACAATTCTTGTTTTCTTTCTGAACGTTTTCCAACAACATAAATGCTGTTGTTCATAACAGCTGCTGTTATGAAAAAATAACTTTAATTTATATTGACAAGTGGCTTGCATTTACATGCATGTCCTTCCAGCAGCCTTAAAATACTGCTCCAGACAAGCAAAATCTTCAGACTCCTTATAGATTTCTCAGACACAGCGCTATAAGGCAGACTGTAGCCTTTTTACATTTCCTAGGCTTTATTAGTTCAATCAGATAATTAGATGAAAGAGTCTTTTTTAATAGTAACGGGTTTATTAAACATGGACATAAGTTTAATGTGACAGCTAATTAAACAGCTTTAACTAATGAGAACAATCTCAATGGCTGGAGGTTGGTTAGATTCAGAGGTTTTCACGGAACGATGAACTGATAAAATCCCAAAGTCCCAGACCTCGGCGGGGGCGGGAGGGGAAGACGACAAGGTGGGGGGGAGTGGGGAGGGTGCGGTGTTAGTTTCTAATTATCATGTGCACTTTAACTTGCTTTCCTTACCCTTTCTTTACTGACTGCCTGACTTATCTCCCTTGAAGCTCCCTACTTAGCCTTTTCTTTCCTAATTAAAAGACTCCAGTTAATCGATTCTTGCAAATTAACACAAGGAAGATTAGCAATAGGCCCTTCTGAATAATCTTAATTTAATTATGCCTAGTTAGGGGATTTTTTCATAAATTCACTGCAGTAATGCAGCATCAAATGATGCTCAAGGATGAAGGGGCCTAGAAGCCTGTGTCTCATAATACAGGGGAGATAACTGACAAATGGCCCTACCACAGGGAAATGTTAAAAAAATCTGCGCGACATTATACAGGCTGTTTACAGGCATGAAGATTTTCTTTCTGCACTGCAGACAGGCCCTCTCCGAAACAAACTTGTTTGTTCTTTATCCTGCCCTTGTGATGCTGCCCATGCAAACACACAGGTGAATGTGTCACAGCCCCAGCAGGCTTTTGTCTATTTTAAGGTAGAAACAGAGAAACAGGCAGTAAGTGCAACCTCAGCTTCCTGTGATCCTGGTGGTGGGAGCATGGCAAAAGGCCCTCCTATCTGTTCTGGAAGGCAGGAGACATGAGCAGCCTGTAGTGACAGTGCTCTGCAGAAACCTGCCTAAACCTGGGACGCAGCCACCAGAGGGTGGTACAGAAACACTCAGATACGTGTGCCTGCTGCTAGGCCACCTCAGATAGCAAGTACATCAGCCAGTCAGTTTGCTAGAGCATGCCTGCTGTCGGCGATCACTCACTTTTGATCATGCTGACATCGTTGGCGCCATCTCCGATTGCCAAGGTCACAGCCTTCTTGTACTTCTTCACCAGCTCCACCACCTGGGCCTTCTGCAGCGGAGTCACCCGGCAGCAGATCACCACTTTGCACATGCAGGCGGTTCTCACCAGCTCCAGCTCCAAATTCCCTTCCAGTGCGTAAGCCTGAGAAGCAGGAGCAAAGAGGGTGTTCAGGTCAGACTAGCAGCAACTCACTGTCTGACAAAGAGGACGCAGTGGGAAGGAAATGAAAACTGAGCTAGTTCTCCCATTCGGCAGAAGAAGGGTAGGAGGTACCCCAAGTGACTGTCCATTCAGTCGCCGGGAGCATCCACTCCGCACACATCATGCCACGCGGTGTACACCTACGAGCTTGCACCGTGGATGCACACAGCTGGACACGCACAGCGGCTGCTCTGGCTGATGTACTCTGACAGTGCAGCAGAAGTGCCAAACAACAGGAGCACTAATTTAACTAAGCTGCCGCTGGGCCTGGGACAACCTTAAGTATCTCCATGCAAGAGAGTCCCTGCTCATCCCTCTTGGTTTATTTTTTAAGCCCTGGGAAATCTGTGGTATAAATAGAAGAGATTTCAATTTGGGAGTACTTAATTAAAAAAAAACATGGAAAAAGCTGAGCTCAGGTGGACATAACAAAGCGAAACAAAGCCAGGGAGAAGGCAACTTTGCCCTGAGTGCTGACCTTTTAAATCAGTCAGCCGTGTTACTTCTGTTCGGGAAGCACAAAGATAATTGGATGTCTGGTCGCCCCTCCAGCTCCATGTGAGAAGGAGGGAGCAGTGTTAGCTTTTCATATTTCTTTAAAATTGTGCTTTTTGGCTCTGTTCTTTGCTGTCTCGTCTCAGTAGACCTGTGTGGAAGGAACCTACATGGCTCTCTCCTCCTCAGAGCCATTACAGCAGGCCCACTGCCCTTTCTGCGTAAGGCAGACAGTCCTTAGGCCAGATAACCTTTCTTCTTGAAACAGAGAGCTGTGAGTCACCAGCACCCCCGCTTCCCTCCCATCAGTGGCAGGCAGGCTTGCTCAACAAGAGAGACCTTTTCATGGTTTAGCTTTAGTACCAGCCAGTCACTGCTGTTAAAAATGGGTTTTGCCACAACATCCTCACTGCACAGCACTAGGAAAAGTTTATCACATAGTATATTAATGGTACTGCACACAGATCAACTAGTATGATGATGCGATTACAGGCACTGATGTGCTTCTGTGCACTCACTTTGTTTAAGCAAGACCACACGTGTGCATAGACCCAGTGAGGCCATCCCACCCGTCTGCACATAGGGACATGGATCTGAACAGATGTTGTGTTTGAGTGGGACAGTATCAGCACTATTACCCTTGCTCAAGCTCTATGTTGACAGAAATAAATAAATAACATATAGTTTTGTCCACACTGTCCTTGTGGTCCACACCCAAGAGAAAGCCATGGTCTTGGTGAGACTGGCTGTGTCCACCCTGCTACAGGCTGTGTGGGCTGACTGCTCCCACACAGCCCAGATTTGACTTTGTGTGGGACACATCTTCTTGCCAGGGTGTGGGTTAGTGTGTGGTTTTCCAGGAATAAAAAGAAAGCTTTGTCACCGCTGCCAGTGGTGCTTTTATAGCACAGTACTTGGGGTCTGTCCTGTGGGCTGATGGTATGGAGCAGGAACAGGCAGGGGCTTGCCGCCAGTGGGGATGTCAGCAGATTCACCCATGCAGATGCACCCAACTTTACAGAGATCTTGTCTGTTTGCAGCAGGGATCTAAAGGTGGTTAAGGCTCTGGAGTTAAAGAGGGAGCAAGTGTAAAAGAGGGAAAGAGGGTACTTGACAATGTAGACACTGTCTGAAAGTTTTCCCTCTAGTCCATGTTCTGTACACATGGCACACAATCCAAAAACGGAGCAAGATGAGATTTTTTTTTTTTTTTAATTAATAGTAATTTGCTGAGCTGGTATGGAACTGGGAGCTAAATTTGCTGGACTGCCATCAAGAGAGGCAGCAACCACAGCAAACAGAAGCATCTTGTCTCTGAAAGGCAGCACCTCCCAGCTGTTCCTACATCCACCTATTTCCTTCCCCTGCAACCTCGGAAAGCAAAATACAATGGACAAATAAACCTGATCTAGACTAAGCCTTCCTCCCAGACAGACTGAAATTTATCTCAATTGTTTTCTTCTCTAACCTATTCTAAAAAATTTCCAAGGATGGAAAATTTATTCTAGTGCTTCACTGTTCTCAGCAGGAAGACATCTCATCCAAAACTCTCTTTTCTCAGTTCAATTCCATTACTTTGTTTACCTGTTATTATTTGAAGAGTGTTACCAAGACTGATCAGTATTCTCTAGGCTCAGAAATCCTAACTCTTTCAGTTTGCTGCTATGCTTTCCAGATCATGCATGACCACTCTTAGAGTTTTCTTTGTATTGTCTCTCGCTGGTCTACATTTTCTGAAAGAAAATGGCCCAAATAAGTTGAATTATTTCAGCTGAGACTTTACCAATGCCAAAAAAAGCAGGAGGCATTCTTCGCAAGTCTTATAGATGATGCTTTTACATACACCTTTGATTTTGTATGTGTGTAGCTGATTATGTGAAGGTGCAGAACAATGCATTTGATCTTACTGCATCGCATTCTCTATTTTTCTGAAGTATTAAGGTGTTATCTTCTCTCTTTTTAAGCAGCTAATGAAAACACTGAATATCAAACAGATGTGCAATAGCCCCCTGCAGATGCTACTTCATTGTTATTTTAGATGAACAGCGTGCCTTAAAGAGCACTTTCCAAGCAGTCTTGCATCTGTCACTTAACAACTTCATCTAGACCGTATTACTTCAGCTTGCTTGGAAAACATCATGGAAGAGAGCATCAAATGATATATTAGTTAAATTATAAGACATATATATCCTATCTGTAAAATGTATGTGATGTCAGATATATCAATTAGAATGTCTTCTTGGCATACTTGAAACCCATGTCTGATGATATCTTCTTGCTGCATCCATAAACCATCTTCCATCCAAAATCCTTTTTCTAGTATCTTTCTGGAAATGAAAATTGATCCAGCTACTCCACCCAGCCTGTTCACCTAACATCAGGGCCAACTCTTCCCTGTTCCAGTCTGTTGAAACCTTGCCCATCACCTTTGATGTCTCAGATGACGACTGACCAAAATCTTCAATTAGGTAAAAAAAATCTAGTCCTCTAGAGCTAAATCTTTTTGGCATTTTCAAACTTCCAGTTTGTCCCCATCATGTTAAGTTCTTAAGATAACTCAGCCCTAATATGACTCTGAACTTTCCTTACCAGGCTATGGCCAGTGATAACCAGACCGTACACCCCATTTGCTTGCTCATCAGGTACAAATTTTGGTTTGTTTGAAGATTTTTCAAACTGAATGTTAATTTCATCACTGTCCAGAAAGGAGTCTGGCTTCATCTTTTTCCTTGCATTCCTAAAAAAAATTCAGAATAATAATGAAAAACTTGTAAAGATATATATATTTCATTAAATCAACTTCCTGAAAATACAAAATTTATGCTCCCTTTTGATAGCTTAGTTCAACTTTCCCTCTATCCTTATAACTGCATGTATGGTTTAGCTGCTGCTGCTTGTGCGGACCACCAACATAGTTCTGAAACTCTGAGAAGCATGTGCTAAACCCGTGCTGATTTAAAGTCAGACAAACCATCTGAATGCCATGAAGGACAGTATCCCAAATGGCATCCCAGTTTTCTATGCATACGATCTGACAACCACCTGCTTCAAAAGAAAAGCACTGAAAAACTTTCCCGTTTTCCACCTATACCTAAGAACTTGTGTCTACTGAGGAGGCTATGGAGGAAGGCAGATTTCCAGATAATGCTAGAAATCGACCATCTCCGGACAAAGGACTGCAGTGTGGATGAATGGCAATTGCAGTAGAAAGACAGCATAGCTCAAGCCTGGGGCCACAGGCTTTGTGGCTCCAGATGTCTTGTTGAATGTCAGCTGATATTGCCTGCCTGACTCTGCTTTCTTATGCATTTAAATAGATTTGAGCTCCTAGATCAAGAAGCTTCAGTGTTTATCCTCAGAGGATATTTTTATGCTATGTTGCTGCTGGATCTCCCAGGGAGCCAGCTAGCCGTTATCTAAGGTCCCTGAATGTACTACACCAAGTAAAGCTCACAGGAAAAAAAGCTGGAATAACACAAAATCCAAATACTGTTCCATTCCAGTATCAGTGCACAGCAGTGAAGTTGCATATTTCAGCCATTTACCTCAGCTCATTAAGCACATCATCAGATGTTCTGCCTTCAATAATGAAAACATCTTCCATGTCATCATTCAGCAAGTTGCAGGAGTAACCAATATTCATTGCCGTCTCTGGGAAAAATAAACCAGGAAGATGACCCATCTTAGCAGCCCCAAACTCACATGCAGTCTCTGTGGCGTTTTTACACACATGACAATAGCTCTCTTTTTCACTAATAAGAGTTCTGAGCCTTTCATATTCAACAGTTTCAGAGAGCCAGGAGGGTCACCTTGATGGACGTAGCAGCAAATCTCCCCTAACTGGGCTTCACAAGGCCACAGAAAAAATATTTCTACCAATATGAAGAAGTTTAAAACACCTTTTGGCCAACATACTTGGAGCAACAAAAATCATTTCATGTTAATTCCAACAATTTTTTTCAGGATTTTTAACTTTACCTCCCCCTACTCCCAGAAAAGCCCCAAACCATTGTTCTGAAGAATATCAAGACATTTTGTTCATAAAATTCTGAAAAAAAGGTATTTTGCTATTTCATAAGCAAAACATTACATTTGGAACATGACAAAATGAAATGCTTCATTTTTCTCAGAAATTCTCTTCTCACTTCTTGGATGCAATTGTTTGCAAACACCATTGGCCTCCCTGAAACACCATTGTTTCAGTGAAGTTACTATTTCTCCAAAAGAATTCATTGGATTCTATTCACCATTCTTTCCAAACTTAATGCTTTCTCCAAAAGCCCATGTTTTCTCCATTTCTATTCTGGATCATTAAAGCCAGGACCAAACTGAAACAGACACGGCATCCACTTTAGCGTTAAAGTTCCTGGAAAGAAGGACAAGATTTTTTCCACCTTTCACCAGGACCATGGACTGTACTGAAGTGACACCTTTCCATGGCATATGACAGGGACTATGGGATGTTTGTTGTCACATCTCCAAAGGCAAAGGATGCTGCCTTCACACTGCCTCCAGCACCAGGAAAGGAATTAAGAACAGGCACTAGGTACAGTTACCTGGTCTAATTCCAGACAACTGGAATTTTGCCCAGCTGGCAGTGAAGCATAGCCCTGTAAGTTTGCCTTCTGTGCAGTTTTCAAAGGAGAAAGAATGAGAACATGGGTCTTAGCAGACCCTTCCCACCAGTAGAAGAGAAGAGGAACATCCAAAGCTGTAGCCCCTTTACCTTGCTTGTCTCCAGTGAGAACCCATATCTTAATGCTGGCTTTGGCAAGAGTCTCAATTGTCTGTGGGACTCCGTCTTGTAACTTGTCCTCAATCGCTGTGGCACCTAGCAGCTGAACAGAAGATGGCAGGGAACTGGTAAGTCTTCCCACTGCTAGCAAACCAGAAAGCATTAGAACTCCAGGTAATTACTCAAGCAAACAAAGTGAAATCCAGGAATAAGGTTGTATGGATTTTCATTCTTCCTCAGCAAATTTACTGTACAGTGTAGAGCCCTGATCCCACAACTGTTCTAGTCTCTGGTCCCTGAGGCTCAGCTGGATAATGAGCATGTGTGAAATTATTTGTGAACATGTTTGCAGACATACAGGTCTGTGTTCTTCCACGTGACCCCTTCACAGCAGATAGAGCTTTAACTGAGGGACAAAGACAGCTGTGGATCTGTGTCCCCAAACCTCTGTATACATCCCCTAGTGTAGAGCTTGCTCCAGCTATATTATACTGCAGCTGTCATATGGCTCTAAACATCTTCTCTAGCCCATAACAGACCTGTCCCCACCCCTGCTCTACACCATCACACAACTAACCCACAGACTGCTCTGGGCACAAACCTTCATTACATTGAAGTTGATGCTTTTCCTGCATTTTAGAGATACTTGATGGCTCTAACCTATCATGAAAGGAACATGAAGGTTTTGCTGCTAGCTCAGGTTTAGACAGCATCTGCTACCACCTACCTCCTGCTGTTGGGAGACTAAATTCAGGGGTTGGCTTTAAGCCCAAGATCCCTTCTGGCTTTCTGGGATGTTCATCATTCATCAGCTACGAGTGTTATTAATGTAGACAACAGCTCTGAGGGAACTTCTCCATAGGGTCCTCAAAACAGCACAATCCACATTTTACAGCAGTAGTCCCTGGTCCAGCTAGCAAGAGCTTAAATGCTTTTAGCATACACAGCCACCTCCTGGGAGTACCTGCCCATCCTTGGAAGCCGCAGTCTGAGCTGGAAACCCAAAGATGGACACTGTTGTCAAATGTGCTCAGGAACAGAGAACAAGGGCTTGCATCCTGCACAGCCATTGTCTTGCTGGAGCTGCAGAAACGCACACTCGTATTGTTGACAGGTCTTCGCCTGTCTGCCCATAACCTGGTGTAAAAGCAGCTGAGGGGACAGTCGTTATGCCTTCCTGACTGTGTCTCTTACTTAATTTTTAGGTCAATCAATGATAAACAGTATTTTTACTACTATTCTCTGAATACAACAATATTCCATCCCTATCCCCCCCTGTTGTCCTTACATCCTTACTCCTCCATAAGGACCCTGAGCAGGAGCCTGCCACACACACAGGGACTTCTGCTTTTGCCCATCAACCTGACCATGACACTCAGCAGTGCTCTGTGTCTCCACAAGACCCTTCTACTCCCTTGCTGACTCTGGCTCTCACACCCATTCTCTGTCACAAGCCAGGCTTTCCTACACCTACCCTCTGTGTCACCCTGCAGCACCTTTGGGAAGTAAAGTTGTTGCTTTCTGGAGTACAGAGAAGGGTCTGGTATAAAGAGTGTTTTATTCTGAGCCACCCTTCTGCCTGCTGTGAGTCTGTGACCTCTTCTCTACTGAGGCCATGAGCTTCATAACCTTTACTGGCAAAGCAGCTGGCTCCTTAACCTCCTAAACCTCCACGTCTTCCCTGCTTTGAACACGAGCCGCACAGCATTTGCACGATGTCTTCTCTGGGCTGGAGGATTAGCATTTTCCCAGACCTGACCCAGCAGCGCAGTAGGCTCTGCCCCATGGACTATGTAGCTTCCAGATGTCAGCAGCTCCTCAGCTCACACTTGCTTCTTCCCAGACCCTGCTGTTATCCTGAGCATACAGCTAATGGAAGGAGCAATGGTGCGGCTCCCAGGGTTTTTGAGATTTCAGGAAAGCACTACTGGGAGTGTAAAAGCTGCACTGCTTCCCCTCAGATCCCACACATCCTTTTCATTCATTATTCACGGCTGTAAAACACAGGCAGACCCCCCCCAGGGCATTAAAAAATCTGTAACAACACTCCCAGAGAAAAGAATGACTTGAAGATCACACAGTTTAGCCTTATTTCAAATTGACAAAAACATGTTCACGGACATCATCTCCCCAACCTGCCCAGGGCTGCGAGAACAAAGAAGACACTTTCTGAAATGGAGAGGCACTGGGGATTATTCACTGCTTGCCATTTCAAAGACAGGAAAATAAATAGATCAGCCATTTACACATACAAAGGGTATCTACGAAATGTTTGTGGACACGTCATCTCCCTTAGGCTCTGGTATGTCGCTTCATCACGAGAAAGCTACTCCGACACCCACATGAGTTAAAATAAAACCATTCCCCTGCACTGGTGGCTGACACCCCAGTTACAGGCCCCTGACGGAGGTGCCAGTGAAAACCCTGGGCTGCCATATTCCTAACTGCTCCTGTCACACAACCCACTGAGCTGTTTGCAAAGACATGTTTACTGAAGTCATACTGAGCTGTTGACAAACCACCATCTTCGCTGCCTCCCCCAGAGTTTGGCCCAGATTCCCTGAAACACCAACCATTAGGTCTTTTTCAATCTCTTCATACAACTCCGACAATTTATCTTCCCGTCCTTCCAAGGCAGTGCTTGCTTCATGTTGACGTCTGATCCAGTCCTGAAAGTAGTCTTCCTCCAAGTTTTTATAGGCCACCACAAGTGTCCTCAGACCCTCACCAGCAAACTCCTGCAAGACAGGGATGAGGCAGAATAGGTCAAAGAAGAACGGTCTGCTCACTCAGGCTTACAAAGGACCCTTGGAGAGCAAATGGCTATTTGCAAACGCTTCTTGTCTAAAGTCTGCAGAGAAAAGGTCAAAAAATCACACCTTAGACCACAAACCTTGGGATACTTTTTAAAAACTAGTTCCAGATCACTTTATGATTGGCACCTACAGTCCTCACAAAGAACAAATTCAAAAGAGCTTTCCAACTTTCTGGCTCTAAAACTTTACATTAGCAAAGCAGTTGTTTCCCAGGCTCATATTTCTCAACAGAAGATTCAGAACAGTGAGGCCTAAATAAACACTGAACACAGCCTTGAATTTTGGACCTGGGCTCAACACTTTTAGCGTACAAATGCTGGCTGAAAGGCACAGCCTGAGCACAGCCAGTCATGACATCTCAGCAAGTCCGTGTAACTGTGCTTTCTGCAGATGTGTCATTGACGGTATGGCTCTTGGTGTCTGGTGGAATAACAGAGATCCCTTTGTGAAAACAGGGTTGTTCCCCTCGGCTTGAAATAAACGTGCATCAGGAACAGGCTACATCCACAGCTCTGCTCTGCCCTCTCCTTTGCCAGCAACTTTCTCTGGGTCCCCCAGGCAGTGAGCAGAGATGTTTGTGCTACTGCACAATCTCTCTGGCAAAACTTCCTGTTTTCTCGTGCTCTGCACTATACCAGCAGGATCAGGCATCACAAGGGGGACTGAATATTGGCCAAAACATCCGCTTGGGTGAGTAACCGCCTCCCAGTGCACAACATCAACAATATAAAAGGCCATAAATTTGAGTGATGCATTTTCCTTGCTGCCCAGTCAATATGCCCCATAATGATCTCAAAGAAGGGGACATGAGTATGTCCCAGCCCCTACCTGGTCCCTTCTAACTGACACTTCTCAGATCACACTCACTGCAGATCTGAATTGTATTCAAGAAGGTAAATGACTCTGATCATCTGAGTTGTTCCATTCCAAGACATGCTTGAGTGCATCGAGTGCCTGTGTTGTAGAGTAATAGCAGCCTTGGGTGGAATTCAGTTGTCAAAACACAGAGGCATCGTGCCATTTCAGGTGTTTCACCTATCCTGCCTGGCTTCCAGTTCCTACTCCAGAGGAATACAGGTCATCCGAATGTCCTGCATTGTATTTGTCACCTGTGCCCAGATGTTCTGGATATCCTAGAGCAGTTCAAACAGCATCTGGTGCCCATGCTTAGACAATTGATTTGAGACCTAAGGCTTTATTTATTCCCCTCTACATTCCTCCCACTAAAAAAAAAAAATAAAATTAAAAAACTAGTGCTTGGGTACTGCTTCTGAAATCTGTTTTTTTGTCTCAATACAAAGTATATTTCCACACCTGGAGAAAAGGAAACAATCAAAGGCAGAGAAGTTGTGCAGAAGGAAACACTCACATTCAGGTGTTCTGTGGTCTCCTCTTTGAGAGACTCGCAGGATGAATGCAGCAGTTCATAAAGAATGGTGTCAGCCCCCTTGCAGTACAAAGTCAAGTCACCTTCTGGACTCCGCACTACAAGGAAGAGGAAAAGAAATGCTGCAAATCCCAGACTGAAGCACTTGGGATTCACAGCACTTCCATCAAACAAAAGAAAGGTTTTTAGAGGTGCCTGAACTCCACCAAGTTTTGGCAAACTCCCAGAAATCAAGACAAGCTTTGCTTAGAAAAGAAGATATTGCAACTTCTCTCCACCTTAGCAGTAGCAGTACAGGCAACTGTACCCATATTGCATTGGCCTGAGCAGATGTTCTGTTGGACTGCGTGGTTCCTAAGGCAGAACTTCAGGCAGGACATCTGCGTTCACAAGATAAGAACAATTTGTTCTTAGGGAACTGATCCTGCTGCTCTTATTGCTCCTACCACTACAGGTAATATCACTTTCTTGCTACGGTTATGATATTCCAGTTCCTGAAATATATGAGGATACTGGAGATTTAATTTGGCTACACGAGGTTGGTTGAATCATTTCTCCATTTTCCTTTTGGAATAGTGGGCTTCTCTACTCATGCTTGCTTTCTCCTTTCCCACTTTCTCAGATTTCACTGATAATGTTAAAGTTCATTAGGAGGAAGGCCTTTCCTGCATTGTCATGAGGGAAGGGAGATACTTGAAAAGCTTAATGTCTTCAGGAGGCTGCTCCATCATTGTGGTCCAGATGTTAAGATGTTCTCGCATCTGCCCAAGTTAAGTATTTATCTAGCACTGTTGCTGTGTAATTGAAAAGTCCAGGCAGCCCATCCCAAGTGCTCAGAAGTAAACATTATTTGGAAAGCACTGCAAAGGAGGTCTCGCAGGAAAAGGCGTCACAGCAGAACGAGGGCCAACTTGAGAGCCTAAGAAGTCAGGCAGGAAAGAGGGAGCAAAGGGAACATACCAATAACAGACATTCGCTTGCGAACATTGTTGAAATCAAGAATAGCCAGGAGTTTGTAGACTTTTGTTTCTCCCATTTCCACGACGGTGATGGTCTCCGGTGTGCGAGCCCGGAACACAAATCCAAAGTTTCTGGCAGCAGTGACAAGAGCTCCCTCATCAGGAGACTGGGCCTGATACACCAAGTTACCTGACGTGCAAGAAAAAAAAAGTAATGTGGCTTCTGCCTTGTTTCTGAGGCTAAACAAATACAAAATCAAAGATATTATATAGCAATTAAGTCTTTGCTTTTCTGTCTCTCCCCAGAGGTGCAGCACTAAAAAGCACCTTACGTCCACACATGTCCATCATCCCATTGTCCAGGCCCATGCAAGAGGCCTCCTAGAATCCTTTTGGGTCTTCTGTCACTCTCTTTGGAGTCTTGGAGTCCAACAGCTTTCACTGGGTGGCCAGCTTCCTTGGGTTTAACCCCTTCTAGTTACATCTGCATTTATTTGTTTCATCAGTATTTTCACATTCTATGTGTCAATTAATGTTTCTAGCCCTCAAAGCACAATTTTCACCCTGTCTGGGATTTGAGCAGACTGACCCAGTACCTGCAGGAACACTGAGTGAGTGGAGCAAATGAGTTTCCAGTGGATAGGTGCTCTATGCTCTTTGCTTTATGGGACTTGGCGCAGAGTAGAGAAAGAGTGGGGCAAGACATCTGCCACCTCAGTGAAGCTGTGGCACCTGCAATTTCTGCACTCCAGAGATGTGATGTTTGCAGTAGTGTCAGCTCCACCACAGGAACAAACAGGGAGTGGAGTCCCTGGTCCTTTCTCTTCCCTTGTGGCAACTCCAAAGACATTGATTTATGTGTAGCCATACACTACAGAAAATCACCAGGGAGCCAACAGGACCAAGAACAGCTTCTGTGGAGAGAAGACATACTGTGGTGCCGGGTGAACATAACCACTCAGTCTGGTGGCTTCAACAGTCCTCACCTTCCTTCTTCTCTTCTGGCATCACTGTGTGACAAAGTGAGAGCAGCCGGAAGAACTGGTGCGTTGGAACATCACTCAGCTTCACAGCTTCAACGAGGCTATGGTCATAGAAGGCAAACTTCGGGTCGGCTAACTGGTTGTACGAGAAATCAACCTTCTCTGTGTTCTGCAAAAATATGGCTCAGTGTTATTCGTGGAGCTCTCACATGCCTGTACGCCAATGCCTGCCTGTCATAGCCCCTCTCTCTTCCCTACATGTACAAAGGGCCCTCTCCTGCAGGGCTCTTGATGACAGAAATCGGTGAGTGTAAGCAAGGGGGAGGTCATGAAAGCTGCTGAATCACAGAAGAGGACAAGCGATCGAGGTGCCTTTCAGACCGACACTCAGGCTGAGAACCTGATTAGCTAAAGATGCCTCTCTGTACCACAGCAAACGCCCCCACAGGATCCCTGCTAAAGGATTTCTATAGCAAAAAAATGTGTGCCTTCAACGCATGCCTGCTAAGAGGCATCATGCTTATAAATATCTTAAGGGTAGGTGACAAGAGGATGGAGCCAGACTCTTTTCAGGGGTGCCCAGCGACAGGACAAGGGGCAACAGGCACAAACTGAAGCACAAGAAGTTCCATCTGAACACGTGGAAAAACTTCTTTACTTTCAGGGTGACAGAGCACTGGAACAGGCTGCCCGGGGAGGTTGTGGAGTCTCCTTCTCTGGAGATATTCAAGACCCGCCTGGACAAGGTCCTGTGCAGCCTGTTCTGGGTG
>Ga0065711_1043417_pt1 | contig 14727 bp, 13 predicted proteins | sample Hoacrofraction12_FD_59098 | JGI IMG/M metagenome (GOLD analysis project Ga0065711, IMG submission 59098) | Hoatzin crop microbial communities from Cojedes, Venezuela - Epithelial fraction 12 v2 (version 2) | ecosystem: Host-associated > Birds > Digestive system > Esophagus > Crop | place... | reverse complement strand
GGCCTTTTTTTTTTTTTTTTTATATTGAGGAAAAGGGATAATATGAAGTAGAGGGAAAGGGGTACAGACTCCTCCTTCCTGATCTGATCCTTAGCTGGTACAAAGAGAGAAGGCTGCTGATGCCAGCCCAGCTGCTCTGGTTTACACGAGAAGGGGCAAATCCAAACCACCCACTAGGTGGGCATTGCTGCCCTTCCGCATAGTGCAGATCAGGACCACAGCTCTGACAGCGACCGGTCCCCGCTGGGAGGTTTCAGTCTATTCTTCCTGGCTGTCCCCAGACCTCCCCCACTGCTTCTCGTCCTTGGCCTGGGGTCCATCCCAGAGAGCTGTGACACAAGCAGGAAGCTTCATTTATACAGAAAAAAAAATGTCAGCAGGGGCAGGCAGAGGGGTGGGAGTGGAAATGAGTTGTGCTGATAAGCCTTCTGACTGTATTTCATTTTACTGAGGTTCTTAACAAATAATCTTTATGCAATGCAAACCTGGCTTATCAGGCTAATGCAGATTGTCTGAAATCCTTATCTCCATGGACCAGTTAGCTGGAGTGATCCCCTTTTCACAATGAATAGAGAATGAAGAGCTGCGCACAAGCCTACCCCTCCCTCCTTCCAATCATTGCCATTTACTGGCAGTGAACCGAAAGGCTCTGATTTCCAAGCTCATAAATAACGCAAGGGCTTGAGAGCTGAGCTGCCCTATGTTTTCAAACAGTTGTTCAGCTGTGCAGGGAGCCTGAGTCGGCCGGGAGGGGCACGGGCACAGGGCTGGAAAAGGAAAAAAGGAAGAAGTGCCTGGTTTGTTGCACCTTTCTGAGAAGAACAGTCTGCGTTTAAGCTGACTTTTAATGCTGGAGATAGAATGATCTCCTCACATGCACAGATGCATCCCTTGCTCTAATCGTTGTCAGCGGACCTGGACCCTGACATTTGAATATGTTTCCTTGGCATGCTTTTTGCTCCACAGCTTTGCCTGCCATGTGCTGGGGAGAAGCTGCTGCTGTTTGTTCCTCCTTGCCTACAAGGAGCGCAGCGGATTTTAGGAAGACTTCTTGTTAGTTGAATTGATATATATGAAATGGACAGAACAGAGAGAGACCTGAATTTATAGGGTACCTAAACTTTTTCCTCTCTAGGTTGAAGATTTATGGTGAGAAACATGCCCGCTGCTCAGGAGAAGGTTTTTTCTTCATTCTGTTCATGCTATATATGTATTTTCTGTTACTTCCTGTGGGTCAATTTTTTGTACTGGGGAACGGATGGCAGCTAAATAGCTCTGCTGCCTTTTCTGGGGACAGAAGCATGGAAAAAAGTAACAGCAGCTGTGAGGAAGTTTTATTGTTCTGTCTGCTGAGCTCTGGGGAATATATATAAAAGTCCATCTCTGGGAACAGATGATGGAGCAAAGAGATACTGCTGCTGTCTCTGTGTGCCTGTGATCTGTGATATTCTGTTCTTGGGACATCATAAGGTGCCAGATGATCTGCACCAGGTCCTAGCTCTTAAATTCCAAAATACAGAACAGGCCTCTACTAGAGTGTCAAGACCTAGTGAGGAAGGGGCCTGAATTTTATTCACCAACATGTGCACGTTCCCTCACCTCCGTTTTGCCTCTTTCCCTTTTCAATGTTTTTCTGGTCAAGAGGCAAGGGTCTAGATGCAGCATTTGGTGCAATGGGACCTTGCTAAGCTACAGTTGTACAGAGAAATAAGGCTCTGTAGGAAACACGTTTGCCACAGCACATGTCACGGAGAAATGCTAGTGGAGTTGCTGTCATCCAGGCAGATGCCAGTATGAAGGATTTGTTTAGCAACAGAGATGGACTTGCTTAAAGCAAGGGGGCTTTTGTACCCCAGGATGCAGTTTATCCCTTTGTATGGATACAAGTTAACTGCTAAACCCAGAAATGCGAATTACACCAAAGCATGGAAACATCTTGTCGATCCCGCTTCCATGGAGCATGGAGATATTGCTGCCATACAGTGCACTGGGCACCTTGCACGATGTGCTGCATCCACAGGTGCAATTGCTGCCCAGCTTTGCACGTTAGGCAAGCCAGATCACACCAGCCAGGAGCTGTGAGGAGTTACTGCTTTCCAGTAGCTCTAAGGTTTGAGCCCTGGTCTCCGTGCAACACAGAGCGAAAGGGCAGCTCTCTGTGTTGCAGCTCCTCGAAACAAGATCACTCAGGGGAGGTGACTGCGCATGTGCTGCCAGCACACATGATGTCTCGTCTGGTGGCTGCTTCCCAGCTTTTGTTCTTGTGCCTTTTCCCCCAAGGTCAGAATTGGTTTCCCCTTCTTGCTTCAGAGGAGACGAAGAAATTGGAGCAACAAAAGGGCAGAATGACTTCATGATACTCTGCAGTCTCCCTGTTTAACCACACCACTATGTAGCACTGTTCATTCACATTGCTGCTGGTAGGAGTATGGAAGACACATTGCACCGCAAATCTGTTTAGGTGGTATCTGTGAATGGCAGCTGTCATGCAGGTCCTCAGAGACACGCAGACAAATACAGCAGGCATGAATGAATATGTAAAGTAACACCAGCATCTCCAGACCGAGCTGTGAGGATGGAGTGTGCTCCTGGAAACAAAGACTCACAATTAGTCTTGGGTGATTATACTGCAGCATTTCTACTGGAGGACTAAATTCAACTGTGTCTCTTTTCTTCTAGAAAGTCTAGGTTTTATTTCTTTGGAAGGCTCAAAAACCTCTTATGGTTGCCTGGCCTTACAGATGTCCCTCTGTACAATGCAAAAATGTCCAAATTCTTCCTCTTTCCCTGGCTTTGATGTAAACGTGTGTGGGAGGGTCCAGCTCACGCTACCTGCTACCTCCTAATCTGGAGATCTGTGTCCCCCGTTCTTTCCATTCTAGAGTTAACATGTTTCTCAGCTTGGAGTTTCACCCGTTCTTCATGGGTGGGCATTTGGGATGCAGACTTGGTTTCTGTTGAAACCAACAGCTGAACTCTTCTTGTCTTGTGAGGACCATCCTCTCCCCATCTCCTCTGGGAGAGCGTGGCTCGGTCCCAGTCGATGACCTGCTGCGCTGCTGAGGTTTGTAGTATGTCCAAGGAGCTATGGCATTCATCTTCTCTTCAGGTATTTTTTAGCCTGCCTGCTGAGTTGCTACAGGAGAGTTAGTTGCTCTCCTGTGTGGTAGGTCTTGGACTGTGCTTGTGGATGAGCTGTTTTGCAGGCTTATTCCTTCTTCTCTGTGCACCTGGGTTGGTCTGGTGGGTCCTGCTGCCCTTCCCACAGTTGCCACCTCAGCCGGGTTCCTGGATAACTGGTCCATGTGGCAGCTTGTGAGCAATAAAAAGAGAATGTGTTGGGTGTGGTGCTTCACAAGCCTTCATCCCCATGTCACCGCATTGTTCCTGGGGCAGAGAGACGTGGGCTACAGCCCAGTTTTCTCCCAGATGAGCAGGGTACTGGTGAGCCCAGGGGAAACTGTGCTTTTGGTTCTTGAATGTGCAGGATGCTTCTACCCAGCTCCTTTCTGCAGCAGGCCTGGATGGGCCCTGCTGAACTAGACAGGGAAACCGGTACAAGCCACACAGGCTGGTGCTTTTCGAAGGTGATGGCTGTTCCTGATAATGCCAACTGGCTCAGCTTTCATTTCAGCTTCCTGAAGACTAATGCAGACAGATCAATTAGGGACTGCACACAAGAAGCTGCAGCTCCTCAGCCCTCTGCCAGATAATAATAAAAATATGCCACTGCTTTTCTCCTTCCTTGAAGTCCCCAGGAGAGAATTAGATGTTGCTGCAGGTGCAGCTGTCCTGCAGGGTGGTGAGAGCAATGAATAGTAAGGTTTTTAGCTCAAGCACACTAAGGCTGTTCAGCAGCCATTGGATAATCCTCTGTTAATCAGATTATGTAAATTCCTACTTCAGCATCCCTATTCCATCTCTCGTCCCCCTGCTCTCCAAGCTGGAAATAAAAGGCACTCTAAAAAGAAACATTTAAACTGCAAAAAGGCAGCGCTGCTGAAAGGGGTGGGCAGAGGGTGCCGAGACGAGGAGCCGCGGAGCAGGGCTTTGTTTCTGTGCAGACGGGCGATCCTGCTTGGCAAAGCAGCAGCAGACACCAGCAAACCGAAGGTCAGGAGCGGGCGCTGCCCGTGTATCATCGGTCTCTCGCTACCGGATGAGGAGGGCAACGCCGGTGCGTGCCTGGGGGCCAGCGCTTTGCCCCGGGGTGTTACTTTTGGCATGCTGAAAGAGCATCCCTGGCCTCCTTGGGGCAAAGTGACTTCCCGCCCTTTCTTTGGTGTTCATGATGTGCTATCAGTTTGTTCATCCATAGTGTAAAGCGCAGCACCTGAAACAACGTTTGGGTGTGAGGTGCTGTCAGCAGCTTGGGCTTAGTCACTAAACACAGCGACCAAACTGAACGAAAGGGCAGATTATCAAAAATGGCCACGGAAGCTGTGTCTGCAAAGCCTGGACATGCAGCCACTGTATCAACTAAAACCTGCTCTTGTGCTTTAGTGCATGCCAGGTAATTACATCCTCTGGCTCTGGGTTTCACGCAGGATTATGTCTTCCTGAAACACTTGCCAGGAGTCAAGGAAATCACAACAGCATCTTAGTCAAGTTTCACCAGTACTCAAGATGTGGCTTATGGCACTTGCTTGGTCTCTGAGGCTGTCACATTTTCATCCAGGCAAGACTGGTGGGTTTTGTTTTTTTTTTACAAACCACAGTAGGAATCTGAAGAAGGCAAGAGAGGTCAGTTACAACTCTGAATAAACTGAGAGCTTATTTATTCTTTGTGCTGCCACTGAAAGCCACGCAGAAAGCTGAGCTGGCCTACATTTGCTGTATAATACTCCTGGCTGAAAGCAATTCCTTTTGTTTGTGACAAAGATGAGGCTGCCTCTCTCATGGCAGATGCAACACACTGGAGGCGAGGTTTTCCACCCAAACCAGGGTTTTCCACCAGGCTTTTGGTACTCTCAGATGATGCAGAGGGTTTGTTCCCCAGTCCTTCCCCACGCCGTTGAACACACTTCCTGATACTTACATCTTGTTCACAGTTGATAGGTGAAGCTGTCTGAAGGGCTACTCAAGTATTGCGCATGCAGAGTTCAGACCTTGCTGGTTTGATGGGTCAAGCTAGCCACAGGGCATGTCTTGGTTTCATGGGCGCAGGTGACACAGCTGGGGTGAAAACACGCTGACATGTACACGAAGGACTTTACTGGTGCTAATGGAGCTGCTTCCCTGTGCTGTGACGTGAGAGGCTGGGATGCCAGCTATGCAGGAATGATAGTTATGGTCAGGTGCAGAACAGACACGCTAGTCCAAACTATTAGGAGATTCTGGCTGATCTTGTAAAATCGTATTGAAAATTCAGGTGGTCAGATACACGCAGTGCACAGTTCTCACCTTGAGGAATTTTGCCAAAAATTTTTCTTCCTTCCTCTGACTGCTGTTGGCTTTTGTAGAGCCAGTGGAAAGTACAGAGATGTATAGTAGTCACATGATGGAATACAGGTGAATTGAAAGAATAATGGAGCGACTTCTGAATGCTATGGATCAGCGCTGTGCTATAGTAACCCATGAAAGTACACCAGTTTATACCAGCTGCGCATCTGAAATGTAGAGAGGTATTTAAGAACAATGGAAACAAAGCAATTGGAAATGAAATCTGAAATTAATTGTACCATCTCTCCATCATCAAGGAAGCAATAAAGGCATACATTCATAACTGAGAAAAAATAGGATAGCAAATCTTTAAAAGCAAAGAAGAAAGCTAGCTTTCAGAGTCAGAATAGTGACCAGGTCTAGGTTTTTTATGAGAAACGGACGGTGTGTTCATAATGAATCCCTGGGAAGCTGCGTTGCTTGTGGTTTCTCTTTGTACACACATGCACTGCTGGTCCTGCAAGAGGAGCAGTCTCCAGCACAAAATATGGGACTTCTCCTTTCAGGATTTCAAGCTCAGCCATTCCCAAGCAGCAGCCTGCACTAAGAAGAGATGTTAGGGAGATTCAGAGCAAAATCTCTGTTCCTTTCAAGAACTTGGAGCAAGCCACATGTTTTCAAAGACTTGCACACGAAGAGAGAGAACTTGCCAGACTGTGCAATAGCCTGAAGACTCCCTGTGCATCAAATACACATGGATGGGGGTAGAGTCTTTTGATTCAAGTCATCCTGGCAATTAAATCTCTCAGTCTCTACTTCTAGTCATTAATTAGAAGACTGTTGTGGAAGGTGACAAAGATGCTTCATGGCTTAAAATCTGGCCAGGAAGGGTTTATTACATTTAGCTCCACATTTCTTTGAATCCCTGCTCTGAGTGATGCCAATAAATGGCCTTATTGCTGCATGCAACCTGGCTGAGCTCAGCATTGTGTGCCAGTGAAAACGGCAGCTGCTGATTCTCTGAGATGACAGACTTGTTCTTCTCTATTTTAGGTGATTTCCAAAGAACTTTTAATGTCTATCTGTGTCAAAGGAAAATGAGCTTCTCGTCTCTTCTCTCTTGCTTCCAGTGGAAGGTTTAGAGAACATTAGGTTTTCAGTCTCTTTCTTCGGTGGCCAGACATTTTCTTCAAGGCTATCATCAAGTTTCAGCATCAAAAAGGAGAAGATTTTCGGCTTCTGGAATTAAGCCGAAAAGTGAGGCCAGAATTCGAATCACCCCCTGATGTGAGTGTTTTGTTAACACTAATAAGAGAATCAAAATCTTACAAAAAGCTTCAGATGATGGAAGTATAATATTTCAGCAGTCTGCAAGCAGCTGCTGTTCTGAACCTCCAGCAGCCTTCTCCGGCTTACTATACTCAAAATCTATTGATCTAAATTTTTATTTTAAAGGGCAGGAGCCCAGATGTGTATAATTGCTAGTTATTGTTCCCATCTGTAGTGCGTGGATCTAAACTCACAGTGATAATGTAGCTGTATGTTTGCACCCTCTTGCTGTCCATCACTTTTAGTGTGCTGCTTTCATCAGACTGAAAGCGGTCACCCTACAAAGGGGGAAAAATAATTTGAACCCAGGCCCACCTTCCGAGAACTCTGCCCATATTTAGGCAGGATTCTCTTTAATTTCCTGCTCATCTGCAGTAAGAGTTTTGCTGGAGAAAGACAGCATTTGTGGTCTGGCCCACTGTGAAACACAAACATTTTTTATTTTCCATCTGGCCATTACCCTGTCTTGGAGAGGCTTCTGCTGGCCCTGGAAGCTGTGTAGTAGCAGCATAAAGCCTTTTGCTCCTGCTTGCATACTGCACAGTCACATATGCCAGGAACAGTTTTTCTTCCTTTCAGGAAGAGGAATAACTGGGGTTACTCCCCTAGCATGTTTCAGGGGCTGGAATTTAAATGCTGGCATGATGAATTTCAAAAAGGGACATGAGCAGCCCGGTTTTGAGGAGGTTCACAATTTGCAGCCACCCACATGTGCCTGAATTCTTCAAAATGGCCAACTCTCCCACCTTCTGCTTTGCAGAGCTACACGAGTAAATGCTGTTGCATAAATGACTGACAATGCAGGCACTCTGTCGCTTTGTCCAGGTCTAGGTGTTACCAGTATCTGTGGTGCTGGGGCAAACTGATGAGCTGACCAAAGTGTGTCTTTTCAGAAAGCGAGTGCACTAAATGTGAGTTCAGTTCTGCCTCTGGTGCGAGGACATGCTGGGCATGATAGCAGAAATGGGGAAAGGCAGCGTCCTCTGGAAGGGGTCCTTACCCGTTCTCCTCTTCAGCCTCATTTCTTGCTCATGAGATGGCTGACACTACATTTTATTTTCTCTCCCTGCTCTTGTTCCATCAAACTTGCCAAGGAATGACTCTCTGCTAGGAAGAATGCCTACCTGCCTGGCAGAGTGCGTCTGCGTTTAACCAGGGGCCTGCCAGCACTGCTGCAATAAAACAGCGGTTTCTGCACCTGCAGACACAACAGCTGTATTTCCCTCATTACCCTGCTCGCACACACGGTGTTCCCCATCCTCCTCCTCTCCTCGTCAGTGCTGTAAGGGCACTGGGACTGTACTTTCTGAGAGAAGTATCTGAGGAGGAAAAATATGGCCATTACATGAGTCAACATGCTAATATCAACTGTAGCCTGGAGGCAGAGTGTAAGTAACAAAATATACTGCTTTCCCTTGACTTTTCATGAACTGAAAATGGGTGTCTGCTAAAAACCAGACCCGCTGCAGGTAAAGAACTGCCCCAGACTCCAAGGAAACTGTCAGGATGGATCACAGCAGAAATTCCTGTGAGGAAGGGCGTGCCCAGGGTGCAATATTGTTTTCACCACTGCTGTTCTCCTCTCCTTGCCCCTGGCTGAGCTATACTATCCTGGCAATTAGGATTGCTCTAGGGAAGAGTAATCCCAGGACTGCAGGGATGTATTGATAATGTATTCCCCCTGCTGCCATGTCACTGCCAAGTATGGAGAGGAAGAGACCGGTGTGGTTCATCGGTGCCAAGTAATCACAGCTCAGTAGGAAGCTTAATGAAGAGACAGTGAAGCAGACCTTCATGTACGACCCCTTCAGAGCAATCTGAGAGGGTGGAAAACACCCTTAAAGTTGGCGTAAAAATCAGCATGCCTATGCCATCTCATGAGCATTCCTAAGGATTTGGCACCAATGCTGGCTCGGCACCTGGGACCGCCTGCCCAAGGCCTGACATGGGTCACCACGTGTCCCAACAGTGTAGGAGAAAGCACCACTATGCTTGCAGCAGATGCAGAGCTTTGCTGCTGTGGCCTCTCAGAGCAGGAAAGAAGCTGGGGCTGCAGGGTGCCGGGGGGATGGTGGGGAGCGGGAGAGTGAGCGGAAGGCGAGGACCTCCCGGGTGCTGAGGGTTGCACAGCCTCAGCTGGCTGCCATATTGATGTGCAGGATGAGCAGCCTTGGGATGTGGCTGAAACACCGAACAAGTGCAGTGGTGGCTATTCTGAAGTACACAGTTAAGGACAGCGAGCTTCAGTTCCCTCCTGCTTCTGGACTGGCGTGCACCCTTCCCTACCGTGCTGGCTGGAGCATCTCGGGCAGGTTGTGGGTAAATAACGAGTTGGAGGACATAACAGAGTGAAGGAGCATTCCACCCGAACTTTCCAATGTAAATTACATGGAAATCAGGCTTCTGTGAGGCCAAAGGCCCCTCTGGAATAGGGCCTTTAGTTAACATAACACTTGTGCTAAATGAAGCGGTTGACACAGCTTTCAGCCTGTAGTGCCGCTGTTAATTCACCGTGTGAAAGGGCTGAACCTCCAGTCGAGCTCTGCAGGGAATGACTTGCCCTGACGGGGACCTGGGGCTCGTCCTCCCGGGAGAGCAACCACATCATTCCACTGCTGGGTTGTTAATATTTGTGGGGGCAATCCTGTTAACCGAAACATGCGCTGTGCTTTTAAAAACCCCATAGGTGAGCCCGGCCTCGCCAGCCTGCTGTTTCGGACGAGGTGGTCTGGGTAAGCGCTGAGCTTTCTTGGGGCTTGGCAGAGGAAAGCCTCGGAGTGTGCTTAAAGATGCCTCACCCTGGTCGTAGGTGTTTTCCTGCCCCGTGGCTGTAACGAGGCAATTAGCTGGGGCTCCTCCTTCCCCGTCCCTTGTTCCCCTTTAGTGTCCTGTTGCTCCCAGTGCATAAGTAGGTACCGTGCACTTCTTCTCCCTATTTACTCTTATCGTCACCCAAAGCAAACTCCCAGCACCTAATGGAGAAGTGGGTGGAGGGTGCAGATGGGGTCATGTGGGTCCCAGAGGTTTTGTATGATTGTAACAAGGTTATGCCCTTGTTGGCTTGTGCTGGGGGCAATTTTGTGGCCATTTTTCTATGAAGAGAGTTGTTACTCAAAGGGAGGGTGAGGCTGGAGGGACTGGTCTCTGTCATGGGCACAGAGGCGTGTGCTCTGGTGATGGTGATGGTGTTAGTCTGCAATTTTTCAGTTCTGCAGTGAGATGTGAGCTTGCTTGCCTGTTCTCGCTGAGTTGAGAGGAAGTTTTGGGGCCACCCCGGCAGTGGAGAAAGAAATCTCTGTTTTACTGACCCTGTGTCCTAGCCACAGGGGTATGGAGCTGGCTCGTCTTTGCTGTAAAAGCACGAATTAAACATACCCATAGCACACTGAGCGGGCCCCAAAGTGAAGGGCAAGCTGTTAGACGTATGGATTCACACCTGCAGCCTCCTGTTGTCACGCAGACCCAGGCAGAGGGCCAGCGCAGGGCTCGGGGCAGTGCTGAAGCTGCAGCAGCTGTAGCTGTCCTCCAGGCTGCTGGAGGTGTGAGCCGTGACTCCAAGTGAAAGGGAGCTTTCCCCAGAAAAGGTAGTGCAGGATCGATTTGCCCGCACGTGGTCAGCCCCACAACCTCACTGCACTTGATGTCAGAGCAGAAAGGGAATCTGCTGCTTAGGAGCACAATAAATGCACCAGCCTGTTCTGTGTTAAAGGTGGCTTTTGAATGAGCATTGCGTCTCCGTCTCTGGAAACATTTACAAGCTCAGAGCTGGCTAAATAAACTAAAAAAAGAAATCCCCTCCACAGAAGAAGGAAAAAAGAAAAAAGTGAAAAATCAGATTCTTGCCGTGAACATCTTCCACCCTTCCCCGCAAAGTGCACCTGACCTAGCCAGAGCCGCTCTGAGACTAGTAAGCCCTTTTCTCAGCTACCGCCCTGTACCAGCCCCAGAAAAGGGCAGAGGGTGTGTGGTGGCAAGAGAAAGGGCAGGACAGAGCGAATCTCCTGGGAGATGCAAAACAAGCTCCCTGGATTGCTAGGACTAGTGGTGACACGCGCCAGACAAAGGACCTGCTACTCTATAAATGCGGCAGCCAGGACCAGCGCAAGGCTGACTCCAGCGAGAGCAAGCTCTGCGGCCAGGCACTGTGAGAGCAGTCTGGAAAGAAAAATAGGAAGCATCCAATTTTGCTGTCCATTCACCTGCTGACCAGGTTTCAAGAGCCGCAAGCGCCTGCGACCAGAAAAGTAAGTGACAAAGGCCTCTTCTCTTTACAGTGTTGCCTCCCCTCTTTTGGGCTTATCTTGCAACTTCCTTAGGAATGCCAAAGTTTCCTCTCAGAGCAGGGAATGTCCTTAAAGCAAGAAATTTCTGCAATAGCTTTTTACCGTCCACTGGATTTTTATTTCTTGACATGGCACCTCTGAATCTTGTCGTCAAAAAGTTCAGAGTAAGGTGTCTGATCTGACAAACAGAAGAGTTACAGAAACGGCCACTTACAGGTGGCTGCATTTCATCAAGCGAAGGAATCGTGTTGCCTTGTTTTTGTGCCTGGATTTTTCAAATTCTTAGTATCCATGAGGACTCAGTGAATCAGAGCTCACACCAGGAGAAATCATTAGTCGGTTATACTACTTTTGAAAGAAACGTTGATGCTTAGAGGTGGAGCAAACTAAAGTGATTTTAAAATTGCTGTTCCCACTATTCCTAGACTTTCTCACTTCATAATTGTGTAATTACATACTAGGAAAACTCATTTACACCATTGCACAATGCTGTAAATCAGAGTTATTGCACTGGTGCACAATGATTACAGAGAGCATCACAGACTCTCTGAGTTTAGAACTAAAACTGAACAGAATTCTCCAATGGTGTTTGATATTTAAAACAAATTATTTGCAAAAGTGCAAATCCTATGACTGTGTCAACAGGTAAAGATGTAAAGAAACAGTTTTAAATTCCATTCCAGTCCTCACATATTTAAAAATATCCCCACCGCTTTATTGATCATCTGTCTTACAGCTGATGTGTATGTAAAACACATAGGCATTTGATTTTTGCTCACTTCACTAGTTCACTTAGGAAGAAAAGCTTAGCAATTTTATTCCTTTCAGTTCTGCCGAACTTAATAACTTTCAGATCTGTAAAAGAACTTGAAACTGCCAAACTAGAACATGTTTATATTTAAAGGGCTAGCCTACTGCATAAAGCTGTATTTGCCTGAGAAAGTTAATAAAGAAGAAAACAAGCATTTTTCTAAAGTAGCTTTCTGTATCCTTCCTGATTTCCATATAAAAGTATAGGACAATATCTGAATTTTAGAAACGTCTTCCACCATGAGTTTCTATATCGTTTCACAAAAAAAATAGCTAAAATAAATGCAGCTTGTTTTTACTGCCTGTTTACATAAACCATTGAAGTAGTTGTGATATGAGCAGCTGGTCCAAGAAGTTAATTGCTCACAGAGTCAGCATCCAGGTGGGAGGTTGGGGACTAAATGCAGGTGCCCATGAGAGCGTGGTCAAGGCAGGGATGATCTTCATTCTGATCTTTCTACCAGGCATAGCCCCACGGTGGTTAGTGGCATGACATTTAGGGGAAAACAGGACTGTGTTCCTTGTCTTGCAGTGGTTTATTATCGCGCTTTCGTAAGTCACGATTTGCCGTGGTGGTTATATTTCTCAGTGCTGATGGTGACCTGTAGTCTTATGCACAGCAGACTCAGTTAATTCCCGGGGTGATGCCATGGTGGTCAGTACACTGGTTTTAACTTGTGTTTGGTAGGAAGACAGGGCACTGCATGCTGCTATCAGGATGCTCTCAAACTTTCAGTCTTGCTTTTGCTGAAGTCACAGAGAGGTTTGATATCAACCCCAGAGCTGACCGGGATGAAATGCAAAACCAAATATTGTCTGGGGGTCATATCCAAAAACAATGCAAGATCTACCTTCCCTCTGATGCAAATGTCCCTTACGGTTGTGGATTTGCCCTTCTTTGCTGCTAACAACTCGTTTGACAGTGTGAGCTGCTGCAAACCGGTCCTTGCTGAATTGTGAGACATGCAGTTTCTGATGGCTGCTTCTTTAAAAGCTCCTTCTTCACACGACAGACCTTCAGTAAGGAGGACGTGGACTTCCCTACGCGTGCAGGCAAGGCAAGGAATTTAAAGCAAATGGACACGTTTTTGCTGTTAACAGCTACCTTACTGCCTCGTAGTGGCAGGTGCAGAGGGAGGCATGCAGGAATATGTGCTGTTCCGAGGCGGGAGCAAGTATCTGTGTGGAACAGGGTTTTGCACACTGAATGTGGTAAAAAATGAGTCCCTGAAGAACTCCTGTCAGACCACCAAGCTGTTTTTCTCCTTTGTGTTAACCCTGAAGCACGGGAGTGGTGTCTGTATGTAATATTTGGGAAGTTAATTTGACAGGGACTGTTTTTAAAAGAAATCCACTGGAACTGTAGTTCACACTTTGACACAAGAGGGCCTTACTGCAGAAGGGACCAGGAGGTCAGAGAAGCACTGTTCCAACAAAGACTTTCTGATCTCCCTGAACACAGAATAACACAAGTGCAAGTTTAGTGAATAAAGGCTAAACCTCCTGGCAGAGTGTTCCTTTCTCAGCCTTGCAAGCCATCGTGTCCATGCAAATACACTAGACCTTCATTTAGCAAAAGCTGTTGCAGCCCATGAGTGGGTTCTTTGCTTTGTGAAGAGCTGTGCTGTAATTTGATTTTACTGCAAAGGAACACAAAAAGCACAGACAAGAAGGGAGCCCCAGAAAAAAACCCACCAAAACGTCTCCCATGTGCGGAGGGAGTTTCTAAGTAAACCTCTGCTGGTAAGCCCTTAACCGTGTGTTTTGTGCTCTCCCAAATGCCTGCTGGGTGGCAGCTCTTGCTTTACAGACACACCTCTCCTGAGGCAGACTTAGGGGGCATGATGCCAGGGTGCCCAGCTTATGAAGTCTGCAGGCTAGGCTGATTTCTCAGAAAGCAGCAAGCTCTCTCCCTTGGTCTGGATCTGCACCCTCCAGAAGGGCAACTGGAATACAAAGCTAAGCAACCCAGGGGCAACACCAGATCAGGTGAAAAACTTGTCTTTTGAAACGATGATCGCATATAGACTAGTATCCCAAGACATGAAGGCTGACTTTAGCTTGAGACCTTTACACAGTTGCTCTTGAAGACTCCAGCGATTTCCTTTTTCTGAAGGTTGAACAAGAGCACAGTGTAGCTGAGTGTTTCTGTAAATGCTGCCCTTAGACAGGAGGGCTCCCAGAAGCAGAGATTTCACTATGTGTGTTTTGTCCCAGATTTAGAGTCTAAAAAAATGTAAATCATTCTGTCAGTGCTGACTGGTTTTTATAGCGCTTTTGCTGCTCTGCTGTACTTTGTACCGTGGTATGATTGTTAGACCCCACTCCCAACAGAGGCGTGGAGCAGTGAAAGGAGCCCTTGTTTACTCTGGAAGTAGCTGCTCTTCTCACATCTTATTTGAAATAAAATCGAGTTCACTGCAGGTGTTATGAATTGCCCTGCGAGAGCTGGAATAGGCTCTTCTCTTTCATTACACAAGCACAGCACCTACCAGTGCCAAGCAAAGCTAGGCCACCATGTGCTGGTGGATGCTCTAACACACGCATTCACGCACGCTTTCCTTTCCACAAACCTTGCAGCTGAGGCAAACTAATTACAGGCAGGAGGTACACAGAGGTGCAGCAAAAAAATGGAATTTGCCTGAGGCAAAGGAAAAGCAGAAATGAGGAGAGAAGTTCAATTCCCTGACGGCCCGCCCAGCGTTGGGCTCACTGCACTGTGCTCTCCCTTTGGGTCCTTGTGCAGCAGCACACTGGAGGGACTTCAGGTGGGAGGCACCTGGGGAGGGGTACAGTGCCAAGATACAGGGAGGCAGCGATGGAGACAGGGGGCTGAGGAAAGTTGGGAGGGAAGAGCCTGCACCCAGAGGTGCGCTGCTCCTTTTGCAAGCGGCCAAGCTGGAATGCATTGTCCCCTCTCCTC
>Ga0065711_1043444_pt1 | contig 14728 bp, 14 predicted proteins | sample Hoacrofraction12_FD_59098 | JGI IMG/M metagenome (GOLD analysis project Ga0065711, IMG submission 59098) | Hoatzin crop microbial communities from Cojedes, Venezuela - Epithelial fraction 12 v2 (version 2) | ecosystem: Host-associated > Birds > Digestive system > Esophagus > Crop | place... | reverse complement strand
CCCTTCTGGGTTTATTATAGATGTAGAAGGAATTCAAGAAAGAAGGGTTTTTTGAGAGTTTAAAATATGCTATGTATATAGTGCAGAAACATGGCTTGAGTCTTTGGACGGTCGGTCTCTTTGCTGTTAATGTATGTTAACGTCAGCTGACTTTGGGTTCGTGATGTTGCGGTAATTCTTCAGTATCAGCTTTTCATGATATGAAGGAATTACACTTTTGCACAGAGAGAGGATTTTGAGCTGCAAGCTCCTGAAAGAGAATCTGCTGAAAAGAGAATGGAGGCACAGGAGTTGTGTAGGATTGTTTCGTGTAATCCCACGTGCAGCTGACTTTGGTCGTAGCACTCCACCCTGGCGCAGCCGATGTCTGGGCTGAGCGGGGCTCGGTGAGATCCTTGGTTACACAGCCGTGTAGTCGGGCTCCTCGCCGAACGGCACGCTGTGGTGAAATCCGAATTGCGCCTGTTTGAGGAAGGAAGTTCACGTACATGTTTAGACTTGATTATTTTGACTGAGAGAGTGTGTTAAGTATTGTAGTCTGGTTTATGCTTGCTTCAGAAAAGAAACACAAATATAGTTCAAGTAAAAACTGTCCACTGCCAAACATATCAAGCGTTAGGAAAGCAAACTTCTGTCACTGAGAGGATTGTAGGTAACCGTTGCTAAGTCCATTAGAGATATTTATAACCCGAGGCTTGATACCCAGGATGTGAAATGAGCCAAAGAACTCTCTGGCAATAGTGTACAGATGAGTGGAGTGGTTCCTGGCTGGATAAATACATACTCACCACCTAGAAACATTAAATCAGTTCATCTTTTGTCTGCCCAGTATTTGTTTCAGTTCTAGAAAAATCAGGCAACTTGTAGTATAGCAAATTTTAAATAATATCTTCATTCTCAATTTGGGATTTCACTAGTGTCAGTCTTCTTTCAGTGTTTTACAATATTGTCTAACTCCTTTTTACACATGTTTTTAGTGTAGTCTTGTTTAATTCCTCCCCAGGAAATGGCGGTGATCTTAGATTTCTCACCAGAATATTTTGAAATACTGCGGTTTTATAAAGTCACGTTGCAGGATGGTTTCCATTTTTTCAAAATGTAGAAGTAACATTTCAATGAATGTGGTTTACATCTTTGAATATACTAAATCTCATTATATTTTAGTGTTCGTTTACTTAATTCCTAATTCCCCATGGTAAATGGTTATCCACCGTCAGTCAAAACCTTGAACTAATTCAGTGTAACTTCTTACCTTTCGGAGTTTTTTTGAACTAGAGAATGAGAATTAAGAATCTTGCTCATGTATACATTTATATACTCCACGTATATATTTTAGGGAGTCCTGGCTATTTCAGTCCTGTGCAATACACTCTTTCCAGAGAGTTCATAGCCCAAGTGATTGGAAATTAGTTTGTGTAGTTGGGTTAACTTGAGACCACAGTTATGAGTGGCACAAAAGCATTACAGTTTAGAAAAGGCTTAAGAGCAGCAGTGCTCCGGCCCAAGCTCTTTGGTATTTAGGTTAGAGTATCCTCTTCTTGTGCTCTCCAGAGCAATCTGGACAGGCTGGATCAATGGGCTGAGGTTCAACAAGGTCAAGTACTGGGTCCAGACTTTGGGTCACACCAACCCTACGCAACACTACAGGCTTGGGGAAGAGTGGCTGGAGAGCTGCCCGGCAGAAAAGGCCCTGGGGGTGCTGGTCGACAGCCGGCTGAACATGAGCTAGCAGTGTGCCCAGGTGGCCAGGAAGGCCAACGGCATCCTGGCTTGGATCAGGAATGGGGTGGCCAGGACTGGGGCAGGGATTGGGCCCCTGTGCTCGGCACTGGTGAGGCCACATCTCGAGTGCTGTGCTCAGCTTTGGGCCCCTCACTACAAGAAAGACATCGAGGGGCTGGAGCGCATCCAAAGACAAGCAACAAAGCTGGTGAAGGGTCTGAGTGAACTGGGGTTGTTTAGCCTGGAGGAAGGGAGACTGAGAGGAGACCTTATTGCTCTCTACAACTACCTGAAAGGAGGGTGTAGCGAGGTTGGGATCGGTCTCTTCTCCCAGGTAACAAGTGATAGGATGAGAGGAAATGGCTTCAAGCTGCGTTAGGGGAGGTTTAGATTGGATGTTAGGAAAAATTTCTTCACCGAAGGGGTTGTCAAGGACTGGAACAGGCTGCCCAGGGAAGTGGTGGAGTCCCCATTCCTGGAGGTGTTAAAAGCCGTGTAGACGTGGTGCTTAGGGACATGGTTTAGTGGTGGACTTCGCAGTGTTATGTTTACAGTTGGATTCGATGATCTAAAGGGTCTCTTCCAACCTAAATGATTCTGTGATGGCATTGGCAGCTATGATGGAGATGAGGGTGTCCTTGGACTGCAGTTGGTGAGGCTGATGGTGCTCCATACAGCTTGCTGGGTGCTTGGCTTCATGCACACACTGCCCACACATTCGCTCCAGGACACCAGGGCTGCTTGGAAGCCCGTGCTTCCGCACAGCGAGTACTCTGGGAAGGAGCCACCAGTGACGCCCAGCTTCCCTCCATGCGTCTTTGGACCTCTCTCCTGTTCAGCTCTCCAGAATACCGCAGCTCACGGGCTGTGTGATGTCTAGCTAGGTTGCTTCTGAGGTGTGCTGTCTGTTCTGCTTCTCCAGCACCTGCTCTGTCGCATTACTTGGAGACCCACTGATTCCCTTTATAAATTGATTAAACTGGCTGTCGTGGTTTAGCCTGGCTGGGCGCCAGGTGCCCACCCAGCCACTCCATCACTCCCCCTCCTCAGCTGGACAGGGGAGAAAAAGTACAACAAAAGGCTCGTGGGTTGAGACAGGACAGGGAGAGATCGCTCAGCAGTTGCTGGCGCAGGCAAAACAGATTGAACTTGAGGAAATTAGTTTAATTTGTCACCATTCAAATCAGAGCAGGATAGTGAGAAAGAAAACCGAATCTTAAAAGCACCTCCTTCCCCCTCCCCCTTCCCAGGCTCAACTTCACTCCTGTTTTCTCTACCCCCCTCCCCAGCAGCATGGGGGGACGGGCAGTGGGGGTTGTGGTCAGCTCATCACACGTTGTCTCTGCCGCTCCTTCCTCCTCACACTCTTCCCCTGCTCCAGCGTGGGGTCCCACCCATGGGAGTCAGTTCTCCACAAACTGCTCCAGCGTGGGTCCTTCCCACAGGCTGCAGTTCTTCACGAACCGCTCCAGTGTGGGGTCCCTTCCATGGGGTGCAGTCCCTCAGGAATAGGCTGCCCCAGCGTGGGTCCCCCACGGGGTCACAAGCCCTGCCAGCAAACCTGCTCCGGTGTGGGCTTCTCTCTCCACGGGGCCGCAGGTCCTGCCAGGAGCCTGCTCCAGCGTGGGCTCCCCAGTGGGTCACACCTTCCTTTGGGCATCCCCCTGCTCTGGCATAGGGTCCTCCCTGGGCTCTGGGTGGGGATCTGCGCCCCCACCATGGGCTGCTCCATGACTGCAGGAACAGTCTGTCCCGCCATGATCTGCTCCATGGCTGCAGGGACAGCCTGCCCCACCATGCTCTGCTCCATGGCTGCAGGGGAACCTCTGCTCCGGTGTCTGGAACATCTCCTCCCCTCCTTCTGCACTGACCTTGGGGCCTGCAGAGTTGTTTCTCTCACATTGTCTCACTCCTCTCTCCTGCCGCAAACTGCTGTTATGTGGGATTTTTTTTCCTTCTTAACTGTGTTATCCCAGAGGCACTCCCACCGTCGCTGATGGGCTTGGCCTTGGCCAGCGGCAGGTCCATATCGGAGCCGGCTGACATCGGCTCTGTTGGACATGGTGGAAGCTTCTGGCAGCTTCTCACAGAAGCCACCCTTGTAACCCCCCACTACCAAAACCTTGCCGTGCAAACCCAGTACGCTGGCATAAAAATGAAGCGGTTTCCCTGGCCCCGTTAGCTGAGCGAGCTCGCCCGGTCTCTGCGGAGGAGACAAACTCTCCAGAGAGTGTGGGCAAGAAATGAGGAGGGAGCAGGAACAAGCCACTAGGTTCCCTCATGTCATCCTGCCGTATCTTAAATACCTATGAGGAGTTTGCTCTGATGATTACATATTCTTGTGCCTTTTTTCTTACATCTTTCTGATTTTATTCCTCTTTTGCCACTTCTCCACTTCTCAGCATAAACGTTTCCCGTACCCAAGGGACCGTCATGGCTATAGGCTGCCTCGTTGCTCTATTCCCATGCTTGGCTTCCAGGGCTTCCTGGCAGGAAGGATTGCAAACAAAAATCCGTTCAGCCTGTGGAATACAAAGGAAGAATGGTTAGTCCTGCTGGGTGGGACAGGGCTGGCTGGCGTCTCGAGGTGTGAAGGAGCCTGGCATGCTGGGGCTGGTGGTACCCGTTTGAAACCAGTTGAAGTGTTGGTGGCTCTGCTGCTGGCACACCTTCTCTGCTCACCTCTCTCTCCTAGAGATTGCTGTCTGTGCTCTAACGTGTCTCCTTGCAATAGTACAGATTGAGGAATTTCAAAGAGTTATAATTCAACCACATTAATGCTGAAACAAGTTGCTAATACTGCTAATAAAATTCCCTTTTAAAAACGTGGAAGGACTAGAGCTGCTTGGCGAGTTTTAAGAGTATTTTTAACATGGCAAAACAGTGGTGTTTAACTTCATTCCAATAAATCGCTAACTATTTAACTGAAACATTGGTGTATTTAAAGTATTTTGTTTAAGTTTAATGGCCATTTTCTGTCTCAGGCTGTATTCCCTGCTAGGGCTGGGAATTAGCTCATCTCCCACATACGATGACACTGAGAAAACTTAAATGTAATTGTTCTTTTTTCAGCCACCTAGGATAGTATGATTTTGGTAAGTCATGCTGACATAAAGTACATGATTTAATCCACACAACATTGATAGAAATAGATAGAAAGCATTATTTTTTAAAGTGGAAAGGCATTGTATGTGTTAAGGTAGCTTCGGACCATCCTGTCCATTGATGTTTGATCATTTCTTCAGTTCTGTAATTAGGTCCTCCTGATTTGTACGGAAGTACAGTAGGAGCATACGTCTGTTGCTGTGGATCCTTCCCACCATAAATCATACCCAAAAAATCTGGCAGCAGTTTGTAAGAAAGAAAAGTCGAGATGCAAGTTCTGATAACAGGCATATTTATTTTACATCTTTGTATAAGAATGTTATTTTTATCTTTTTATTTTTCTAGTGGCAAGGAGTAGGAACAGAAAATTGGATTAAAATCTTTGGGGATTTTTTTCTATTATTTCTCTGCATTACTTTTTTCCACCTACAGTAGACTCTTTTAAACAAAATGCAAATTTTTTTGCAAATATTAATAACGGAAGGATAATCATATGGACTCCGAGTTTTAATGCTTCTGTTACTAGAGGGCGCAAGATTGTAAGGAACCAGTTTTTATAAATTTAGGCTATGTTTTCTGTTCTCTTTCCTTAAACCTCAAATATCAGTCCACTTGTGCTGTAGTTCCATCATTTAAGAATCTTGACTTGTCCTTTTCCTGTCTGTAAACAGTTGTTGCGTTGACTACGGATGGAAAATGCTGGATATGTAGGTATGAAAAATGAAATCCCATGTTTGCTGGCAGTTAAACAAATATTATATGTAACTAAAATATTTCATTCTTGAGAATACCAGTTGAGTACTTTTTTTGCCAAGTCTCTTAAAAACAGTGTCTGTAGTTATGTTACTCTTCATAAGCCAGAACACCTTTCATTTGAGATGGAGATTTATCTAACTGCAAACAAATGCAACTGTGTACAGTTTTTGGACTGTTTTTGAAAAATATTATCACAGTATTTCTGTGTTTGTGAATCATACCAGTGCCACCGTTTCCTTTTCCTAAACAAGATAGCTGCTGTGACATTACTTACATTTGAAATGTTATAGAATATTTAGTCTATTCAGCAGTAAGATACATGCTAAATGAACTTCAGAAAAGCAGATGCTGATTCCTGTCGTGACAGGCATATGCTTGTCTTTAAAAAAAATGCTGTTCGTCCTGACTTCAGCTGGGAAGTGCATATTACTTTCTTACCAGTATTTCTGTGCGTTATAACTCAGGTGGATTTCTTGCTGCTTCTTTTTCTGCTCCTGATCCAGTATGTACGTAATTTGAAGCACGAGTAGTCCCATTCAAATCAACCCAAGTATGAGCTTCAGTCAACTGAAGAAGGCATGTCCTCAGTCCAGAAAAGCAGTTATATTTATGCACAAATTTGACTATACCAGCAGTCCCATTGAAGGTTGGAGATAAATGGGACACATTCCCTGGAATGTTTTCTTACTCTGCTTTAGTAAACACTGCCCTTGCATGAGTCTTCCTGTGGTCTAGTCTTATTCCCAAATACAGTTGTACTGAAGATCAATCTTAGGTTCTCTGTTGAGCTGTTATATCCTCACTCATACTGAATGCATAGTCTCATTTATGATTTGCTTCTTCTGTGAACACTTGACACAAATTTAGATTTATGCCTCATCTCAAATTTAGTGTAGAGGCTTAAAACGAAGTATTGTGAGGAACACAGGGCTGGAAAGGACTGCCTGGGTCATTTGATGCTGAAGACACGAGGCACCATACCATCCTTTTCATCTTAAAAGCAGTTATTTTTGTTGTGCCTTCTACTTGGATTGGAGGGTTATGCAAAAACCTCGTTGATCTAACGGTTAGATGTGTCCATGGCCAGATTATATTAATTTGTTCTTCTGCCAATGTTATGCTTTAGCTTAAATAGCTCTTCTCTTGGATTTAAATGAAGCCATATACATGGATGTAAAAGCTCAATGCATCAGAACACTGTCAGTGTTATGTAATTTTTTGCATTCATGATCTGAAGCTTAGTACATTTCTTCAATGACTAAGTATTCTTGTTTTTTCCTTTTATAGCTTTACATGTGGTGTACATGAAAATGAGGCTGAGGACGCGGAAGGCTTCTCAGCAATCGAATCCAATTCACACGCAACGTGCTTTGAGGGCAAAGAGGAAACACTCGGAGGTGGAAGAGAGCTTACCTGTTGGCGGAGGAAAACCACAGAAAAATGAAACTGGCTTGTTGTCTTCAATCAAAAAGTTTATTAAAGGAAGCACGCCCAAGGTACACCGTCAGCAGGTTTCTTCTTTTGTTTTTTAATTGGGTTATATTCAGTTAATTTAATTTAAAACTATTTCTGTTAAGAATAAACAAAAATGTAGTGTGGTGGAAGCAGAACATTCTTGTGAAGAATTAGAAGGCCAGGAGTACCTGTGATAGTTGTGTCAGGTAACAGGTATTCTTAAAAAAGCGCAGTTTCAGACCCTCCAATGGTAGGCGTATTTAAGACAGTTCAATAAATCATAGGATTTATTACCTAGATATTTTCTTGTGAAAATGTTGAGTAATAAATTCAGTAGATTTTTAATTTCTGGTTTAAGAATTCCTTGAATTTGGGAATTACCAGTACTGGCAACTAAGAAAAGCAAATCTGTAAGCATAAATTTGCTGAATATTTTTAGCATTTTTATTCAAAATTGCGTACGAGTCCATCAGTCAATAAAGGTCAAACCTCACCAATTCAACTGTGCTGAAATTGGTACAACAACACCGCTGAGCGGGTCAAATGCAAACATTGTCAGGGCTGAACCACCAAACCTCATCTGTCTCGATCCAGACGCAAATCTGAACTTTGCTCGCCTTCACATGTTGAAACCTGTTGCATGAGCCTGTGGAGGGTGAATTTTATAGGTAGACGTTACTTTGATAGGCTGAGTGTGTGCTTGCACTTGCTTCAAAAAACCTGTGGGTTTGCGCTGTAAGGAGAGGTCAGCTGAAAAAACACCCCAGCTTCGTTCAGCCCCAGCAGGGCAGGTATTGACATAATGTAGCTGTGTAAAGGAGAGTAGCCAAAAAGTCTGAACTAAATTGAAACGTATCCCAAATTAACTATGCGATAAATAGAGATATGATATGAATTCGGAAGTATTTTCTGGTTTTTGAACTAAGCATTGAAACGATAATTTTGTAACAAGCTGAAGTTGAAATAATGTTAGAGTAACAGTATATTCTTAAATTGCCAAAAATATAGTGAAATCCAGTATTTTGTGGCGTGTGTTAGTTACCTATCATAGAAACGTTGAGGTCCTGACAAAGAAATATTTCAGTAAAAATGAGTGGTTAAATCTGCCTGCATTTTGTTTTTCATTAAACCAGGACAATTAATCTATTTTACATTCAGCATCTATATTGTAGCACAGTCATGCAACATTTTGGCTGCAAAACCACTGCAACAAAACACTGAAATCTAAGCAAAACATTTTACATTGGAATTTTAAGATAAGGGAAATATGTCTGGTTTTGCTTTCCTTTGTCTCTTGAAGATTTTGTTAACTTTCTCTCTTCCCCTCTTCCCTTCCTCTCCCAAATCTTTGAATTACATTTCATTCTTTTTTTTCTTGACAGGTTTTTTAGTGTAAAATGTCCACATTTTTCTCCTGTTTCCTTTCATGTCCTCTCCTGTGCCTGTAGCAGGACTTGGAGTAGTTCCAGTGGCATTAGCATGGCATGATATTGATACTGCCGGGCTGTGTTCCAAAGCGCTAATGACTTTAACAAAGTAGTCTTGCGGCTGCCATGGAAACGCCGTAACTCTTTGCGGCAGTGTATGTGTACAGCTTGCGCAGCAGTTCGCTTAGGGCTATGCGAAAAGCTGAATCACCGCTGGGGTTATATGGATCCACAGCAGTAAATGTCTTCATGCCAAGTCTATCTCGACAATTTTGGCCGTAGTCATGGGTCATTTATCTGATATTGTAAAGATGTCTTATTAGGAATATTCCTTAAACAAACAAAGCCTGAAAAAAACGTACGGCTCTTTAGTTAGACAAACCAGAGACTAAAATGTGGCTCTCGGAATGTGGGCGGTGGTAGGTCTCATCTTGAGGTCTTTTCTAACTGACGGCCCCCATGCGAGTCAGCAATGGTATGGAGTACCAGTAGTATCTGTTATTTACAAAGTGACAATCTGATATACCAGAAAAAGTGATACATGTATGTGTGCAGGAAGTACTATTAAAATTTTTAAATGTTGACATTGGAAATATTGTAGAAGTTGCTCTAAACTTGTTCGATCTTGGGGGTTCTAGCACTGTCAGAAATGGCCTTGACTTTGAATTTGTTGCCATTACTTCTAGTCTCGGTTTAGGCCATGCCTTAATACATACAGGGTTTCTGAAAACAACCTAAAAGCATGCAAAATACTTATGTCGGTGGGACATTGCCATGTTCTCTGTGGCACAATTATTGATAATAATAGGTTATATTGACTTGAATAGAGCATAGAATTCAAATAGATCATTATAGAAGTACATATAAAAGGAATATTTAATTCTATGTCTGTGCAATAAAATTTTCAGTGTATAAACCCAGTAGCACAGTAAGATTATATGTAATTTCACCTTTGAATGGTGTTGACCGGTACAACATGGGCACAGCAGTGTGAGCTTTCCCAGCACATCATGATTGCTCCTCTTCTGGAGGATGACAGGAGTCTGCAGGTGCAGTGAATTCTTTATGCCTCTGCTGGTACCATCAGCCAGGTTTCCTGTTTCCATTGTAATTTTTGCAGCGTTTCTACACTTGTTTTCCATAAAGCAGAATGAGAGCACAACTCATTTTGCGAAGGCCAATGGATAGCTTTTAGAAGTTAATTAATTTCTCTCATTTTTTCCCCGGCGTTGAACATTTGAACAAATGACCCAAAAGATGAGATGCCGAACTGATCTTTTATCAGTTCAGCGAGCCATCCGTTTTCTCTCATTATGTGGATTTATGGTATATACAATATTATTAAATCTAAGTGGTAGTAATTTGATTGTTCTCACCAAGGTTGTTGGTCAAGGATATTGCCAGTAGGAAGCTCTTGGGATCAGTGGTGTTTGCTTCTCCTCTGATATGGACGTCAATACATTTCCGTGGTTGTCAGTATTTCTTTTAGCTATGGTAACATTAGCATGGGCTTTAGACTAATTTTTCTGAAAGATCTGTTTACTTTTTTTGGAGCACGCAAACAGTTTTCCTCTTTTCTTTTTAAAGATGTGAAACTACTGCTATGGTCTGTGGCATTGTTATTTGTTTTGATATTTAGTTCAATTTATCTTGCATTGCCCTGCGCTGTACATTTCAGTGCACTCTATATGGTCATGCTTTAGATGTCAGATTGCCATTTTGTTAAGTTGTAGTAGGTCTTTGGGCACAAAGGGGAAGAAACCCGTCTTAAATGTGCGTGCCTACACATATACTCATGCCCAGAAAATATGAAAAAATGTTTGGTTCTGTATCATTCGTGTAAGTGCCACAGGGGAGGACAGTCATTTACTCAAAGGTAAGAGGAACCATTGGGTCATAACCCTTGCTTACAACATTTTTAGCAGCTAAGTTTTGCCATGCACTGTCTGATACGGATTGAATAGCAACAGGCTATGTACTCGTGTACAATTTAGCAAGCCGCTTCATGTAGGGAGCATGGTGGAGAATTTCATATTGGGTATTGTTGTGCAGCTTGCTTCCTGTATATTTAACAGGCAGAGAAATCAAGTCTCAGCTGATTTTAGTTGCCTTGTCTCTACATTTCCTCAAGTCCATAGGACTTAAATATTTTTAAATTGGCTGTCCAGTGAAGCAGTACTTAAAGACAGTTTTGCTGCTACAGAAGTTCCAAGTACAGTTTTCTTTCCCAATACTTTGCTGTTTACCTTGAGTTGTGTCATTTTAAATGAGTTTAAAATTCCAGCTGTCCAGATCCAGATGCAGAATATGCAACATTGAAGTGGAACAGTAAATGGATCTTTTGTGAAACTTTTCCTGACATTTTCTGGTAGTATTCAGTGGAGAAAAGAGGCACTATTCAGTATGTTTCTTTCTCCCTCCTTTTTCTGTTTTAAGGAAGAAAGAGAAAATCCTGCAAAAAGAAGTAGAATTGAACGGGATATAGATAACAACCTGATTACATCCACACCTCAAACAGGAGAAAAGCCTAATAAACAGATCTCTCGAGTACGACGGAAAAGTCAAATGAATGGAGGTTTGTAAATATTCTAATCATATGTTATTGCAGTGGAATGGTGCCTCAGTAGTCTTACAGCTGTGAACTAATAGAGGACTTTGCTTCAGTGGTGGAGGTTGCTAACGGGTTTGTGACTGACTTCACTGAGAGCAAGGCTGAGTAGTAGCCAAAGAAGATTTCTAAGACTGCAAGCAACAGTTGCATTACTTCTCAGACACATCCATGGTATCTTCATAGGACCAATTTGGACATGTGATCATGACCGGCTATTTTGGAACTAATTTAACTCTGTTTTTTGTGTTATTATTCTAAAAAGCCAATGACAATTACTCGATTTAGCTCTTTTCCCATTTTCTCACAAAAAAAGTGAAATATGACTTCTCACCTTGTGACCTTTGTGGAAGTAACTGTGTGTCCTTAAATATCAAAACTACTTATCAGACACAGACAGGTCTATGTCATAGAATCATTGGAAAATTTCGATTGGAAGGGACCTCTAAAGGTCACGTGGGCCAGCTCCCCGCTCCCCTGATAGCAGTGTCGATCCAGCCTGAAGTGAGCTCTGACTTTGGAGTTAGATCAGGCTGCTCAGAGCCTTGTCCAGGCAAGTTTTGAATGTCTTCAAAGGTCTGGATTCCACAACTCTGTTCTAGTGTTTGATCACCTCCCTGTGAGGATTGTTTCTTTTTTAATATCTCTAATAATGGCATGATAAAATGTTCAGTGAATTTAAATTACCAGCTGTGGTTCCAAATCTAACTTCAAAAAAACATTTTTGAGACTTCTTTGCTAAGAAACAAGACTTGTGTGATTGTGCTGCTTGTCAGTATTCCTTCATTCTCCATTCCCCCAGTAACTCTGGAACCTGTTGTCTGGTTTCTGCCAAGTTTGTCAGCAAGGCAGAGGTCTCAAAGATTGCATAGTCCAGCAAGATTTGCAAACCTGGTATCTAGGTAGAGGCTAGAGCTCTGAATGAGTGACCTGAGTGATGGAAAGGTTGCAGTGTGAGAGTGTGACCTGTTTGGTTGTTGTCAGATGTCTGTGTAACATGGCTTGAGGAGAACCCCCTTTTCCCAGTATTCGCTACTGTTAATTAAGGTTTTTTGCCCCCTGGAGAGGTAATGGATATGCACCCATTTGTAGTGTGATCTGTGCAGACAACGCTCAAAGATGTAAGGGAAACTGTTGACTTAAATCCAGTGTACTGAGAGATGCACATAGGGCACGCTGAGCCCATCTTACGGTTACAGCGATACGGAGTTCGGAGTTAAAATGCTCCGTATTAGCGCAGGTGCCGAGTTGCAGCTGGCACGCCCTACGTTTTCTATAGAAACGATAGGAAGTGTGAAGTACTTGTGCAGCTCCATCAGGCTCAGCTGACAAAGAGGTTCTCAGCTCATGTGCACAAAATACATTTGCTTGCTTCCATATGGACAGACATCTCAAAGACTTGTTACTGTGAAGCAAATAACTTCTCTTTCGTTTCAGTCTCAGCACTGTGTCTTGGATCTCAGCCAGGAGATGGCAATTTTTAGTGCTAGGATGTACATTACTGTACACGCACATTTATAGAAAACCTGAATTCTTATGTGTTCTGCTTTGTAATGTGAAGACTTATTTAATTCTGTACCCTTTGTTATCTCTGATAGCAACTAAAAATTATTTTACTTTGTAATTGTATTTATGCATATATGTGTGTGTGTAAATGTGGAGAATAATAAACTGTGGACTTGTGCAGTTTGGAGCTTCAGCCACTGGAGTTCCACTGACACTTTCTCCTCTCCATCTAGTGGAGTCCCACTGATGCTGACATCTGTTTGTTGTGAAAGGTGTGCAGCATCTTTATCATCAAGCCCATTTAAAGGATTTAACTTCTGTTATTTGTTAATCTGTAGCATACTTGTATAAACAAAGAGTGCTGCCTAATTTGAAGTGTTGAACTTAAGATGGTGTTGAAAGTTGGCATTTTGGTTTTTTGTCGATAACAAATCGGTAGTTTGGTTTTGCGTTTGTTTTTTTTTTAATTAGGTTAATTTTTCTGTCGACCAAGTTGAATGATGGGCAAGAGGGATCTTGCCTATAGTGAAAATAATAACAATGAAAGAGAGGATGTAACTATGAAAAACAGAAGCATGGTATTATACTTCATAACTCTTCTTTTACAGAAGCTGGGAGCTATGAAATGACAAACCAACATGTAAAGCAAAATGGAAAATTAGAAGATAATCCTACCACTGGCAGTCCCCCCCGAACTACATTACTGGGAACCATATTTTCTCCTGTTTTCAATTTTTTTTCACCAGCAAATAAAAATGGTAAGTATTATTTAGCCAATAGTGTTAAAGCTAAGAATGATAGATTTTTTCTTTTTTTTAAGAAAAAGCTGTTCTGAGCAGCAGTACACTTTTCATTCTGATTTGCAGACCAAGAGTTACTACAACCAGATAAAAGGCCTTCTTAATTCTTAGAAGGGTTGATCATTAATAAAAGAAGCAATAAGTTTATATGCATTAGAATATTTCTTTCATAGATGTAAGCGTCTAATGGCGTACCTTTTATTTAAAAAAAAAAAAAGAAAAGAAAAAAAATCATCTTAAGTTCCTTGTCCCAAACATAAAGACATTTGTTCTGGTCTTCAGTTTGGTTCTTAATTTTTGTGATGTGAATCAAATGGAGCCATCTTCAATTATTCTGAAACCTTTTTGTGTGTGGTTAATAATGACTGTCAGTATTCTGATAGGGGAGTCAGCTTAAAGACAGTGACTGTGAGTGTACTGAACTCTTAACTCAGGAACATCAGGATCAGACTCTCCAGGACAAGCTGTCGAAGCTGAAGAAATAGTCAAGCAGCTTGATATGGAACAGGTAGATGAGATTACTACGAGTACTGCAACATCAACCAACGGAGCAGCTTATACTAGCCAAGCAGTGCAGGTCCGATCCGCTGTCAACAACGGCTTAGAAGAAGTGGAGGAAACAAATGACCGTGACCTGCCACCACTTACAGGTAAGAAATGGGTGCTTGCCTTGGCCTCAAGTCTTGAAGCTGGATGTAATTTGTACTCTTAGGGAAATCCTAGCACCTGCATTTTGTATATATTAATATTTCACATTTCCTTAGGGCATGCAAACAGTATTAATATTGAGTTTTATGTTTATTAGACAAGTCTGTTTTATGAACGAATCTCACAGTTGTGGCAAGTCTTATCTATTCCCAGTATAACTCAGTTGACCTCATAACATTTCTTCAAATGAAAACAAAGATTCCAGAAGAAAGGCATTTTTATTAATACTGAACCCTCTGCACCGCTCCCACCCCCACCCTCCATTAAACACGCACACCCTAGGCTTGCTGATGGCGAAAGAGAAATCTGCAGCATTTTGGTATCTTATATTAGAACAACATGGTGAGGTGAATGAGAAACATGCAGATCCTACATTCATTTTCCACATTTTCTTCAAAAGACTCATCATACATCTCTTTTGGCAAAAATTGCATCCATAAAATTCAGCTTCTCCTCTGGATGGCCAGCGTCACAGAACCACAGCATGGTGGGGGTTGGGAGGGCCCTCTGTGGGTCACCCAGCCCAACCCTCCTGCCCAAGCAGGGTCACCCAGAGCAGGCTGCACAGCACCGCGGCCAGGCGGGGCTGGAATATCTCCAGAGAAGGAGACTCCCCAGCCTCCCTGGGCAGCCTGGGCCAG
>Ga0065711_1043443_pt1 | contig 14728 bp, 11 predicted proteins | sample Hoacrofraction12_FD_59098 | JGI IMG/M metagenome (GOLD analysis project Ga0065711, IMG submission 59098) | Hoatzin crop microbial communities from Cojedes, Venezuela - Epithelial fraction 12 v2 (version 2) | ecosystem: Host-associated > Birds > Digestive system > Esophagus > Crop | place... | reverse complement strand
TTTTTTTTTTTTTTTTTTTTGTAATCTGGGCTGTTATTTAACAGTAGCAGGTGCCTATGCATGGCTTATGTAGGTGGCTGTGATTTAATCTGACTCACTGAGTTTGGTGAGAAGTTAGTCAATTAAATGTCTCTTATCTCAATCTCTGTTTTAAGAAACCTAATTAAAGTGAATAATAAATTGACCTTCTGCTCTCTTACCATCTTCTAAAACACTGAAAAGATGGGGTTTTATCTGCTCTTCTCTTTTAGGAGTATGTCCCAGTCCAGTCTGGATCTGGTATTGATTTGGCTCCTTACTATGCAAAGTATAGCAGTCGTACACAGCAGGCTGTCTACTATATGAATCCTTACAAGATCAACCTTGAACTTATTTTGGAGTTGCTTGCATACTTAGGTACAGTCTACTTCTTAAGAAGTTTATATTCTTGGGGCTGTCCTTTGGACTTATTTTCTAGTGCTTTCTGCTGATAATGAAGTACTTGACTTCATTCTTATATGAAACATCCTAAAAAGTATTTACTGCAGAGCCCAGAATTAGTTCCTGTTCTGAAGTGAAACTGTTTGCAAATGCATGTTTGTTTTAACTGCGTGCCTGTGCTGTAACTTTCCAGATAGAAGTCCCCAGTTCAAGAACATCGAGGGTGCTGTGCTGATCTTTTTACCAGGCCTTGCCCATATCCAGCAGCTGTATGATCTCATTTCAACTGACAGAAGATTTAACTTGCGTGACAGGTAATGCGGATATTTTCTATAAAGTTAAATAGTTTAACTTAATGAATGTGTGTGTTTGGATTTTAAGGTCTGCTATTCTTGAAAAGAGAAAATGAGTTATACCTGTAAGCTGTTTATGCTACAAATGCACTTTAATTATGTGTGAATGATACAAGTAAAAATGACAGGTGCTTAGGGATGGTACAGTGGTAACTTCTTATTTTTATTTTGTTTTTCAACAGATTAAGCACAAAGCACTTGACTACTTGTTTTCCACTTCTTAGGGTATGGAAGCTGCCATATCTGAGATGCAGCTTTCTGTGGCTTACTGTTTACATGGAAATGACTACTTCCTGAGCAGAGATCTAGAGACAGTAATCTCCCAAGAGAAATGGCATGGGGTTGTAGTGACATGTAGTTTTGGAATTTATTTTGTGGCTAACTATAAGTTAGCAACACGATGGCATAAAAAAAATATTTGCAGTCAAATTCTAAAGATTCACAGATGGACTGACATGTCAAGGTCTAGAAGAGAAGGAAAGAACAAATCTCTGTGGCTGTCTCATCTCTAAAGGCCTTTATTACTCAGGCTGAAAGTTGCATATGTTTGTAGTTCTGTGCAAAATTTCAGTAACAGTCCTCATCTCGGAAGTACAATGTGAAGAACTCAGGTTCATGGACACCTAGTTCCCTTTTCTGATGGGCTTTTGATGTAAATTAACCTAGAGTTCTGCAGTAGTATTTTTCCTGCATTATTACCAAAGAACAGCTCTATAAACTAATGGTGTTACCCTTTCTTGATACTGTAATAAAACACTGAAGTAGACTTTCATACCTAATCACAGAAAGTTTTTACTCTTTCAAGTGTTAGTTCTGATTGCTTTCTCCAAAATGTTGTCATCGTTCTGGTCTCATTTTTTTAACTGCATCTTCGTTTGATAAATGTATATATTGATTAGTGTAATTTCTTGTTCTAGGCACAGGTTAATAGCCTTGCATTCTGTTCTTTCAACTCAAGATCAAGCAGCGGCATTTACAATACCTCCTCTTGGTATTAGAAAGGTATGATATATTTAGAAAGGCAAAGTTCACCACTGAAAGGAGAAGTTTTCTGGGGTTGCAACTCTGAATTGTTTTAAAATCAAATCATACAGAAATGCATAGCAACCAGTTGTTCTTGGACTCTTCTCACTGCAACGAAGTAATTCTTCTAATTTGGTGCTCTGTAACAGTTAGAAGCTAGCATGCTGTGAAAGCCTTGACAGTAATCAGACAAATTTTTAAACCTGCTATTTTTCTAAGAGCTTTTTTAATTGTTGCTTCCCTGTATTTTAGGTATTGTTAACTGTAAGTGACTATAGCAACTATGTATTTTATCTCAGAAAATAGTATTTTACTTACTGCCAAACTGTTTAATTAAAAGTTGTCCAATTTTGGCCAGTACTAGCTAGTAATTTCGATGGATTATAAAACAGAAAGTGCATGCGAAATTCTCGCCTAACTTGATTCCTCAGTTATTGGGGAAGGCTAAACGATTTTCCAAGTTCTGTAGCTTTTAATGCTTTGTCAGATTATTTAAAGAAACATTTCTGCGTAAGAAACTTTAACCAAACTTATAGTGTTGATTAGAAGGATGAAAACTGTTAGAGAGACACTCCATAATTGTTTTATTCATGTTATGTTACTACTTTTCAGATTGTTTTGGCAACCAATATAGCAGAGACAGGTATTACAATACCAGATGTTGTCTTTGTAATTGATACTGGGAGAACAAAAGAAAATAGGTGAGAGTTTGATTTTCATCAATCACACTGTGGTTACTGTAAATATTTGGAGGTTAGTACTACAAGAATCTTATAACATCCTTAGTAAACTACAGTTCTGGACAAAAAAGTGCTGAGCTCATTGAACAGCTTGTAGTTTAGGGACAAGTTTGGGATGAATCTTTGGATTTTCAAATGGTGTGAACAAGGGGGAGTTCTTCACAGACGTGGAGAATCATGAGTAAGTACTGGTTTGAAACTAAAGTAGGTCCTTTTTATACTATCTCAGTTTTTAGAAGGCAGCTTTTGTCTGTTTTAAATGTAAAAAGCCCTACAGAGTGTTAGAACAATTCTGAATTGCCAGGGAGATGAAGTAATACAATAGCTCTTTAATTTTCTGGTTTTTACACTTTCATTAGTGAGTTGCATCCAAGGTTCAATGATGTACAGTTTCCCCCAGTATGCTTAGTTTTCAAAAGCAAATTCAGTATTTTCAAATAAGTACTGTTTAGGTGTATTATCAATATGCTGGTATTTAAGTGTACATTAAAATTTTAATTCTGAAATCTGAATGGGCACTTGCTTTACAATTTTTAAGGTATCATGAAAGTAGTCAGATGAGTTCCCTGGAGGAGACCTTTGTTAGTAAAGCTAGTGCTCTGCAGCGACAAGGAAGAGCTGGGCGTGTTAGGGATGGATTCTGCTTCCGAATGTACACAAGAGACAGGTACTGTAAACTTAATTAGCAAGATTTTGTAAATCACGTAAATATTTTTGGGTTTTTTTTCTGTGCGAAAACAAGAAGTCTTGTTGAAATTAACTTTAGTTACTGCAAGCTGGAAAAAATCACAGAATTTGAAAATCATCTGAATTAAGTGCTATAACAGTCTCTTTGTTTCACCATTTTTTAAAAAAGTTAATTTTATTCTTAATATCTCTGTAATGTGTTTCGGAAAAAAAAATTCATAACTAAAGTACAGCACCAAGGAGTTGTGGCAGATCAGTTTTTAACAACATCTGCTGCCCTGCATTGAATGTACACAAACTGTACCTCCTGAACTTTGAATTTTTTATCAGACAAATCTTTAGGTTTCTGAAGTGGTATCTCTATGGGTAAGCAATGGGGAAAATGCCAAATTATACAGCACTGCAGAATTAGTTTGTGTTACTGCAATAGAATGACATTTTTTCTGCTTGCCTGAAAGTCTGAAGCAACTTTCAGCTGGGAAACAGTTAAGGTAAAAGTATTTCGAAGTAACGAATGAAGCGTGCATTTTAGGCACATGCAAGACTGTCACTTTGAGAGCTGTGCATTTCAAGAATCTGTTTTGAAAATGGCGGTCTTACTGCCTTTCCCTCTCTTTCACTGAAACTCTTGCTTTCCAAGCTACCACACATGCCTTAATTCAAAGTATGAGCACTTTACCCATGTATTAAAATGTGTGCCACTCCTCTACCCTTGCCCCCGCAAAGAATATCTGCAAAGAATGAGCGTGTGAAACTGGAGTTTAGAAGTTGAGTTAAAAGATTAAATTGAATATCTGTGATTACGTGTTTTTATGATGTTGCAGGTTTGAAAGTTTCATGGAATATTCTGTTCCAGAAATATTGCGTGTGCCTTTGGAGGAATTATGCCTTCATATTATGGTATGGTTTTGGTTTTGGAATTACTGACCTTGTTAGCTAAACAGGTTTGTGAGGACAACCCTAATCCAGTGTAGTTAGTGGGGCTTCTCCCTCCAGGGTAAGCGGGAACCCAGTACCTGTGTGTTGGAAAATCCAGAGCATGCTGCTGAGTGAGAATAGCATACTATACTATTCCAGTTTTCCTCAGAGTGATGATTCAAACTTAATTAAATAGCCTTCTAACTGATCTCTGCCTAAAGAAGCAATTCCATTCCCCCTCTCCTCATCCTGAGTGAGTAGGATATGCATGGGAAAACTAACAGCCTGGCAAATTAGTGCCAGGTTGAACTGCATCTCATCAGGTTTGAGAGTCTCCTGGTCATCTGTGACTATTGATAACACGCTTCTCTGATCAGTGGTCATGCCGTACAAAGTCCTTCTGAACAATGAAGTTTTGTTAACCTAATGTGGGGTGTGTCTGCGTTCTGGGAACCAAGAATCTGGTTTAGAGGGGAGGGAGGGTCGGCTTTTGCTTGCAAGAACAGCTTTCTAGTTTTCTCTGTAGCTACTATAAAAGTTTGTTATAATAAATTCTTCTATTGAAATACATGCCCATTCACTCCACAGAAGTGCAGTCTTGGCTCTCCTGAAGATTTCCTTTCCAGAGCATTAGATCCACCACAGCAGCAAGTAATTGGTAATGCAATGAACCTGTTGAGGAAGATTGGGGCTTGTCTGTTAAATGAGCCCAGGCTGACTCCATTGGGCCAGCACCTCGCAGCCCTTCCTGTCAATGTAAAGATTGGCAAAATGCTTATATTTGGTGCTATATTTGGCTGCTTGGATCCCGTGGTGAGTAAGGAAAAAAAAAAAGAGAAAACCTTATGTCTAAATTAAAAAAAAAATGTAGATATGGTTAACTCCTTACAATTAATCTGATTCCTTGCAACATGGTACTTTTGAAAGGATGATACAAGAAGTTATGTTGTTAATTTTAAGGTGAGGGCACCTGGACATCAGGGAGGGGAGCATTCTAAGTGTTCTTTACACTTGGATTCAATCATCTTAAAGGTGGTTTCCAGCCTAAATGATTCTATGATTCTAAACTCCTAGGTACTGTTCACAGGGGGATAGTCAGACTTGGTCTCCAGTTCTGTCTCTTGTGATCACAGGGAGCATGACACTTAAAGAAAAAGCCCACTTACAGTAGGTTAGACTGATCTGGATTACCTCACAGTCTGTGGGCCAAGAACGTGCTGATGTACAGTTACTGAAGATTAATTGATGTGGTAACTTACTGTAAGAAGACTGTGGTATAGTTTACACTTTTGCCTAACCCATTTAATTTACTGCAAATTAGGAGGAAGCGTGGGTATGTTAGTTGTGGAAAACTGAAGTTAAAATTCTTTCAATGTCTTCTGTTAACATGATATAATCTAAAGAATTGTTAATCTGACCTTCACTATATTGTATTGGGTATTGCTCTGTCATTCGACAAACCATTCCATGTGAGTTTTGAGATTTATAAGTTCTTTAGGAGTGTATATAAGGCACTGTGTAAACAATGTCTTTAAGTTCTGAATTCTGTGTAGAAAGTTCTTACGGTGGTAAGATTTTCCTTGAGACTCAGAAGATAAAATGTCATCAAATATTATTGTAAAAGAAAATTTAAAGCTATTTGTATGATAAACCAGTAAGATCATAATAAAATACTCTGAAGTGATGTGTACTTTAATAATTTCAGGCAACTCTGGCTGCTGTTATGACAGAAAAATCCCCGTTTACTATACCAATTGGCCGAAAAGATGAAGCAGATCTTGCAAAATCAGCTCTAGCAATGGCAGTTTCAGATCATATAACAATCTACAACGCCTATCTGGGGTAAATGATAATTCTCCTGTGCTTATAGGTAGATGCCGGTAGCACTTAAGTAATGTAGTTCTGTTAAGAATCCTTAATAAGTATCTTCTCTTGTATTGCTTGCACCAAGTTTTTCCCTTCAGAAGAACAATAGATTGCCAAATACTGTAACATAAAAGGATAGCTTGCTTAGTTCCTTACCCTTTAGCTACTTTTAACTATGCCTGTACACGTACAGAAGTGTACTGTGTCTGTTTATCCTAGTGTTCAAAGTATTTTATTTGCTGTTTGTGGCATGACCTGAGTATTATGTATTTGAGAAAGTATGTATGTATATCTTATAACATGTATCTCTTTCTTTTTAGGATATTATCACTAGGTCTCAAAAAACACGCCTGAATTTTGTTTCAACTGTCAAGACATGGAAGTGTGTAATTTTTCAGAGAAAATTACCTTGTATTGTTAGTATCTGTCAAATCTGTTACAGGCATGTTCTCTGGAATGCTCCTAGACTAGCAGCATTCATCTTCATTAACGCTGTTTATTTCTAGTTTTGAGTGGAGGATGCTGACCAAAACACAGTATTGCCTTTTAATTTACAACCATTTTCAGGTTGTTAGACTCTTGATGTGATTCTTTTTGCTCTAATAAGACAGGATTTTTTCCTTAGGTGGAAAAGGGCTCGACAAGAAGGGGGATACCGTGCTGAAATGACGTATTGCAGAAGAAATTTCCTTAATAGGACTTCATTGTTAACTCTGGAGGTAAATCAAATAATGATGCTGTGCACTCAAAAGTTATTTGTTGAAATTTCCCTCTGAAAATGCCGCGTGCTTCGTAAGAGGTGATACATCACAGTTACTGTTTAGACAAGACCAGTAGAATGCTAGGAACTGATCAAATGCACAACACCCTCAGTCAAGGCAGCTGTGTCTGCATTTGAGTTTTGGTATGCAGAGTTTGTTGGTATGCATCTTTGCAGTCACAGCCATTGGAGAAGCTAGTCCTTACTTCCACCAGAGAATCAAGAATTATCAATTAAAATACTTAAATTGTGTTATTCTTGATATTGAGGCACAGATCTGTTAACGGTTAGTTTGAATAGCCTTTTATTTCAGGTGAGAAAACGTTTTAGTTGGTCTTTCCTATTGAAGTTTGGGTGACTGAGCTTTCCTAAGCAGAAGTGGATCTTTGATGCAAATGTATCTGTTAATTTTAACTACAGGTGAAAGATTTAGTATGTATAGTATACATAGTACCATATATCTAATCCTATACTCCAAATTCATGTTTTTCCCATAGAGATGGCCAGTATTGCAAAGGTTGCAGAAAATACAAGTGTTTTTCTAGTAAGAGATTTTCCCCTGGAAAGCATGAATATTTAGGATTGTGTCATTGCCTGCTGATGGTGCAGAGTATGTACCTTTTTAAATTCAGAGTTTTACTAATACCTCACTTAATTTCAGGATGTAAAGCAAGAACTTATAAGGGTGGTCAGAGCGGCAGGGTTCACAGCATCTACAACGCCGTGTGGATGGGATGGAAATGGAGCTGCACAATGCCTTTCTCTCCACGAAATTGCTCTTCTTAAAGCTGTGTTGACTGCAGGGCTGTATGACAACGTAGGAAAAATACTACTTACAAAGTCTGTGGATATTACAGAGAAGCTGGCTTGCATGGTAGAAACTGCTCAGGGTAAAGCGCAAGTGCATCCCTCTTCTGTAAATCGAGACTTACAGACATACGGATGGCTCCTTTACCAGGAGAAGGTAGGTGAAAACAGTGAATGTAGCTGGCAGTTTGTGTAAAGGTGGAGTTATGCCTCTAATGTTAAATAACGTACAGCAATGTGAAGGATCTCTGAATGTCTTGTTCATCTTAAGTGTCTTGAGTGTCTGATGATCCAGAAGTCCATAAAAATGAGTCAGCTTAGTGGTGAAGAAAAAGAAGCTAACACTGAATGTCATGAACAAATCTGTTCATGGTGAAACTGGTAGTTGTAAATGAAAGTACGTTTTGGTGTGTCATTTAACTTAATAGTATTGTTGACTTTTTTAATGCACTGCTGTTGATTTTAATATGATCGCTTTAAGTAGTAATACGTCATAGTAACGCTTCAAAGTGCACCTTTTTTACTGTTCTAAGCAGACTCCAAGGTTTTGAAACTTGGTACAGGCCTTGTGTATCCCCAGTAACAATTTAAAATGAAATAACTGATTCTGTAATTGACTGAACTTCCTGAGTGAATGGCATTTTTTTTCTGTCACTTTCTTCCCACTCACAGCTGAAAATTTTGTCAGCTAGTTGCTAAATTAAAGTGTTTGTATTTAGTTACCCTTCTGGTACAACAAAACCTTGACAGCAGTTGCTTAATGGTCAACTTTACTGTAGAGAAGCAGAAAATTACATTAGACTTCTTAATGTGTATGAAGTGATAGTATTTTTTGGAGAGCTGAAAATATTTCCTGCTCCCAAGAACCTTGTTTAAGAGCAAGATAGCAGCTAAGGTAGGTAAGTTATTCCACGAACAGTGTAACAAACAAAGCCTGCACTTCGTTGTGAAGATGCACTTTTTCTTTCCTTTCCTCCCACTACAACTCCTTCCCATCCCATTCTGTCTTTATCTGACAGAGGCTTCAAAGCCAGAAGCAGCATATGCTGAGCCCCATAGTTTACTCCGTGTATGTGTCTACACATGCCCACATTTATGCATGCGTGGATATGTGGAAATAGATAGATTGACAAACAGCTGCTGCTAAGAAGAATGTAGGAATAGTTTTACCTGCCTCTTACTTGAGTAGGTTTATTAATTTTGATGTCTCTTCTCTGAACAGCACTAGGCTAATGTTATCTTTCTGTTTAGATTTTAACAAGAATATTGTGGCTTTAGGTAATTTCCTGGTAACGTATAAGCCTGTCACTTACTTAGAGGTGATGTATTTTATGTAGTCTAGGGCAGACAAATTGTCATTGGTGGATCTTAAAAGGAAAAAAGTGTATTTTTTCCTTTAAAAAGTAGCATTCATATTTGTTATGGATTTTATGTGGTTTGGGTTTTTTGTTGGTTTTAATGCTTGTGTGTGTTTGTATACAGGTGAGGTATGCTAAGGTATATTTGAGAGAGACTACTTTAATATCGCCCTTCCCTATTTTGCTTTTTGGTGGGGATATAGAAGTCCAGCATCGGGAGCGTCTCCTGACAGTTGATGGCTGGATCCATTTTCAGGTGTGTTGGAGTGATAAATACCTTTTGTGGTTCCGTGGGATTTTGTGTTACACACCTAATGTACACGCTTAATTCAGAACACTCTGTACTTGGGATGAAGACAAGAGGGAAGAAGGAAGAGAGAATTAAAGGAAATAATGGGAAATTTTACATACATGTAATGAAATCTTAGCAAATCACACTTGAAATAAGAGGCTTGTAGTACGTGGTTTGTAACAAGTTGGTTCCGTGTCTCTTCGTGAAAAAAGTCAGTGTTCTTTCAGAGAAGGTGTTGGAAATGGATATAGACTAAACCTTTTCTTACAGAACTGGTGCTGAAAGCAGATGTGTGCTATTTTAGATTACCCTTTCCTAATCTTATAATCATGCAAGTACATATTTATCTTTAAAATACTATTTATTTTGCTTTATAGCCAAAAGAGGATTATTTGGGAAAGAAAAAAATCCAAATGGAAAATAGGAGTTTTCTTGGATTTGCAGTGTTTGGTTTTTTGTTTGGGGTTTTTTTTCTTTCCATGTGAAAAAGTTTTATTGGGGAGTGGGGAAAACTGAGTGCATTTTCTTATCATAGTTTTGAAGACAAAATTAAAACAGGTGACATGTCAAAATCCTCTGTAAATTCTGTTAAATGGCAGACATTGCCTTTTGTTAGCCTGCCAGCTACTTGGTTACAATTTTCTGTGCAGCTGTGGACCCTGTGTTACACTCAAGAGAGACTGTAAGCTAGAAAACACTTTAGGCTTTTGCAATCTACTGACACAAGCAAGCAACCATCTAACTGAATTCGCTGGTTACCATGAACATGGAATTTTAAAAAGCAGCTCCCTTGTGAGTTTGTTCAGGAACTTCTTATAGTCCCTGGGTGGCTACAGGTTATGCAGTTGCTGGGCCGATTACATCTCTTGTAGTGTATTTCAGAATTTCTGTTTTTCACTGGGATGCTAAGCAGAATATGTTGCATTTTGTGCTTTCTCCGTAACAGCTACTTGTTGCACCGCATGCAGTATATAAATGAAATAGGCTGGAATAGAGAGGGAGGGATAAAATGTAACATTCCTGGAAAAGGCTTCAGCTTTAGATACCCAAATTCCAAGCAAGGTTTAGGAAAGGTTTGTGATTGCTTTCTCAAGAGTTCAGGCAGACCTCCCGAAAGGAAAATGTGTAGATATTTTATTTCAGGTATAAATTAATTTGTACTTTTATACCTGAGAAAAAAGCAGTTTGGCTAAGTAGGATATTGATCAATTAATGATTTCTGGTTGTTTGTGATATGTGTGGGAATGTACTCTGAGTTACCCATCTGAGCTGCTGTCCTTGAGACTGTGATGCCACAAACAACAGGTGCTTAAAGATAAGAGGGCATAATGTAAGCCTGGTCACTTCATGAGTATGCTATCCATATGCTTAAAACTATGTGTATGCATCATGTTTGTGGGAATCTTGTTATAAACTTCTATTTATATGTAAGGTAATATTTTAATTTATATCTTGGTATAGATATCTATGCAATGCAAATGTGTGTGTTCTCTGTTCATTACAGGCTCCTGTAAAGATAGCAGTGATTTTCAAACAGCTGAGAGTTCTCATTGAGTCGGTTTTAAAGAAGAAGCTTGAAAATCCTAAAATGTCACTTGAAGGTAGCTTTATCACTGCGTTGCTGACACTGCTATTTCTTAAATGGACCTCATGGCAAATCTGAGGAAGCATTAGTACACCGCATCCTCACCCAGCAGGGCTAGTGTGACTTGAATATCATTCCGTTACCTTGAGAGACATCCACAAAGTCCTCACTAACCCTGCATACAATATATGGCTCACCCAAGATACATGAAAATCTACACAACTGCTGTTGTAAAGATATCCCTGATAACAACATTCGAGGTAGTGGAAGTAATGGTGAGGCACACCATCTCGAAACAGAAGTAAGGTTGTGGGTGATGAACCTCAGGCATGGATGAATTTTAAATGTTATGCAAATTGTCTGGCAATTTAGGTTAATAATGGGGAACTGCATGTTGGCCCCCAAAGCAGGGGACAGAAGAGCGCAATTTAAACTTTGAATGCTGGATGTTCAGAAGGATATTGTAGGCAGGGAGGAAGAAAGGGAGTTCCCTTATGTTGATGTATCTGTAGTTAAGCTGTCACTTTCTTGGTCTCTTTTGTGAAATACTGAAATGGCCACAACCAGCTCACTGAGTAGGTTTATAAACTTCCTAACGATATACTGTGGACATAGTGTTTGCCCTACTTTTTGCCCTTTTGCTTCCCAAATGGGAATTACTTGTCTTGCTTTGAATTCTGGCATAGTCTTAAAAAACGCTAAGATTTTAAGCTGGTGAGAGCTAGACTTGTCCTCTGATTTTCTTGGTTTTGGGGAATTAGTTTTAAGTTCATTCTTTTCCACTTTCTGTGTTTGCTTTCTTTCCTAGATGACAAGGTCTTACACATCATCAAAGAACTGATAAAAACAGAGAATGGTAACTGAAACTGGAAATTGGTAACAAACCAGAGCTTCAGTGATGGCCGGGGAAACATGCACTCCAACTTTAACTGAAAGTATTTAAGCGCTTAGTGTGGTTGATACCAGCCAAGATGTGGAAAGACTGCATGATTTTGCATAGAATTTGCCTTTCTCTATATGATTTTTAAAGGTGAACATTGAATATGCGTAGCCTTTACAATACATTTGGTGCCATTTGTCTGACTGTATGAATGATGGATGGAAGTGGTTTCTTTTCAACACAGAAATGGCTGTGGCCCATTCCTCTTTTTTGTTTAATGTACTAATCATACCATGCGCTGGTGGTGCAGACTGTAGTAATGATTAGAGATTGGGTCCTGAATCTTGGTTGAGTAGAATTCCATTAGATATGTGCAAACAGAAGGCAAATGTTCTTATGTGGGTTTCCCAAGTGGTAATTTTTTTTTTCTGATCTATGAATTTACAGTATTAAAGCAATACATCTTACAGATGTCTTCAATCTTCTGTATGGTTTACATCAGGCTTTATGAGAAGATAGTATGGACTGCCATGAACAGGTGCTCCGCTAGACAAGTGCACTGACCAGCAGCCCCTCGCCATCCTCTGCCTCTTCTCACACTTGTTCCTCTCTTTTCACCCTGATTCTTGCCTCTGCCTGCTACTGTAGCAAGTCTTGCTCTTTCCATGTGTCAAGTTCTGCAAGCCCCCTGAAATGATGGTCACAATGATCGTGTTTTCCTCCCTTTATTGATCAAAGTTCAGGTTGACCCTCTTCAAGGCTATACCAGAACAGTTCCTTTAATGGCTTGTCAATCAGCGGCTGAAGCCTTCTGGTCTTCATTATTCCCTCTTACCACACGCTCACAGTGTTTGTGTGCCTGTGTGTTCCTTTGTTTCTTATTTCTTTTAAACTGGAGATTCCTTAACCAGATAACTTGGGTAGAACGCAAGAGCATCTAGTTCATTATCCACGCCTTTGACAGTTATGAAGTGAACTTTCAGATCATCAACTCGGCTTTCAAGAATAAGGAATATGCCGGGGGCAGCAGGCAGGGTTTGCCATTAAACAATTGCAGTCAAATAGGAACTCTACATACAGGCAGAAGCACAATGTGGAAGATTTTTCTTTTAATCTGAATACAGATTTCATACAGCAGAGGTTAATAGTGTACAGAAAGGGCACTGAGGAAAATGTATGAAAATGTATTGAGCTGTTCAGTTAGATTATCATAGCGGAAGCAGTACTGCTGTGCTAAGAGAGAAACATAAGCTGAAAGTAAACCAGCTTGTTACCCTACACTCAATTCTGGAAGAGGCAAGTTCTGCTAATAGTAGTTTGATAAGAACTCCTGAGGGAAAAGTGATCACATTTGTTATCCTTTTATGAATTGTGATAAGCTAGGGGTAGTCCTGGTTGCCTAGAAGAGCCAGGAAGTGCCTTTTTTTATTCCAAAGTATACAACAATTACTCAAGGAAGCATTTAAACAGTTAAATTTTGATCTTCAGACCTCAGTTTTGCACTCTGTATTCCCAGACACAATCTTCTTTCACGTCAGAGGCATAGAAATAAAAACCTGCAAACTACATTCCTTCAAGATAAAAAATTAAATCTACACCCTGATCAATTTCCTAGATTTTGTTCTAGTTGAGGTCTCTGTATCCTTTGGAAATAGGAATTGGAAATAGATTTCAGAAATTCAACAACTAACGAGCTCCTCTTTCTTTTAGATTTGAATTTTACGATGTCAGTTGTTGGTTTTAAATGGCTAAATCCTAGTGAAAGTGTTGCTTGTCCTTGAGTTTGTCTCCCTTTTTTAACTGTGGTGAATAAAGAGGTTTAGTTCCATTTATGTATAGTATTGTTTAAATTCAGAGGCATTCTTTGTGTTCTTCGAGCATGCCCTCCTTTGTAATCTTTTAAAGAAATAGTTTCTTTCATGTCTTATTAAGGGGATATATTGTAATAACTAGGAAATTGCACACAACAGATGAAAGAGGTCACACTGTGGTGTACAGGTAAGCACAGTTACCTGAAACTTAAAAACAAACAAAAAACAAAGGCTACAGTGGCTTTCTGCTTCTGCAGTGTATATGAGTAACTTTTGTGCCTGTGCTGTTTTGTTCCATTTATTTAATAAATACTCCTGTTCACAGCTGTGTGTTAGTTTTCTCAAAGCGATTGTGAGACACAGGACCAGGATCGGTGGACATCTCTCACCGGGGTCACAACAACTGTACTTCTTTTTCTCTACTGGTGTTTTTCTCTTGCTGGTGTTTGCATCCTGTCCTTGGACAGGGCTTCGTCCTCCTCCTGCCCTTCAAGCTGCTGCCTTCCTATCTCCTTTTCCCTTTTGCTGCCCGAAGCTCTCTTCTCCTTTTCCCATGGACACCTTCCCCATTGCTCGACCCAGGAGAGGTTTCTTTTTCCTTCTACAACTCTTTCCTCATCTATAGCAGCCTTGATCAACAGGTCATATAACCAAATTGTATCCGCTAAAACAGTAGTCTCTGGCCTCAGCTCTGCCAATAAATAGTCTGTGGGTGGAAGAGGAACTGAGACCCAGACCTCCCCGTGAACCCCAGCGTTCCTGGTATCTCCCCGGGTCGACTCGGGCTGTTTCCCAGTGACCTGAGGTGAGAAGTGCTACTTCCGCGGAGCCATCCGTCGCTGTTAAGACTCCCTGGGTGCCCAGTTACAATGCCAGGAGCTGGAGAGACCTTCATTTCATTTCATTTCATTTCATTTCATCGGCAGCACGCCCGGCTGCCCGGTTCCGGGGCCCTCCTGCCCGGTTCGCTCTCCGTGCCCTCGCAGGGAGCGGGGGGCCGCGCCGGGCGGCCGCGGTCCGGCGGCGGGCAGAGCCCGGCCTTGCGTTAACTCGCTCCCCTCCGCCCCCGCTGCCAGCTGGTGTTTTGGCGGCGGCGCGGCGGGCAGTGCCGGGGCGGAGCGGGCGCCCCGGGGCTCCCCCCCCGCCCCTCGCCGCTCAAATAGGGTCCGCCGAGCCCGGCAGCCGAGCTGAGCCGGGACGGGACGGCGCGGCGCAGCGCAGGGCAGGA
>Ga0065711_1009458_pt1 | contig 14728 bp, 14 predicted proteins | sample Hoacrofraction12_FD_59098 | JGI IMG/M metagenome (GOLD analysis project Ga0065711, IMG submission 59098) | Hoatzin crop microbial communities from Cojedes, Venezuela - Epithelial fraction 12 v2 (version 2) | ecosystem: Host-associated > Birds > Digestive system > Esophagus > Crop | place... | reverse complement strand
TTTTTTTTTTTTTTTTTTTTTTTTTACAGAATATATCTACAGGGTACCATTTATGCTTCAGTGATCCTCCGCTGAAGTACGCTAATCTCAACAAATAAAAATACCAAGGTTTCCACACCACAGCTCCTGTCTTTCAGTGCCATCTAGCGTTGACGCGTGGAAGAGATGCTGTAACTAATTGAATTTCTTCTAATCAGCTCGATTTGCCATAATTAACACATTTTGGAAACTGACAGACAGCACCGATAGAAGGTGTCTTTGTAAATTAATAAAATATTTCTATATATGAAATCTAGAAATATATCAATTCATAGTTTTATTTTATGGCATTAAATTCTGACAGATCTCTTGCATTAAATTAAAATTAATAACACAAATCAAAGAGATACATATATCAGTTATTGACTTCTGGCTATGCTGTTGTCTGTAACTAATTAGATTGTTTCAAAAAATAGCAGTCATAAAAAAAATATTAAAAATTACTGAAATAATCTATCACCTTGCTTCATTTTCAGCTCTCCTGAAAAGGAATAGCCATCCAGATCAGACCCAAATCAAAATTTTCCTTGCAAAATAAATTGCAAGGCTTGGAGTGACAGATTTTTCAGTCCATCTACAAAAAGGAGTCAGGTGGTTTTTGTAACAAGGAAGAGAGAGAAAATGAGGGTTTATCCAGAGATCATCTGTCTTCAGTTTCTTACCTTTTCTCCTTTGATGTTTTTCTTTACAGTGTCTTCTAGTTCTTGCTTTCATCCCCAGTCCATGATCAGCAGTTAAATAGTTCATAACCATTGAAACACCCTTGTCTGTCTTTTACAATTAACGTAGAAACTTACTTGAGACAAACATGAGGGACTCCGAAAATCTCCCCATATTTCTACAAAGAAAGTGTTTAGCGGCCAGTACAGATAATTTCCCTGTGAAGATCTCAGATTCTGAATTACGGTACAAATACTGAGTAGCAGATACAATTAAAGGAATATGAATACATAATTTCATACAATAATAGTTTTGTGTGTATGCAGATCCTTATATATACTTAACAAATCTTACCCTCCCTGCCTGGTCATGAAAGAATTGGAAAGTCATTATCCTCTGAATTAGTCCAGCTAAAAAGGAAACAAAGCAAGGTGCTCAGCTGCTTTCATGCCAGTGAAAATTCAATTTAATTAGAGCAAATTCAGATTACACTTCTGGCAGCTGTGTTTATCACACTTTCTTCAAAGGATAGGAATTAGCATTGACTGACATTAGCATCAAAGCTCATTTATTCACCCACCCACATCCTACCAGCCCTCTGAGTTTGTCTATTTAGTATTTTAATAACACCACAGTAAATAAGATTTCATTTTGGAGCGTGCATGGTTTTTGTCAAAGCATTTAGCGCACACTTCTTATAATGTCACACTGGAAACCCTCAATGTCGGTTTGATGAAAAAGCAGCTAGCTGTTCTCCAGAAGAGACATTTTAAATGGTGAACGAGGACAAAGACTGGGATCCAGAATTTTTCTTTTTTTTTTTGTCAACAACTAGAAAATATCTGTCTTTCAGCAGCGGAGAAAGTGCAGGAAATAACCTGCCATCACTTAAGCTGCAGAAGACTGCCCTAGCCCAAACCCAGATAGGTGATGGGGGTGTTGAACTTTGAGGTTTGGGGAAGCCGTGTGGTACTGAAGACTCAGCTCTGTTCCACAGCTGCTTTGTCCTTGCCAGCTTATACGGATGCGTGAGCGCTGCCATTCACTCGCAGTGCACGGCCTGCTGTCATCTCTTGCAAACTAAAAGTAGGTTCTTGCTGGTAAAGACCATCTTTTATTTCATACTTGTGCAGCACCTGGCAAAACAGGACTTGATCCCCAACTACAGCTGCTGAAGCACAGGAATGAGGTGGACGGATCAAAGCTCAGCTGCCTCTTTGGGAGGCATGTATAGAACTGCTGCCACATCAGACCAGAGACGCTGGCAACAGGAATCTGCTGCCTGCAACTGCAACCTCCAGCCCTGGGGTGACAGAGAGAAGCAGTTAGGCTGGAACCCTGTCGGTTTATTCTTCAGTTATCAGCAGTAGTTTGCATGTAGTCGTGGCTGCTCATGGATGACAAAATATGAGAAAACGGTGCCACAGAAAGAGAAGAAGCTCATTTCAGTTGCTTTCCAAAAAGAGATAAAGCAAACAACTCCATTTGATTTCTCAGCTAGTGGAAACCAACTGAGCTGATGGAGCAGCAGGTTCACAGCAGGTGCCCCTCACTGAAAGATTGCCTCCAGATCTCACCTTTACCCTCAGCTTGCCAACACAGATATCATCCAGTACAAACTAGAAGCAACAAAGAGAAGCAACCTGCCAAAACCTGAGTAGGGTGGAAATGGAGCCTCCTTTGTTTGTTACCAGACAGAATTGGCTGATCGCAAGTCTCCTGTGTTGTGTTTCACTTACTTATGAAACCAGGAGAAAGCCAGTAAGAGCAGCTCTGCAAGCAAAGGGATGGTATGGGCATTTTTTGCCATGCACTGAAACATCAAAACTGATGATGGAAATGATTGTTCCTTCCCAAAGATTCATCATGCTACATGCAGAACAGTGGTCTCCCCTAGACAGTGTTATCGGCATTGGTGGTAGCTGAAAGAAAAAATTAGAACCCTCACTTAAAGACATAGTTCAGAATGTGAACAAAGAACACCATAGCTGTAAGTTCTCTCCAACAGGCATAAAATTCTGAAGAGAAGTAAAATTAAAAAAGAAAAAAAAAAAAATACAAATGAAGAAAACAGATGAGAGAATGACTAATGGGAATAAATTCCACCGCTTTGACCACAGCATTACATTATCAAACCCTGGGACGTAATGTGCCGCAGAATTATCATAAGACAACAGTTCTGTGTAATGGAAATAATTTAAGTTTTAATATTTCATCCAGCAGTGCAGACAGGCCCGTGGAGCGTGCCATCTTAGCTGGAACATTTATTGATGCTGTCTGCTTGGTTTATACAGCAGGATTTGAAAGGTGAAAAATTCAACTCTCCAATTCTGACATTAGGAAGAAACAGAAATACCAAGGAAACGAGACACTTGGCAGCCTGTGAGAAAGTGGTGGAAAATTCATGGCTTTCAATCACTTACAGCACTTGTTATGCAGAAATAGGTTGAGCTCCCAGTTTTGCTTGGAGGTTGTGTCACTTCCAGTCTTCCCTGGGAGACTCAAGCATGGCTTAGAGTGGCGATTTGCATGTAGCTGAAGGAAATTTCTGCTTTCAGTGATTGTATTTCTGAAACTTGGGTTCACTAGTTGAGAAAGAAAACAGCTTTTGGGGGGAATATTAGTCTTGTAAAAAATCCTTGTGCTCTAAACCCCTGCAATCAGTCTAACCTTTTTTTTAAAAAAAGGAAAAAAGGTTAGCATACACAACAGAGCAGCAGCACTGATTTGCATTTTCAGCTGACAACCCAGTAACTGGAGATTTTTGTTTATTCTGTTTAGCCAGCCAGAAACCACACAGACCCATGCAAAACCAAATTTTGGACATGCTTTTTCTCAGCTACAATGAACTTGTCAGGGAAAAGCGTAATTTAGACATCTCTTCAACAGTATTGTCCAGAAAACTTGTCTTGCATAGTCCTTTCCATAATGCACTCTTCCAGATATTCTTCTCACTTTCTGCGTGTGTATAAATGATCAAAAAAGTGCAAGTAAGAGTAGCTTAGGGCAATACTCAGTATCTCATAAGGCGATTACTGAAGCAGTGCATCAACTAGGATAAGTGTATTTTTTTATTAGCTTGGTCGATCTATAAAGCCAATTTACCTTTTTATGAATACTGACCAACATTTTAGTTTGCAAAAATCTAGGGAATCTGTAAAGCAAGAATTAATAAAATAATGATTATTAGTGTTCAGCCACTTGCTTTGCTGAATATTTTAGAAGGTAAATTTTACATGTTTTCAGTCAGCTAAAGTTTGGATTTTTTTTCATTCTGCTGCTCTGATGAATGAGGAAAAAAATCTGCAGCTGCCCAGAACAAAAGAAGGCTCTGCAGGCTGAGTTAGGTGTACCAGGATATTGAACTGCATTGTATGTCCAAGCAGTAAGCTTTCCATATTCAGAAGTGATCAACTAACAACAGATCCAAGATCCATGCATCAGAAAATAAGAGTTTCAATTAAGCGGGAACCAGATGACAGAAGCTCCAGCTATCTCCTTAGCTTAAATAAAGCAGCAGATGCCACAGAGGCTATGTTCTTCCTCACAAAACACAGATCTGCTGTTATGTTTCAGAAATGGACCAGTTTTACTTCAGCAGCAAAAAGCTGCGAGAAGTTGGTGCTAAAGCATGATGAGTGAGCTGCGTTCACCTCCAGCTCATGTTTCAAGCAGGGTCCCAACTGCAAAACCTCCTCTGCTACACTTTTACTCTCAAGTTACTCCCTCCCCTACACAAGCCTGATAAAACACAGTTAAATGGATTTGTGTATTGAAGGCTCAAATTTAAGACAGTTACAGAGAAAGATGAATAGCATTTGATGAACAAGAATCAAGCTCAAGTGGAATATCTCAGAATATCCTGGGGGGCTGAGGACCACTTTTAAAATTCAGTTATAACATGCATAAAATTTGGAAACCCATGCATATGGGTTTTTACATATCCCCTTTTTCAAATTAGGCATTCATTTTAAAGAGCAAAGCTGGGACTTCAGGCCTTCGGGGAAGCTGTGTCACACCTAAATTGCAAAAGCTTGTGCCTGATTCATCTATAAAATTAAAATTCTGTGTAAAACTAGCAAACTAGAACTTGAAATACAGACTCAGACAGTTTCAACAACTTTTGGGGGCCCTTTATTTATAGGCAGTGCTTAACAATGCAAAGTGTGCTTAAAATGACAAAGTTTACAATCTTCTATCCTTATGTTTAAAAAAATCCCATATTTTCTGTAGAATTTTATTGCTAGAAAAACTCAGCTTCACCACAATTTTCATCCATCCTTAGTTACAATATTTCACCTGGTTGATCATCTGTGCAGTATTTCCTCAAGAAGCACTGGGACGTGCCTTTGATCAGCTAAACGTCCAGTGCAATAACCATTGTCGCAGCCGTCAATAACCAGTCTCTCAGCATGACAAAGCAGGGCAGGTTATTTTCCTCCTGGCTGGAATTAGTAGAGGATAATTTGAGTCACATTACATTATTTGGCTGGATTACCCGACAGCCAACAACACTAATAAAAACAGGAATGTTGCAACAGGGCGATGTACCTTAGAGACTTTCAGTGAGCTGGTGACAGAAAAACATTTTAGAATTTGATTTTTGGAAGGGGTTTTGTATAACCCACATTCTCAAGAGTCCTTTGTGGTTGGTCAAAGTTTTCTAAGGTGCTTTTCTATTTCTTGAGAGTTTTCCTCAGGAGGTACTGCTAACACAGTACCCTGACATTGGCCCCAAAACTGGGGCCCATATTTGTCCCCAAAGCCTAGACAAACATTGATTTCTGATTCTGCTGCCAGCAGTGATACTGAAGTGAACAGTCTGCCCACGCATCTACATCACCTGTGCCATGCACCTCCATCTCATCAGTCTGGGGAATAAAACTTCTAAGGTTGTCTTGACTTCTTGTTTGGTCACTTTCAAATGTCATTTATAACCAAAACCCATCTTAAATGCAGTGACTTCAGAATGTGCAATACAGGAGGACTGGTGCAAGTAATAGGACACATAAACTAATAATCACACTCAAAGCTCTACTAAAGCTTCCAAATAGCTTTAAGTAAAATGGTGAAAAAAGTATTACAGAGCCAAATTTGGTCCAACAGTAGATTGTTCAGGGCTGAAATCAGCTTTTAACATCTTGTGGCATAAAGCATAGTAGCAGAGTTAAATAAAGCCTAATGAAGCACATCTGCTTCATTCTCCTCAGCAAGATACAGGTCTCCTTCACCTGGTTCTGTGCCCTGTAGTACTCCTCTACTGCGTATTTGTATCTGAGTTCTCTGAGTCCAAACAGCATGCCAAGTTTCCGTACAAGGGGTTCACAAGCTGAAAACACACAAAAGAAATAATAACCATGACATTCTCCTTCTACTAGCAGTCTTTTTGCAATAGGCATTTTACTTGATGGCAGAAAATTATATGGACCGATCATACGTATGAATACAAAGGATCAGCAGACGAGATGACACAGGGCACAATACATTTACTTAGTGAAAATCTTCTCCTCACTTGAGAAATCTCCTGCATGATCTGTGCTATGTTTCAATTAGACAAATTCACCTTGGTTTAATTCATTACATGACCTCATTAGTACCTCAGAACAATTACAACTTCTACCTCCTTACGTACGTGTGCCTTGCTCTGTATAGGGGATAAGCAACAGAACTAACATATTTTATTTTTTAGGCACTTGCTGAAGAAAATGAACTCATTGTGACTACTTTGAGGCCCCACCTTTTCAGACGCAGCACTGCCCTGCCTACGGCAAACTGACAGATTGCCTGGAGTGAGCCTCAGCCAACGCACTCCTACTGTCAGCTTTCTGAGACAATGTTCTTGCAGCAGTTATTGCTATGACCCTTTTTCTTTATGGCCTCAGTTCCTGCCTCTGGGCCAGTTTCTCCTGCTTCACTGGTCCTTACACCCTCTCTACATTTGCACCCTGCTCTCCCTTCAGTTATGCCGGTCCCACCTCAGATGCTCAACTGCTTTTCATAAAACCGCAATAGATTTAGCTCAAAACCACCTTACTTGCTGCCTACTTATTAACGTACCATATTGTAGGTCACACTGATTGCAATACAGTAATAAAGGTCCCTGACACTTATCAAAAACTTCATTTTCAGTTGCTGATAACCCGTTGTTAGCACTGAAGTATTTTGTCCCATGTGCAGAAGAAAAGGACTTCCAAATGTTTGAAAACATGGGTAGGAGTAATATAATATTTTTTCTCTAGTCCATGTTAAAACAATTATTTGTTTACTCCTCTGCTGTAAATCACAGAGGAACTAGGGCGTTTCAGAGTCTTGAAATCTGACAGAGACGGTCACTGGTTCAGCTGTTGCTATCTCTCTGATCATTTGCCCAAGATTCAAGTATACAAGCCAGAGAGATGATTCTTATGTGGAAGGGACATAGGGCAAGCCACAAAATTACTTTTTTTTTCCCAGAATGCTTAGACTTTTTGAAAAGACTACTTTAAAGTGAACTTAGCTAAAAGAAAGCTGAGTGGCAGAACCAGTAGTTCAAAGTTAGGACACATGCTTTGGAAGTTTCTTCATTACATTTTTTCATCAAATCCCCTACTTATGTTAAGGAGAGAGGGAACTTTGGAGCACTGCCTGTGGAGCAGGTCAGGATTGCAGGGTGAGGGAAAGCTGTTGTCTACAGGACCCCACCCTCGGTCATGGAGAGCTGGGAAGATGTGAATTAAACGGAAGACAAAGGAGTGAGAAGGAAGAAAAGATGGTTTTATAACAAAGGCAGCTGAAAGGTGACACAGAGAGTTAGACACCGTGGCAGACTCTGCCCTGCAGCTCCCATACGATTTTCGTGTGAGTTTTGGCAGCTCATAGCTGCGCGGTGCGTGCTTGCCGGGCTCTGGTTCGAAACACTTGCCATCCTTTGGCAGGAGGGTTGACCACTCATCGTCGCTACAGATGCACAGAATCAGAACGCTATCCACAGTGTAACATGCTAAATGTCCCGTGACATTTGTAGCCGGATACTCTAACTTAGTCGGCTGTTGACAATCTTGACTCCTGTTGTTGTGTTGTAAAAAACTGTATTTGCAGAGCTTTCAGATACTTATCTGACACCACTCCTCAAGAATCCAGGAGGAGATGAACACTTCCCCATTCCATACTAAATTTTGATCTTGCACAGCAAATAAAAGGGGACAGACTGCGCAGATATATGAAATACACCGAAAATAGGCCATGCTCTCTTGAATGAGTAACTATCCTATGCAGAAAGTCCTCTGCAAAAAACGGTGCATGACCCTGCAATTAATGCCTCTCATGCTGCATAAGGATGGAGGACTGAATTGAGATTCCATATAGCTATTCATACTTTTTTGCATAGTTAATTTCAGTGTCTTAAGTTGCTTTTTGATGTTCAACTTCAAAGTAATAATTTTTATTTATAATTAATACATCATACAGTAATAAAAATATTAATTTAAGCATCTGCTGTAATGCTATATATGGAGATGCAATATTTATTTAAAAAATCACCGTCAGCAAGAAGCGTATTTGATGTGAGAGGATGGAATGGCAGTAAGAGCTTCATGTTGCTTCAAATAAAAAAGTTCAGCTACAGGTCTGATTTTTCTTAGAAAAGTTGCTTTTCTGAGAAAGAGTATATAGGGATTAGTTACCAGTATCTCACTCTTAGAACAGAGGGATATACAGAGCAGGGCTCTGCCTTGGACATTGATACTTAGTATTTTCATTAGTGAATAGGTTGATACAATAGATACATCTACAAATATATTTTTGCAAACAGCTGAGAGTAACATGGAAAATAAGAATACAGTTCAAAAGAATGTCTATAAAAGAAACATTCTGAAAAAAAACAGGATGCAAGGAAATAATTTCAGGTTTCTGCACTTACACAAGATGGGAAACAGCTGCTTAGGTAGCAGATATGCACTACTCTGTCTTGGTGGGCCCCAGCTGGAGGCTTCTGTTCTGTTTTGGGTATGACAACATTTGAAAAGCATGTGGACAAAGTAGAGAAAGTCCAGAGGACAGTAGTAAGAACGACTAAATATCTCGGGAACTAAGACTAAGGCAGAAAGATGGGAAGAGATGGTGGTGTTTAGTCTACAGATGGAAAAGCTAAGGGGAGGCACAGTAACAGTCAAATACAGGAAAAGATCACGAAAGACAAAAGGATAGTTTGTTGGTAGGACAAGACAGGAACTTAAAATGCAGACAGTGTGAGCTACATGAAATAAAGAAAACTCTATTAGTGAAAGGATTCAAAAACACTACAACTGATGCAGTAACCACTACTAGAAGTCTTTAAGAATAAATTGGACAAGCCTGTCGAGAATAACTCGATCTCTGTTGGGGCAAGAAGCCAGACAAAATGGTCCATCCTTAATTAAAATCATCCTATTCTGATTCTTCTGCAAGTGCTTTCTGCCACTCTGGTCTAACTGTGCACATAGCACAAAATTCGTAACATTCTGCACTCCTGGTTGTTACCTACCTGCGTGATGATCAGGTTTTTATATTCTTTTTGAATTCCTCTTTTGCTAGCAATAAGGCTGCCTCTAGAGATCCAAAAGCAAAGAAAACTCCTTTCTGGGTATTGTAAAACACGTCCTTTGGAAAAGATCAATAGGCTGATACCAAGCTATCCAGGAATTACTTCATTGTTGATAATGTTTATATCATCTGACTGAAAATAAACCTCTGATTTTAATAATCATCATGTGTTTTAAATCTTGGTGATAATCCCTTGAGACAATGCCAGCAAATCAAAAAAAAAGGATAAAAACCAGCACAGTACCAGCTCTGTTGCTTCAATAGTGATAGCATTCCTGCTAATCCTTCCTTAAAGTAAGATAATCAATCATATTTAAAAAAAGAAGAAATGGCAATTTACTAAGAAATGAAGCAGTTGCAATTCAAACTGCCCAAAACCGGAGATACAGCCTCCAGGAGAGCGTGGTGTACAGAGCAGAAACAAGAAGAAAGCTTTAACTTTGAACGTAAAGACAAGCTTGTACATGAAGTTGCACTAAACACAGTGCTGTACCGTTCAGCTTGCAATATGATGTGATCTGCCAGTTTGCAAAGAAGCAAGCACATAGCCTGTTTGAACTGGGCTCTTCACACTGGCCAGATTCAGCCAATATATTATTTGCTTTAAATAATCCCACCATGACCAGCACATTTTGCAAGGAGATTTAGCATATTCAGCAGCTGTACAGGGATCTGAATTTGGAAAGATACAAGCCTTAGAAATAAATCACCAGTGTCCTGTTTGCCATTTTTTCCAACCAAACAAGACAAAAAAGGCCAAACTTGCACGTTTTCTCCCAAGAATTCATAACTGTGTGCCTGAGGTCTCCACATGGAGGGTTCATGTGAACCTCAGTTGTGTTGTATTTAACGTGGCTATTGGAAGACTCACTTGGCTGTCTTTGTAAATACCACACCTTTTGTTTTCCTGACTTTCTCCAGTTTTAATACTGATGTTTTGCTGCATGGATTTCTTGTCATGCTCGTGATTTCTTCTGAACATCCATGGCTAATCCTCCTGTATGCTGCTGCACTCCTAATCCACAGACGCTCAGTGGATGCTGACTGTGTCCCGTCATTCGAATGTCATGAGCACGGGACATTAGTTAGTTAGTGATATTAGTTAGTTAGCAACATTAGTTAGTTAGCGGGACATTAGTTAGTTAGCGGTGTCCCTACTCGCTGCAGGGGGGTTGGACTAGATGACCTCTAAGGGTCCCTTCCGACCCAAAACTTTCTATGATTCTATGATTACTGTTACAATTTACAGAGGACTCTTGTGGCTTAACCCTGGTTGGCAGCTAAGCGCCACAGAGCTGCTCGCTCACTCCCCAGACCTGTGGGATGGGGGAGAGAATTGAAAGGGTAAAAGTGCAAAAACTTGTAGGTTGAGATAAAGATAGTTTAATTAAAAAAAAAAAGAAAAAATATAGAAAGGAAACAACAAAGAGGGAAAAACCCCTCAAAACCAAGAAAAACAAGTGATGCAAAAAACCCCAGTTGCTCAACCCCAACCAACCGATGGCCAGGCAGTCCCTGAGCAAGGGCAGCCCCCTCTAACCTCCTCCCCCAGTTTTACTGCTGAGCATGGCACTGTATGGTGTGGGATGTCCCTTTGGTCAGTCGGGGTCAGATGTCCCCAGTGTGTCCCCTCCCAGCGTCTTCTGCACCTCCAGTCTGCTCGCTGGCGGCGTGGTATGAGAAGCACAAGAGGCGTCAGTTTACTTTTTCAGCTGCAGAATGCCTCATTTGCCCACCTCACAGCCTTTTACCCCTGCCCTTTCCCTGTGGCCAGGAGGAGGCTAGCTGATGGGCTCAGCTTTGGCCAGTGGTGGGTCTGTCCATCTTGGGACCGGCTGGAAGGGGCTCTGTCCCACACAGGGGCAGCTTCTCGTGTGTTCTCAGACAAGCCACCCCAGCAGCCAAATCCTTGCCACGTAAACCCAGTATAGGAGCTCAGAGAAACCCTGCACACACGTACACAGCATCACACAACGTTCTCCCCAAAGGGCAGACGCCTAGCAGAGGCTGCCAGGCCCTGGGACAGCACAGCTGCTTGGGACACTGGGTGAGAGGTTGTCAGAGGTCATCAGTGCTCCTGCTCTGTGGCCTTAGCAGTGACCTTTATGGAACAGTAGCTGCTCACCTGCTCACAGAGCATGCATGAGCTCCTGGACGTCACCATGTTAATAATTACGAAGATGTCTTTTTCAGGGTAACCCGATGCAGATCATGTGGAGTAGAATCATAGAATCATTAAGGTTGGAGAAGACCTCTGAGATCCTCAAGTCCAACTGTCAACCCATCACCACCATGCCTACTAAACCACGTCCCTGAAGTGCCATATCTACACATTTTTTTAACACCTCCAGGGATGGTGACTCCACCACTTCCCTGGGCAGCCTGTTCCAATGCTTCACTACTCTTTCAGGAAAGAAATTTTTCCTAATGTCTGAGCTAAACCACCTCTGACACAACTTGAGGCCATTGCCTCTTGTCCCGTCACTGGTTATTTGTTGTATCTCTTCCCATTTTAAAGCTGCAATACCACTCCTGTGTGCATACCATTTGTGTTACGCAGCCATCTAGAGGGTCTGCTGCCTGTACCAACTTCATGCTGTTGACCAGAAACCATAAAACTGGAGAAAAATACAGGCTCTGCTGACCCTTAGTGGCCATAACCCCACTACAGTACTGTGGGAATTTTTTTATAAATTCCAGACTGCTGCTGTTCTGGTGCTGTTATGCAGTGTGCTGTATTATTTTGGGGGGGAAGGTACTGACTAGCTTGCTGAGGGTAAGAATTGGGGAAGTACTGTCCGCAGAGAAGACGATCCAGGTATCACAGCGGAGAAGGTACCTGACGTTAAGATTTTACAGCAATTCAGCAGAACAAATGCAATCTTACATCTAGGGGCTATCAAAATTGACAGTATCAACTGAAAGTGAGTCATTCTTCGGGAAAGACAGGCAGAATGATTGGAGGCACGCAGCAAAATGATTGGAGACCACCATGTGGCTCTTGGAGACACCAGGAGATGCATGTCTGGTTCAGACAGGAAAGACTTAACACGTACTAGTGAGGCTTCTTCTGGAGTATTAGACAGAAGTCTGATTTTCAAGGATCAGGATACAGGAATTTGCATATGCAAATAAGGACTCAGGGTGATCAGGGGAACTGAAGCACTATTTTATGAGGGGAACTTAAAGATCGACGGGAGCCACCAAAAAGGTGACCCAGTGAACACACTGAGAAAGGATACCTCCTCAGCCAGAGTTGCGAGACATCCCTGATGAACTCAGTGGGAACCTCCATGATGGGGAGCAGGATGGGTGCAGGACAAAGAAACTGTGATAATAAATTGACCTTCCAGGAAAACAGGAGTCAGCAACAACTATTCTGGGAACTGATGCCCTGCACCCACTTATGTATTGACACCAAAAAGGTGTAAAAAGTAACTTGCTAATACCCACAATGAGCTTCTGTGCAAGAGCTTCTCTGCAGGAGATCTCCCAGACAGACGAGACCGCAGTCAGATCATAACAAATGCTACAGAAACACAGACCAGAACGATAGCTTCTTACCCAAATGGTTCGTGCTCTTGATATAAGCCAACTTACAGTAAACAGATGTTCCCAACCACAGAAGACGGCAAGCAGAGCCAACCTTTCCAGGCTGACTCCACTACAAGGACTCAATTTCCATAGCTCTCAAAAGCTCAGGCACATCGTCTAAGCTCCCAATGCTCCTCAGGTCACCCCAGCAGCAGCAGTGGATCTCTGTCTGTCAATCCCACTGAATTGCTTTGGCCTCTGCCAGTACACCAGTAGCTCTGCCCTAACTGGAATTCATGCTGCCTCCATGTTGCAGCAGTAACAAAAAGCCATCCCACCACTTGTCTTCATCTGAACCTCAGAGCTACCATGTGCTTCAAAACTGGGCCTCCTCATCACCTGCTTATTAAGCAGCCAACAGGAGACCACATTCGATATCGTTGTGCTTCTTCCAGCTGTTTCTTCACTGACAGAAACCAGCAACCTCTGTGAAACATCCTTCATCAGACTTCTCTAAAATCCTAACTACTATGCATGTCTGATGTAATGGAAAGTAGAGCTGCACAGGAGATAATCTCTTTTTTGTGTTGAAATTATACATCAGCTGCCTGTGAGCACTAGGATAAAACTGTAAGGTTTGCTATGTTTTTAAAGATGCAAATAATTTAAGAATGTAAGTCTGTACTGTCAGAGGAGTTCCCATACCATGCACACAAGAAAAAGTGAAAGAATGCCAACTCGCATCAATCTCCGGAAAGAATATTGTGGCATAACACTTATGATTGAGTAACAAATGTGACCAAAAATCACCAGCCTAGATAACAGGAATTCACTAGTCACAAAAGCATGAGATGAGTTATTTGTTTAGGCTTCTCATCAGCTTTGCTCTGGTCTGAAGTCAGTTTAGGGAAAAATCCTGCAGACTTTTCCTACATCATCCAGTTCAGGGTAACAACACTGAGCCTTGCATTTTCCAAAGCTGCTGAAAAAAATGAGTATAGGACTTGCTACTCAGGTGCCCACCAAAATCTCAGTTTCCATCTTCATAAAGCCAAGTCTCTATCTGTTATGGCTTCAGCAGAAAATTTCACAATATAAACAGAAGCAAGCAATGTGTAGACATCTATACATCATCCGAAAAGGCAATTTTACGGTCTGAAGTGTCCAGTCATCCACTTTATCCCACAAGTACTTGCCACCTGCTGGCAACGCAGAGAAGTGGCCAGCAATCTGCACTTCCCAGATAACCCCTTCGCATGGTAGACAGAATATCCTACAATGCCACAGACCTTCGCAAGCACTAGGATTTTGCATAGGCATACAAAATCACACTTACTTTTTCCTTCCCAAACGTAAGTTTGAAAGTTCCACCTCCTCTCTTGCTACCCCATGACTTGAAGTGCTTCACTGTAGCTTTTTCTTGCTACTATACTTAAAATTTAAAATGATGAAACAAAACCTGTTACATTAAGATTGTTTATTTTAAATGGTATTCTGAAACTTGTGGTTATATACAAATCTTCAAACTATGAAGCTTAAAATTGCATGGCGACTGTCTTCACCAAATAAGGCGGCTCAGCCAATCTCATCAGAGCTGATTTCATTGAAGTTTGATTATTCAGAGTACAGCATGGCTCCAAAAAGGTTGTAATCCATGAAGGCACCAGCACCAATGGAGGTAAGCCTTCCTACGTGAAAAGCTGCTCGAGGACCCCGTAGTTACCAAGTTAACATTTCTTGAATTTGAGAGCATCACCAGCCGGGAAAGATTGGAGTGAAACCAATGGTCACGGTGGAAAGGCCTTTACACTGCACTCAAAATCTGGAGACAGGTACCCCCTAGAGTGGCTTTTCCACGCCAGCCATACTCACTGCGCTTTTTTGCTCAATCAACTGGGCCAGTTAGGGGAGGGGGGGGAAAAAAAAAAAAAAAAAA
>Ga0065711_1043440_pt1 | contig 14729 bp, 7 predicted proteins | sample Hoacrofraction12_FD_59098 | JGI IMG/M metagenome (GOLD analysis project Ga0065711, IMG submission 59098) | Hoatzin crop microbial communities from Cojedes, Venezuela - Epithelial fraction 12 v2 (version 2) | ecosystem: Host-associated > Birds > Digestive system > Esophagus > Crop | place... | reverse complement strand
CTGAACATGAGGAAGAACTTCTTCCCTCTGAGGGTGACGGAGCACTGGAACAGGCTGCCCAGCGAGGTTGTGGAGTCTCCTTCTCTGGAGATATTCAAGACCCGCCTGGACAAGGTCCTGTGCAGCCTACTGTAGGTGATCCTGTTTTGGCAGGGGGGTTGGACTAGATGACCCACAGAGGTCCCTTCCAACTCCTACCATTCTATGATTCTGTGAACAACTGACTGCCTTTGTCCCACAAAATATTTCTGCATTCTTCACAAGTCAGTAGAGGTTTTCCTAACACCACTGTCAGTACAACACAACACTAGTCAGAGATAAGAAAAATAAAGTGATTGTAAACGTACTGCCATTACAAAAACTTGACTGTCCCGATCATATGAGAGACAAAAGCTGCTCTTTCAGAGTAATGACAGAACATTTAACACTGCCAGCTACAGAGGAAATTGTTCAATACAGATCAGGCCATAGCCAAATAGAAAAATGTGCCTTGTTCTATCATGACTATGCCTGTGGCAGCTTTGAATACAATCCATCTGAGAGAGTGTGTGCCAGCCAATGCACATGGGCTATAATAAAAAAAGCTATTAAACACTTCTTGAGTTGCAGTCTCAACCTTTGGTTCCATCTTAAGAGACTTAATGCAGCAATAATATCTTGCCTGAAAATACATTCAAGGAATCATTATGCATATTTCATATAGGTATTTCAGCCAGCAGAGGAAGGGTATTAGGGAAGATAAACGTGCCTTTCTGTCTGCAGATGAGGTCATTACATGGAATTCTTTACAGATTCACCACCATCACTTTAAATTTTAGGTTTTCTTCTGTAACATGAAGTCTGGTTCCAGTTGCTCTGAAAGAAATAGAAGTGTCAAGGAAGTTTTATTTTCCTCAGATATGGAACACTTCTGTTAACTAGGAGGTCCTAACCCTGAGCCTAGCATTCTTCTAGGCAATGTTTTGTGAAGGCTAACATTTTTCTTTTCCTGTTGTTCCCCACAAATCTACTAACTGTTGCTTTGAAGTGGTACAAAAAACAGCTATTGTAAAAGGCTGTGTTTGATTATATAGGGATTTGGAGGTTGGTTTGGTTTTTACTGGTTTTAATTACAAACTTCGTAACTGACAGCATTTAATGAAAACTTTTGTTTTCAGCCTCCCTTTGAAAGATTTTTTTGGGGAAAAAAATGAAAATTATGAAATAGATTAAGAAAGAGATTCTCTGTATGCACTACTCAATATTAAACTAATAGCAGTGACAACACACATCATGGACAGCTCTAGATCTTCTGCTTAATTATGGTCAAGCTCCTTCTGAAAAGCTGACCTCCAGTCACTTACTTGCTTGATCACTATGGTTTTAATCATTACTCTGTCTGCAATACAAGGTTTAATCTAGCAAGATCTTAAACTTAAATGAAAACATCTACGTCCTTACATTTTGGCTGTAAGTTGGCAGTTTCATTCGACAAAAATGTTCCTATCTCTGCACATACTTAAAACTCATCCCCTGGCTCTCCTTATCTCACTCTCTGACTAGCAACAGCTTTTTCTCCAGCCTTGATGAATGCAGTTTTGCTGTGCTCATTGTCTACTTGGCATGATGTTTCAAAGGACACTTTCCTGGCCTGCCATGGGGTTGTTTTCTGTCTTTAACTGTCCTCCATTGCCAAAAGCTGTTTCAATAGTAACCTTTCACCTCAGTTTTTGTACTTTCCTCACTTCATCCTTCATTCAGCACTAGGGAGAAGCACAGTTCAGTACAGTTTTCAATTGTTGTTTTCTCATCTTGCCCTGGTATTTGTGCCTTCAAGCAACCTTCCAGAAAAGTGCAGTGGACTATAATACTTCCTTTTCCGTGATGCACTTCACAAATATTTCATGTCTTATAAGCAAAGGCATAGGACTTACTGACACTCAGATCCTAAAAGGAAGACTTGATATGCTTAAGCAAGATATGTTCTAATACAGATATAGTGCAAAATTCTTCTGTCTGCCCTTTGGGAGGGCTTGGGTTAAATGACTATGATGAGCCTTTTCAGCCTTAGTATTCATAACTCTGAGCATGTACATTTCCCCAACTCTTTTCCTTCCTAGGACACAGAAAACACAAGGGCAATCCACTTTGTCCTCATGACAGTCTTTACCCTTACAGGTCTGTCTTACATGTGCTATAGGCAAACTTCATGTTTTGCCAATTACCCATGAAGTTTTCCTCCAAGGAATATTTCTGTTTTGAAGGACATATCAAAACTTCTGAATTTCTTGGTAAATAGGAGTCATGTGGAGTAAGTGAGGTTTGCTCTGTAGAGAATTCCATTTTAGCCATTTGGAAAACAAAAGAGGGGAACTAAAGAGACCAATTGAATCCACAGATGTAATGAATGTTGTTCAAAACAAAGGAAAATGCAGTACTATAACACACTATCTTGTTTTAGTACCAAGTGTGACCAAATCCCCCATTTTCAGGCACAATGGTTCAGTCTAAACATTTGTAGGCTTTTGTCAGGAGGTCAGGTTTCCATCTCACTGGGCAAAGCTAACTGGGTCTATTGTTTCTGGCGAGGCAATAAACCCCAGATGCAGAATCCTAATGCCACGCTTTCTGCTCTAAACTCATTTTGAGCATAGATCACTGGAGAACGAAAATAAACAGTGTTTTTTTGATATAAAACCACAGTTATTGTTGTAATATAGTACTTTTGTATCCAAGGGAGCAGAGTAGGACAAATAAAATGGATGTTCTCCCCATGACATTTTCCAGGATAGCAAAGCTTGTGTTCGTCTGCAGTCAACACTTCCTACCATTTTACTCAAACATTGAGTCAAGGAAGGATGAAATTAAATCATGCATTTTCACTTCTTCACCCACTAAGTATACTTTCATATACAGAATCCTTCCAAGTGTATCACTGAAAGCCAGACACCATCTACCCCACACTGAGTCTATGTAATCAAGTCTCCATTGAAAATACAAATATAGAGCTGGCTGAGTGACTGATAGGCAAATTAGTTCCTGAGCTAAGCCCTGCAGGATAGGCTTGGCAAAGTAAGAGAGTATTTGCTATCTTCTAGAAAACCATCTAAAAGAAAAATGCAGAAAGCTCTTAGTTCAGGAATTACAGCTTCATACTACTCTTTAGTAAATACAGATGCTAGAAATAGAAGCTTGCTTTTGATGTCTTTGCCAGAGAAGGCGAGAAGTCATATTTGTTATTTTGAAAGAGAAAGACTACAGCTTTTTTGTACAGACAGTCTTCACTTTGCTTTCGTAGAGCTAGAGCAAATTCCAAACTATTTGGCTTACTGAAGGTGTATTGCTCTTAAAAATATTTAAGAACCAGATCTCCAAGAAACACTGATCCCTAGCTGTAACCTAAACTTTAGATATCTACTGGTCTTATCAGCTCTCACTGAATTCATCCTGAGTACCTTAGGATCACTGTCAAGGCTGACAAATTGTTTCAGAGACTGTTCCTGAAAGTGTTCTGAATATAGGATATAGTTCATGTACCACTAGTTTGAAAACTATAAAGAAACAAGCAACACTTCCACCAAATACTTCTTACAAACAGATATGTCATTGCTATCGATTCTGTCCTCAGTGAAGCAAAGTAGGTAGGAAAGAGAGTAATTGAAATTTTTTATGCTAAGGTGGATAGGCACAGTTGATATATCAGTTCTTTCAACATAGTAGACAACTCCGGGGTCAGAAGAGAATCACATATGGTTCACTAGCTTCCTGTAGATAGGAAGTATCACCAGTCTTAACCATTTACCTGTCAATGTACTTTCTTCCTGTAGATGTAACTGGGGAGAGGAGAGAGAAAAGGAAGTTCAGGAGTAGGAAAGGAGATGCCTATATCTCTATAAGATTATATGAGCTCTACTGCTTTTTCCAGGAGTGTTATCATTCCTTGAACAAGTGTATTTCTTTGCAAGTTTCTAGTGAATCCTGACTTCATCAGATAAGTAACGAACAGAGGCAAAATTGTATGCTAAGATTTCATTTTGCCTTTGCTGGTCTCTTGCGCATATTACCTTTCACAGTCATCCTAAACAACAAAAAACTCACTCAGAAAGTTTCATCAGTGCTCAAATGTGCAAAAAACACCCACCAGAGAAACAAAAGCTAACAACACAGTATGAAAGAGATGGTAAGGTTGGAAAAGTTGCAAAGCAGGTGGAAAACATGTACATGCAAGGTGGAGTGAAACCAGCTTATATAGCTGGTTTTGCTTTGGAACAGTACCAGAGGATCGCATGTGCCAGAGACCTTAGAAAGCTATCAAGAGGCAACAGCAGAGCTCTGGAGAGTATAAGTGAGGCAGCTATTTAAATCCGAGTGAAACTATTTAAAAAGAGAGAATTGCCATAATATTGCAAAGTCTTTGTAATAAATTGGACAAGGATTTTGGTGATGCTTATTTTGTTTCAGCCCATTTGATTACTGAATATTTTCCCTGAAGGCTCACCAAGACAACAGCCTCTTCCACTGGAATTAGGTTCCTCAGCCAAAAAAAGCCATGGACCTGATCAGATCTTAGCAATACCTCTTTCTCATTCATAATATTTGGTTAGTTGGGAGGGGGAGTGGATGTTTGTTTTGGTTTGGTTTTTTAATGCTCTATGTGTATCATCAGAACAGTTAGGTTGTTTCCATCTAAATATATGTGGGACGTTAGCACAGACCTACTACTTTTCTCAGGAACTGTCAAATTAGTAATCCTGACAGAAAGGTACAATTTCTTCTCTGGTCTTAGAAAATGTAATCTGCTACTGCCACAGTTCCTTGTCAATGAAGAATTTTTGTCCTGTCTTCCTTGGTATCTTTGGCCATGTAGGACACTAAATTGGAAGGGAAAGGTCAAAGCTTCACTAACCCTTGCTCTCTTGGCATTCATCTAAGCAGTACTGAAGCCTATTCTGTTCTCTCTCTGAAATGGAAAAGATTTGTTTCTTCTTAGTCCTTACTATTTTCAAAAGCAACCCAATGGTGAGAGCTAAATGAACTACTCCCTTCTTCATCCCCAGCAGTGTGACCATTATCTGGCCTTTGGTTCCAAAAAACAAGTGGAAAGGGGAGAAAAAAAGCACAGCATCAATAGACATTTTATATTTTGTAATATATTCCTACCCCTTAATTACACAGTTCCTGAAAGGTGCTAAGTTGTGATGTATAATACCTACAGTGCTAAATATTTCTCTTTCCATGAAACAACCCTCCTGCGTTGCAACAATCAGGGCTTTTCTATAATTCAGTCAGGAAACATGTTGCTTTGCTTTACCTGTGCAAAGAATTGTGGGGTTTGGTGTTTAAGGTTTTGGTCTGTTATTATTTGGGGGGAGATGCTTTGGGGTTTTGGGGGTTTGGTTTGTGATGTTTGTTTGTTTTTTTTTTTTTGTTGGAAGAGTGTGGAACTAGGTACCACAGAGACTGGATGAATCAATTTGAGCACACAAGTCTGCATGGCATCAAAGTGAGATGAGACAAGTACAGTGAAAAGAAATCCACGGAGAAGGCATAGGAAGGCTCAGGAAGTTTCTGAAGGTGATACCTCAGGCAAAAACATTACGAGGATACTCAGTACTTTTTACTCCCCCTTGGGTATCCAGTTCAAACCCAGGGTCAGTAAGACCTTTGGTATTGCACAGTCTGGCTATGAGGATGTAGTGAATGGTCGATATTTCAACACATAGAATGAAAAAAAGAGGGTTATAATACTGAAGGAGTATCTATAATCTCTGAACTTTCTCTTGAGCCAGCTCATAGTGTGAGAACCGCTTTGGGAATAAAGGGAGTCTGCCCTTTTTGCTCTGTGGCAGTCTTCACTGGTCTGACCCTCTAGGACTTACAATACTTTTGCCAGTGAGGTGGTAAACGATATTTGCATTCTCAAAGGTAAGAAGATTCTACAGTGCATTGCTGGGTCAATGCCAGAGCACACACTCTGGAAAGCCAAAGTTGCCCCCTGTGAAGTAGTCTTTGTAATAGCTCCAAAATAAAACTTCCTGTGCCCAGGAAAACACAAATTCTAGTATCTTCCGCCAGCTGCTGTTAACATTTCTTTTTGTTTCACAATTAAGCAAAGCTCTATTACAGGATGACCTTCCTATGGGAGTAGAATTAAAGCCAGGAACTCAATAGTTAGGATTATAAATTAAAGAAAGTCAGGCTAGACATACGCTACATTTTCTGTATTAGAAAAAGGTAATTAAGTATTGAAAAAATTAACTTGGGTATGTTCATCACTGAATGCAGAAGTTACATCAATTATCAGATGTCTTTCCCTGCAGTCACAGAAATTATTGACCATAGCTTCGAAGTCCTTTGGCTTACTTCACACTGATGGTCAGACAAGAACATACCAGTTTCATCTGATTTCAAACTCCATGTCTCTGGGGAAAGTGTCTGTCTGTCTATCAGTCCCTGCATTATGGAAAGATCATAAATTCTTTAATAATCACGGAATCATAGAAAGGTTTGTGTTGGCAGGGACCTTAAAGATCATGTAGTTCCAAACCCTCTGCCAGGGACAGAGACACCTTCCAGTAGACCAGGTTTCTCAAAGCTCCGTCTAGCCTGGCCTTGAACAATTCCAGGGAGGGAGCATCCACAACTTCTCTGGGCAGCCTGTTCCAGTGTCTCACCACCCTCATAGTGAAGGATTTCTTTCTTAGATTTAATCTAAATCTACCCTCTTTTAGTTTAAAGCCATTGCCCCTTGTCCTGTCACTACATGCCATTGCAAAAAGTCGCTCTCCATCTTTCTTGTAGGCCCCCTTCAGGTACCAGAAAGCTGCTATAAGGTCTCCCTGGAGCCTTCACTTCTCCAGGCTGAACAGCTCCAACACTCTTAGCCTTTCCTCATAGGAGAGGTGTTCCAGCCCTGTGATCATTTTTGTGGCCCTCGTCTGGACCCACTCCAGCAGGTCTGTGTCCTTCTTCTGTTGGGGGCCACGGAGCTGGATGCAGTGCTCCAGGTGGGGTCTCATGAGAGCAGAGGGGCAGAGTCACCTCCCTTGACCTGCTGGATATGCTTCTTTTGATGCAGCCCGGGGTATGGTTGGCTAATGCACAGGACAATGTACTGGGCCTGGGTGGCATAGAGGTTACTTACTTCTTAGCAGCTGGAATGGTGCTATGTTTTAAATTTGTAATTAAAACACCATTGACAACTCGCTAATGTTTTAACTATTGCTGAACAGTCTTTACACAGCACCAAGGCGTTCTCTGTTTCTCACTCTGCCCACTCCTCTCCCCAGGAATAGACTGGGAGGTGTGCAATATGTTGGGAGGGGACACAAGCAGGCAGATGACCCGAACTGACCAAGGAAATATTGCATGCCATAAAATGACGTGCTCAGAAAAAAAAGGGAAAAGATTGGTTGTGTGTTAGTTCACCATCTTTTGCTCAGAAATTGGATGGGCATTGATTGGCATGTGAGATGGTGAGTGATTACCTTTGAATCGATTGTTCTGTTGTTTTTTTTCTGTCTTCTTCCACTTATTCTTCAGTAATTAAACTTTTTACATTTTTTTTTTGTCTCAACCCTCAAATTTTCTTACTGTTATCTTCCCTTTCCTCTTCCCCTGTCCCACTGTAGGGGTGGAAGTGAGTGAACAACTGTGTGGTGCTTAGCTGCCTACTCTGGGTTAGCCCACAACAAATGGGATCAGAATTAGATTCACATCAAGAAGAGTTCATTGTAGAAAACAGTGCAGCAAAGTCTTAGATTTTTAACTTGAACAAAATAGACAGTAACCCTTGATTTTCCACTACAAGCCTATGAAAAGGTCAGAAACTTCTTTCTTATTTTTTTTTTAATTACTTACAAGTTCTTAGAAATCTTGACATCTCTTAACAGAGATCCACAGCCAAGAATATTGTAAATAAGGGTGCTTATCATAGGTGGATCTGTTTGCACAGGAGGGACCACCTCTCAGTAACAGGCTCAGAGCAGAAAAGAACGTAATGGGTATGATGCAAAGCTGATGCAAATCATCTTTTCCCTGGTGAATAGAGTTAGGCTAATCCATGCCCTGAAGTGGTCAGGCAGATGGACTACATATTCTTTGTAGGTCCCTTCCAACTGGAACTATTATGTACTATTACTGAGGACAATAAGGACTAGAGCACACAGCTCAAGAATGTGTCTAACAACAACAATGCATGAAAGATAGTGTGATAGCTAGGGATGGGGACATTTTGCCTTAACTCACTCTGAGTAGGACTGCAACAGTTTCTACCAGAGTGGCTTTTCCTACAAAAGTAAGTGGAAAATTTAGACAAGCCATTCATGCAAACATGTGCAGGGGGAGAGGGACCTGGAGAGCTTTGCTAGGGCCATGAATTTGGGGCAGGTTGATGAAAAGCCAGTTCAGAGCAAGCAAGGCATGAAAGTAATTTGATTTGAGTTTTGCTGCCTCCTACTGAGCAGGAGAAATGATGTAAATGTAAATTAACATTAAGCTAATGGCTTATAGTTAAAGGAATTAAACATCCAGCTTCAACAAGTGCTTGGATGGAACAATGAGATGGTAAAACTTATTTTGTAAAGCAAAGGATTAAGAGGAATTGATGGTCCAGAAGGATCATTAAGTACACATAGTTTAAAAAGAGAGCTGTGTCAGTCCCAGGAACTAACTCTTCGATGCTTGGAAGTAGAAGAAAACCATAGCAGCTGGAGAAAGGCAAGTAAACTTTAAGAACATAGACAGTGGTAGGCTAAAAATGAACAGAAAAAAAAAGTTCATTAGTTGAACAAATATTCCAGAAGGAAAATGGCTGTCAGAGTGACCAAGACAAAACTCAAAAAGAAAACCTAAATCTTTATTTAGCAGGTCTCTCATATTCAGACTTTGCAGAATGGACTCACTGCTCTAAATAAAAAACAAGGCTTAGTGAAAGGTAAATGACTTTCGGGAGACCGGACAGACCCTGATACAGAAGAGACGTAAGATGATGGGAAGGAGTGTTTATTTTTCATGGAACATAAAGTGGTCATGGGAAGGGTAGGATGCTACAAGATCCTGTCCAGACAGTGTGATCCTGAAAGACAAGTCCAGTCTGAAGGTGAGTAGAAATGATGGGGGAATGTGAGCTCCTTCAGTGTTACTAGCAGAGATTTTACACAACATTTGTATGGGAGAGACAACTGAGTTGTCCAAAAGGAGCACAGATCCCTATTTCCTACATCCCTCGTTTTCCTCTCAAACACTTCGCTGATGGAGCTTTCACTGCCAGATCCTTCCCAGCAGGCTACAAACTAGGCCGCCGTGAGATAAAGTGGGAGGACTGAGGGTATGAAGAGCAAGTGCAGGAAGGCAGAAGGACAACACAGTTCTGACCAATCGCACCACACCAGCAGCTGAAAGTTAAATACAAAATGAAACAAGTATTGTAGATGTTATTACAACTCATAGGAAAGCATGGACCCCTTTGTCAGAGGGTGGATGGTGCCCTGAAGACATCCTTAACAGTCCTAGCTTAGCCATAAATAATCTCAACTCTATGTTAAGATGAGTCCATTGTCCCACTCAACTCCATCTGCCCACGTGTATCCTCACAGCTAGGCAGGAAGTTCTGTGGCACAGGTATATGCTTAGTCACTTTGTAAAAGGATTTCTGTGCCTGGAAGCTTGTCTGTCTTAGTAAATTTATTAAGAGACACTACTCTCCTTACAGACCTTGCTTTACATATGTCTTTAGGCCCTCCGACTACAACAGTAATACTAATTCATATCTGTCTCTTTACATAACATATTTTTCAACCCTTGAGAGGGAGTTTCCTTAGCAGAACCATAATATAAATGAATAACCTCATTGTAAAGATCACTCTTCACAGATGAGCACAGTTCATTCCTAGCTACGAAGTAGGACTGTCATTCTCTGTTCTGGCACTAGAAATTTTGGGTTTCATTTGTGTTGCTTCGTGTTCAGTTTCTGGATGGGGAACAAACACATCCACCATTAGAAAACAAACACCTAAAGCTGAGTTTGAACAAGCCCTTGGCAGTGGTTTTAGCTCTGAGTACTTTCTTTTAACATGAACACTTTAATTTAATCTCTTTCTGTTGTTGTTACCTGGCTGAGCTTCAAGAAGAGTGGGGCAGCCACTTAGCAAATGAGATATTTCTAAATAGAAAGAGAGAGGGAACAAGAAATCTGTTATCAGAGACAGCCCTGCATTGCCTTGGCGATTAAAAAACTAATGACCCCATAGCTGGAGCCAAACGACTTTATTGTTCTTTCCTACTATAAATCAGCCAAGCCGAATTCAGTCCAAGTAATTATCATGCCTGCAACCTACAGCAGAGAGTGCCTTATGGAATTACTGGCCATAGAAGGTAATCAGTCACTCTGGAGCTTCACATCAGAGCTTGGAGATGGACTTTGCAAAGCTTCCTTTCAACCATGTCAGATTCTAAACCTATAGATCTGGGCTAGCAGGCAGATCCTGGACAAAGTCTGGTGTCATGGAAGAGTTAGAAAGCAGGAGTAGGTACAAAAGGGGATGTAAGCTGCAAAATTATGTTAGGAGTGCAGACAGTAACAAGCAGAGGAATCAGAGGAATCTTTGCTGAGAGTGTGTCTACAAAGTGATTTAAGCCCTCATCCTGAATTGTCTGCTCTTTACCAACTTTTCCAACTATTTGTATTACATAAACAATTTATTCTCAGCCACCTATTTAGCCATTCTTCAGTGCTGCTATCATTTTCCATTCAGTGACATGTGCCAACTGAAACCACCCTCCACCAATCTTGCATCAGCCAAAAATGCACTTGAAAGGTTCACCCTCTTCTGAGAAAGCCCAGCTAGCTCTGCTTCAGCCTTTCTGATGTGGAATTGCCCACAGAGCTTCCTTGCCATAGACATCAGACATTGACCCTGTGGAAACGGCATTCCAATAGAAATGCTTTTTCCAGTCTCACTGTAGATTGTGACTCTTGTTATGGAGTGAATCTTTCTAGTAAAATCCTTTGCAATCCCATTCAGTAGACAAACTTCTATCCATCAAAATAAAAATCTTCACATCTTTCTAAAAATCTACCTCTTACTCCCAAGAAGAAAGTATTGCCAAAGCCAACTCTCAGTATTTTCCTCCAGGGTCTTTTCAGAAATCTTTTTTTTTTTTTTTTTTTAAATAATATTTATAGAAGCATGTTGTGGCAGCTTTGTCAAAATGTCTGCAAGAGGGAAGGGGAAGGTGTGCAGAAAAGAAGTGGACCTTTGCTGCCAGCCCCATGACTTCAATACATTCCTGTAAGATCTCTTTGCCATCACAGGGCACTCTGTAAGGAAACATCTAAGAAAGTAGACTTCAGTGGGTTCAGGAAAGCGAAGTTGAGTGGAAAAATTTTGTAGTGACCTATACAGCCATGCCAAACGCACAAGTATGGAGCTTAATGAGCCGCTGTAGTAGTCCCCTGAAGACTGAACTGGCCACAGTGTCCAGAGCTCCAACTGCAGAAAAAACAACCATGTCTCACTCATAACCTTGACCCCAACTTCAACCAAGAAATGAGCATGAGAGACAGCAACCTCTCCTTCTTTCACACCATGACCTCCAGGAGTGACCCTGCTGTCACCTCTTACTCCACTTGAATTTGCAAGGAATTCACCTTACACACTCTCACCCTCCATTTGAGATTTCAGAGTGACCTAGAGAGAGAAATAAGCTGCACATTAATTAAATCCACATCTGCTACAGAAAATATTGCTGCTGCCAGCACTGCAGAGAAATAATATAAAAGGACCCCAGGCCATTAGAGATTGATTTCCTTCCAGTGCTGCTGACTCCGAGCTGTCTCCCCTGCTCTGGATCTCTATCTTTTTGGCTTGCCCTCTTGATCCCATCACTCCAGGGTTTCTGACTGGCTGATTTTAAGACTAATTCTCTCCTCCTTATTCAGTGCTGTCATATTTATGCCTGTTTCCCAAGTACAGAAGGAACATACTTTTCACTCCTCATCTCTGAACCCATGAGTCGCTCTCCATGCATCCAAACTTTCATGGCACAGCCTGTTTCACAGTTTTAATGGCCTTACCACCCTGTTTCTTTGGGTGAGAGATGTGTTAGTACATAAAACCGGGGCCATGGCATGGACTAGAGGGTTAACTGAAATCATTCTTGGCTTTTAATTGTTAGCACACGTTCACTCTGGTGTAATTAGAATGTCAATTAGCAGCCTTTCAGGCAGGTTTAGGAAGAACACTTGCCAGGGACCATTCCCTGAAGGCAATGTGGGCTGGGGGAAGGGGAGGAGAGGGAGTTTAGTTATGTGGGTACAAGAAATGTTTTGCCATTTGACCTCCTGGCTGGAGACCAATGCCTAGCCTGTTTTATTTAGCAATGCAGCAGCACCCTTGCAGTCTAGTTTCTTCTGTTCCCATTGAAAGCCATCTTTGTGTCTTTACAGTGGATGCACTTGGTGCTGGATATGGTCATACTCATCTGTTGTGACAAAGTATCCCCTTCTGCTATGGCACCGAGCCCTCATTCAGTTGTTTCGTGTTGTAGCTCCTGTATGTTCTTGAAAGCTTTGCCGCTGGTCACATCCTTCCAGGACCTGTCCTCAGTTCACCCCTTTGACATGTGTGTCCTTTTCTTTAATTACAAACATTCACACAGCATTTGTTTCTGTCTCCCAAACCTGGCAATTCCCAAAAAGGCCAACTGGCCTCTTCTCAGTTTTGCATTCACATCTCCACACAGGCCATCCAGCAGCCAACTCTAACAAGAGGTTCACTTATCCTTCATGTCTGGCAGATCCATTTCCAACCTTGTGCACCAAGATTAGAGAACTCCAATACAATTTTCAGTAGGGTTTTCCAACAAGATCATATAAAAAATAAAAATTAAAAAATCAGGCCTCTCAACTGTTTTTTCCACCCTTCTTTTATCACCAGTTGACATCTCCATCTAACATGTGTACTGCAGCTCAGACAGGAACTGGATGCAGCCATTGTTGACTAGGATCAAGGGCAGCTCTACATCTGAAATTCACATTGGTACATCAATGGCCTTTTTCTCGCTTAAAAGTGTCTGTTAACGGATTATCCTTTGTCTTCCACAGCCACAGTGGAGCATTCTCTCTGTTGCTTTCGAAGTATTTGAGGCATTTCTACACTCTTTGATTTCTTCTTTTGCAGCGTGTAGCAGCATGGACCATCCACCTCAAGCTTTTAGCCAGCTTTTCTCTGTCACTGCACATGCTGCAGCCTTTGTTTCTTTCTGAGGTCTTCATTCTCTTCTCATTATATTTGGAATAATCATTTAGGAAAGAAACATCTCTTGCACCCAAAACTCTATATTTGTTATCCAGATTTTAATTAATTTTATTGCCTTCCTTTTGCCTGCATCACTTTATCTTCTCCTTCCACCACCTTCTTCTCCCACAGACCTGAGCCTACCTTCCTTTCTTCACTGTTCATTCCTGAATCATTCTCATCATATACCGCTCTTTGCTTTCCCACAGGATCTTTCTGGCAGCATATACCTACCTATCTATTCTTCTGTTCTTCATTAAAGATATAACAAATCTCATGGAAACACACATTGGATAAACATTGTTATGTTATGATCTGAACATGATTCGATTGAAATTGCTTCTTCAACTACATCAGCAGCAAAAGGAAGACTAGGGACAATGTGGGGCCACTGCTGAATGAGGAGGGTGTCCTGGTGACGGAGGATGCAGAGAAGGCAGAGCTACTGAATGCCTTCTTTGCTTCAGTCTTCAGTGCTAAGACTGGCCCTCAGGAATCCCTGGCCCGGAGGTAAGAGAAGAAGCCTACAAAGAGGACGACTTTCCCTTGGTCGAGGAGGACTGTGTGAGGGATCGCTTAAGCAATCTGGACGTCCATAAATCCATGTGCCCCGATGGAATGCACCCACGAGTGCTGAGGGAGCTGGCGGATGTCATTGCTGAGCCACTCTCCATCATCTTTGAGAGGTCCTGGAGGACAGGAGAGCTGCCTGAGGACTGGAGAAAGGCCAATGTCACTCCAATCTTCAGAAAGGGCAAGAAGGAGGACCCAGGGAACTACAGGACCAGTCAGCCTCACCTCCATCCCAGGAAAGGTGATGGAGCAACTTATCCTGGAGGCCATCATCAAGCAAGCGGAAGAAAAGAAGGTTATCAGGAGTAGTCAGCATGGATTCACCAAGGGGAAATCATGCCTGACCAATCTGACAGCTTTCTACGATGACATGACTGTCTGGGTAGACGAAGGGAGAGCCGTGGATGTTGTCTACCTCGACTTCAGCAAGGCTTTTGACACAGTCTCCCGTAATATCCTCCTAGGGAAGCTCAGGAAGTGTGCGCTGGATGAGTGGTCGGTGGGGTGGATTGAGAACTGGCTGAATGGCAGAACTCACAGGGTTGTCATCAGCGGCGCTGAGTCTAGTTGGAGGCTGGTGACAAGTGGTGTCCCTCAGGGGTCAGTACTGGGCTCAGTCTTGTTTAACTTCGTCATCAATGACCTGGATGAAGAGTTAGAGTGTACCCTCAGCAAGTTTGCTGATGACACCAAACGGGGAGGTATGGTAGACACACCAGAAGGCTGTGCTGCCATTCAGCGTGACCTGGATAAGCTGGAAAGTTGGGCAGAGAGAAACCTGATGAGGTTCAACAAGGGCAAGTGCAGGGTCCTGCACCTGGGGAGGAACAACCCCATGCACCAGTACAGGCTTGGGGTGGACCTGCTGGAGAGCAGCTC
>Ga0065711_1043438_pt1 | contig 14731 bp, 13 predicted proteins | sample Hoacrofraction12_FD_59098 | JGI IMG/M metagenome (GOLD analysis project Ga0065711, IMG submission 59098) | Hoatzin crop microbial communities from Cojedes, Venezuela - Epithelial fraction 12 v2 (version 2) | ecosystem: Host-associated > Birds > Digestive system > Esophagus > Crop | place... | reverse complement strand
AAAAAAAAAAAAAAAAAAGAGAGACCAAAACCCCCTCCAAATCCCTAACCAATTTGGAACCGCAGCTGAATTTAGATGCATATTTGCTAATTTGGTTTATTATGCATGCAAATATTGGTATAAAAGGTGTTTCAATTATTTTCTAAGGCAGGGACCTATGCATTCTCCACAGTCACAAAGAGTTTAAATGGAGTTATTTTTCCCTGGCTATAATCGTTCTCTCTTTTAAGTACCCAGGCAGAAAAAGTAAGTTTACTGCTTCTAGCACAATGGCTCTCTTCACTTTTAGGTTTGGGAGACCTGAGTGACCTACGAAAGTTAATTAGAAGGTTAACAAAGACTAAGGCAGAGTAGAATACAGCGCCTCTCCTCCAGCCAAAGATGTCATCCATTAATTAGGGAAATCGTTAAGGTGGCCTTTATTGAATCCATAGAAAATCGGCAGTTGGCGGTCGACAGTTTTGATCAGATTTTCCTCTCCCCAGTAATACTGCCCTTAATCGTAGGAGACGTGGAGGGTTTGGGGTGGGATGGGAGGGGTGAAGGGGAAAGTGTGTGTGCGCGTAGTGGGAGTATGTGTTTCAGCGACATTACAGTTAAACAGCCGCCAATTGTGACGGCTTTGATTCTCAGGCTTACATGGCATACTTTTTCCATGATGTAATCTTTATTGAACCTGGAAGCTTGGGGGTGGGGGGCAGGGGGCAAGTGAAACTCGCTGCTGCTGCTGCCGCTGCTGCTGCCTCTCAGCCGCAGGAAGCCCTGGGAGTTAATATTGCAGTCATCATAGGCAGAGCTTGCTGCTTTTGCATGGTAATACGCTATCTGACTCCCCTTCCCTCCCAGCCGAAGACTGTCTGCTTCTAGCAATGAGAGCCAAACAGCCACCTGCACAACAGACCCTTCATTTCTCCACTAACACATTCACTTTAAAGTTGAAGGGCCTTTTTGAAGACCTCAGATTTTTTTGTTTTTACTCTTTTTTTCCCACTACAGTACCAAAGTGGTGTTGCTATGGAGAATTTCCAGTGAAACGTTAGACAGTCCTGGCATTTTAACTTGTATATTTTTTAACCTACTGGGACAACTGGCTCGGTGGAGGTCTTTACTGGTTTAATTTTGACATTTTTCCCTACACATTGAATAAGCTATGTCAAGGACGGTGATTACATCAAGTCCGGCCTGTTCAGTGTTGTAACCAAGTGACTTAGTGTTGAACAAGTGTTTTGTCTGAATGTGGGAAGCCATCACCTTCCAGGGGAGGAAGGCAAAGACGAAGGCTTACTGCAATCTAGGATGTTTATGTTGAAGCAATGCTGTCCCAGCTCTGGTATTCTGGAACCTATTGCCTGGAGCCATTGGTTTGAGAGTTTTAAAAAATGTGGAATCAAGAGCTGTTTGGATAGCTAGAGGACTACATCCTATGCAACACATGGTACAAAATGTCTTAGAAAAATTTAAAAAATTGGATGAAAAATGCTTTAATTGACTGGTCTTCTCCAGGACAAATTATACACAGTTCCAGGCCACTAAAGACCAACAAGCTACTAAAAAAATCTTGTACTTATTCTTGTACCTCATATTCTGGTAAAAAGCTTCTTCATGTTAGCATGAATTTCTCTACCGAAAAGAATTCAAATGTGAAATACCAAGAAAAAATTTCAACATTTTAGAAACAAGTGTTGATATGTACAGGGCACACATCTGCCTTCTATCCTATATCTTTCTGTACACTGCAGTAGATAGATAGTACTTTATTTTAGATATAGCCAATAATTCAAACCTTCCCATAAAATAATCCAAGCTTACTTATTATTTTTAGTATAGAAAATATGTCATCGAATGCAAGTATCAGCATAGAAACAGTAGCAAAGAAATACCAAGCTGCTTCCAATATGCTCCATGCAGCCCTTGGCTTTTCTGTGTCCTTCTTCTCGTGTCAAAAGGGAGAGGGAGCAAGGTATACTTCATGAGTAAGGCTCTCTCCGTGCTTTGAAGAGCTCCCAGAGAATTGTGATTTGACCTGGAGAGGCGTTGTGTTCCCACAGCTCTGTTTTGGACCTTTTTCTCCTTTAGGCTAAGAGACAAACTAACTCACTCATTGTGTAGCCACTGAGATCCCCAGATAAAGTGCTATAAGAGGGCCACACACTATTATTCTTTTATTATGGAGCAGCAGTGGCTGTTCAAGAGTTACTCTGGATTTTTATATGTTTTCCTCCGCCTTTTGTCTTCTAGTAGCAGTCCTGTGGTTTTGAGAGCTTTGGTCTCTGACTAGAGGAGGGTTCCTAAATTTAAGGTGGCATCTTTGGGAGGTTTTGGAAATCACGGGCGGGTGAACACTGTTGCTCAGACATATTTTTGTATCACTGTGGTTTGCATACTAAAATATATGCAATGGTGGAGAGCTGGTGTCATTGTTAACTTTAGCACTCCTGCAACAAATTTCCTGGCAATATTGAACAGCACTTGTACAAAGCCCCCGGTAAGCAGCGCATTGCTAATGGACATGTTGTTGAGAGTACGGACAGGATGAAATAGCAAGGACGGGACAAGATTCTTGTAGCTGTAGCTATAAGAAGCATGTGAATGGTGAGAAGGTGACTTACAGATTGTTTTGCCTCAGCTGATGCTCCTGGAGTTGCAACCCAACTTTGTATCCTTGTTATGGAACTTTAATGGATTTTTCGCATGATTTTTTTTTCACTTGGTGGCTGTGACTGGGAGCAAAGCAAACACAAATCATTGCAAACAGTTTGACAGGGATGTAGTTAATACAGTTTTGAAAAGGCTGGTAAAGGGTGCACAGTAGTATCACTTTTTTACTACGTTTAATAGAGCAGCACCGAGTGACTGAGAAGGGGGAAGTGGTTTGGGTTTTTTTTTTTAATCCACTTATTTTTAAATTTTCTAAAATGGCACAAGAAGGAATCAGTACAGGAGACAAGGCAAAAGAAGCCCAGTCAAAACTGCAGGAAGTTCTCTGGATGTCTAGGAGCCTGGTTTTGGCTGCTTGTGCCTTTTCTCCCCCTACAGTCTTCTCTAAAAGCATCATGGAAGGGTTTTCTGGGGAAGTCTGGGTATCTAGAGGGTAGATAATTCCACCCAGCTTTAGGCATCCAGTCCTACTTTAGTGCCCTGAATGTCTTTTTCTATTCAAGGGGGACAGAGTAAGAGGACTTGTAAAACTTGGGTTTTTTGACCTGCTTCAGACTCCCATGTCAAGATGAGATGAGCTGTGCCCTCAACATGCCTATTCGCCTCCTTGGAGTACAAAGGGGACCTGGACAACAGTTTCATCTGAGTTAGGTTCGACTTTGAAATTCAGCACTGTAGCTAAACCAGAAGCATTTTCTAGTGAAGGGACACCAGCATATCTAGATTTCAGTGTAACACCTTCTGGGATGTCACGAGCTAGACAGGAGGAATGGAGAACCACTGGAGAGCTATGAGGTGGAAAAGGAGCTGCCTAGAGAAGAGGAGACAGTTGGCTGTGCTGAAAGGGGAGCTGCCAGATCAAGGAAAATCCCTCCTGGAGTTTCTCAAGAGGGTGCCCGATTTATTTTTTTAATAAATATCTGGGTGCAAAGCAGCAGCAGCAGCTACACAGAGGACAGGAATATCGAACAGGAAGAGCTGATGGCCTTTACAAATAGAATGGAGAGATTTTTAGTCCTTATGTAAATGTAAATGTCCTTATGGATGGATCGGAAGGATTTCTGCTTGAAGCCAGAAGTGCATTACGTAGAAATGCAAAAGGAACACAAAAAGCGGCATCGTTCTGTTACTGACCACACTCTGAGCATGAGACATTAAAGTCATAGGGTTGCCAAGAAGGCAAATGCAGTTCTAGGTTATATCAAATGAGCTGTTTCCAGCAGAGAAAGAAAAACAGGAATGCTGTGCTCTGCCATGCACTGAGACTTCCTGTGAAATCCTGTGAACAAAACCTGCAGAAATGGGGTATATCACAAGTGACTAAATAAGGTCTAAAGACCCAAGAAAAGACATAAGACTTTGCAGAAGGGATTAAAGCAACATCTGAAGGCTTTGCTGAAAGGCTTGGGAGATGGCCTGAGACTGGAGGTAATATTTTTTGAGGGGAGCAGAAGCTGGAAGGAGTTCAAAATAGATGAATAAGGAACCAGTAACCAGATGGCTGAGGACCAGCAGCTTTTCCGGGGACAGGGGAGGCCAAGGAATCTTTGGCAAGCTTGGAGGTTACTAACTGAGCAGGACGGGAGTGAGGATTTAAAAAGCTAAAAATACCAACAGCACAAGGAAATCAGAAAGTTACAGAAGTCAGAAACCTGATGTGGAATTAAGGCTGTCAGAGGACTTTATTGCTTAACCTTACCTAGCACCGTCATGACTGCAGAAACTGGAAGGGAAGAAGTCAAATAAACTATCCCAATATATAAGAAACTGCCAAAAAAATTACAGTGAATGATCTGAGGAGGTAAGCCCAGAACCTTTTTGTTAGCATTTAGTGTGTAGACCAAATCAATGGCAGAGAAGATGGACAGCAACAGTGTTTCCCAGGAACCAAACAGGTCTGAAGCGTTACACGCAGCAAAACAAGACTCAGTTGTCGACTCTATTTCTGACCTGGGGCACACAGTCCGAAGACAGAAACCAGCCCGGTAGGCTGGGGCCCAGCAGGGACCTCAGAGAAAAGAAGGGAAGAATCTACCTAAGCTGGGGGGGGAACCTGAGGAGCCGTCCCTCCTGGCACCTCTCCAGCAAAGGCTGCCAAGATGCTTTGGCAATGGCCCAGTTTAGAGGGACTCAGCTGGACTTGGCCTGGCCTGCAAATATGAGCAAAAGGAGGCCAGAGCCATTGTGAGAGGTGCTGGAATTTGCCACGGGGCTTGGGCGCAGCTGTACGCCAAAAGGGGACATCGCTGCGGGAGACAGACAGGAGCCCAGTGCTGTGGACATGGTGAGTATGGGCCAGAGCCTGATACGGGGGATGAGAATCCTCCCGATGGCACTTCTGCGTGAGTAGAAGAAATTATACAATCAGTCTGAGCGATGAGGAAAATGGTTGCTACGGGAAGCAGCCCTGTTAACTGCTCGTTTAAGAGAGGCAGGTAGGGAAGCACCACGTTAAGGACAATGAGGAGTGTGGGCAAAACAGAGTAACTGGTGGTATCCAGCAAAAGCCTCTGCTCAGCTTTGAAAGGGAGAAGTTGCAGCTCATTGACCTAAAAGTCAAAGTTTGGAATTACATGGGTCAGAGCTGCTGACCTAGCCATCTGAGGCAGGTGGACTGGTTGCGGCCAAACATGTGAAGCATTACTGGCTCTGGGGAACAGTGGGCAGAGCTGAGCACACAGGCCATTGCGTGAGCACGGACTGAAGTGAGGAGAGACCATGGTGGTGACCGTGCAGCCTGCTCTGCTGCTTGTTGTGAAAGGCCAGTCTCCAGATAGTGGGGTCTTCCTCCAATGAGAGTGGACTGATGCCCTTGCAGATGTTGCTTGGTTGAAGTAGATGAGCTGAAAGCACCTGATCTGTAGGACACGAGTGGCCTTGCTTGTTGGAGAAGAAGGTGTCATAACACAGCCTGTACTCTGCTAGTAGAAGAAAGATGGGAATGATCTACGATGTGCCTTGAGGTCTGGGAAACCTCAGAGGCATAAGCAGGTTGCTTTGGAGCAGCAGTGCAGCGTTGAAGGTAATCCCGTAATGACCCCCGCTTGCTGCAGGCTGGCTCAGTGACAGAGCAGCTGTAGTGAGTGTAAGCTCATCTCCTGTCAGAGAACACTATTTGGGAAGCTCAGATGCTCACAAAATGCACTCCAAGCATCCCATCCACTTGTGTGGTGGGGTGTTTGGTCCAGAGAAGCTCACTAAATGTTCTGTGAAGGAAACCTCTCAGGGTGCACGCAGTGTAGATTTGGAGGCCAATAATTGTTTCAGTCCTCTGTTGAGCCAAAGTGCTTGCTAACATGGTTGCAGCCAGAGGACGTGGTAACTGTGCCGTTGTGAGTTATGGGCAGCAAACAGAGAAGAGGTGAGCACTGGGTCAGGACATCTTGCAATGGCTTTAGTTAATGAAAAAGAATGTGGAGCTGTGCTTCTGGTAAGGGTTCAAGGATGGTTACTCTGAGACCTGAAGTCACTGGTTTTACTTCATAGTGAAGACTTAAGGCCCGTCTTTAGAGGCACTGACCCACTAAACTGCTCCACACTGTCCGGGGAGAAGGCGTTGTACAGACCACTGAAGACCTAAAGGTGCCTTCAGCAGTGACTTGGATGTCATCCACAGGTCTGGCTAAGGGACACGATAGTGCCTGCCTCAGTACAATGTAGAACATGCTGAAAGAAATAATGCCATAGTAGGTGCAGTTGCTGTCATGAGAGGAGAACACCTTAGATAATTGCAGCATTTCAGTCTGGTTTCCATACTCGGTTTTAAGCAGCAGTGGCAAGCGGCAGTGGAAGCAAAGAGCAGGGGTGAAGGGCAGGAGACAGCATTTCTACTGCGTCAGTAAGCAGCACTTGAAAGTGCCGGCTTCTGGCTGACACTGAGTGATCTTGGAAGCGGTCACTGAAAAATCGTTCCCTCTCAGCCTGTCTGCTGTGGCGAGATGGTTCTGGGCACACACGGAGCCTGCTGGTAAGAAAGACTGCATTTACAACCGGCCGGGGATCAGATCAAGGCTGCCACTGAACTTGGGCTTCCTGAAATGAGAGTTGCTCTGAAAAGAGGCACCTTCTCATGGACACACAACCCCATAAGAGAGAGTTTTCTCTAACAAAAAGAAAAATATGGCTGTGAACAGGACTGGGCAATTTCCCAGGCAGTCACAGATGTGCAGAGTTCTGTGGGGCTCGGAATTTACTACGAAGGGCTTATTAGTGGATTTGCCAGTATTGCAGAGGCACGACACAGACTGGGTGAGAAAGAGACACCAACTGCAGTGGCATGTAAGACTTCACCACTTTCAGAATTAGAGTTGCTTTTGTCTTGGTAGATCCAATGTTAAAACCCTTTCATGTAGGCCCAGATGCTGGTCCCTGTAGACTGGAGGCTGCTCTGAAATAAGAACATAAGGGATTTACGAAGTTGAAGATTTAATCTTTAATTTATAAAGTTGAAGATCTAATATCAGCAATGGTCTACATAGTCCAGAAACTTTGTAAACAGGAGTTCAGTGAGGCAGTTTCCCTGGAAATGGGAGAAGTGGTGGAGTTTTGTACTCACGCCCATGTCCCAAAATAAGAATGGCACTAAAGACATCTTGTCCCAGCTGCCTGGTGGAAGTCAGTTGCAAATGTTGCCCTGAGCCAGATTGCTCAGAAGAGATACAGTAGAACAGAAGATTGTCTCTCCGCTTACATAATGTGTTCAGGTGTAAAGGCTTCTGGTGGGTGCCCTGGATGCTACCAGGCACAGGATCAGATATGCCAGAGAAATGTAGATACTTCCCAAAGACTCTGCCTTGGATACAGCACATTGAGTAACTAGAAAATCTATTGGCAAATGTACCCATCCACGAGTCCATGAGCAGAACTGTCATTGTGACAAAGAGATTAAAGAGAAAATTATGTTAAACACAGGAAAACTTACCCGGTGATGGTTCTGGTACAAGCTGATGATCTGAAGTACCTCATAACTCAGTTCTGAGCTACAGAAGAGCTTTGAAACTGCCAGATATTAGGAGAATGCAAAAAATCTTAGGCAAGCTATTCGAGGATTTGTGCCGAGTAAAGCACTAGAAAAAAGCATATGAAATCTGGGAAGAAATTAGCTCTTTGCAATAATAAAGCTGTTGGGATAGACTAGACACACAAGAGTAAGGAAGAAGGTGGTTAAGGATTTATTAGAGAAGGGAAGTAGAAAGCAAGCCCAAGACTTTCTTTAGGTCTCCTGAGCTCCTCCTACAATCAGAAACATCTCAGATGAGGGAGAGAGTCTTCCACATGATTGTACACAGCACAAATATACAGCACATATTATACAGCTAAGGACTGCAGGTCATGTCATCAGCTGGGAGAAATCAGCATAGCTTCATTTACTTTCATGGAACAACATTCGTTCTCCCCAGCTGCAGATTCGGCTCCTCTGTGGTCTTCTGCTCCACTAAGTGAGCTCTTTTTCCCAACTACTTGGTTTTCTGGGTGTTGCTTTTTGCTGTGGGGATTGGCAGAAGAGCAAGATACATCCTCCAAGAGCGGACCTTGGAAACAGTTGGGAAGATAGCTTGTTACACAGCCACCCATTTACCACCTTCTCCTGCATCCGAGGTCAACCCACCATGCTCAGTTAGGGCAGTTCTCTTACACTCTACAGCAGAGAGGAGCTGCCTTCCTGACTCCTACCAGCTGTGCAGTGTGTGTAGGACATTAAACTCAGTTTGGGGAAGAAGGAAATTTTGTGTACTTTTTCAGACAGGGTGGGAAAAAAGCTGAGATGGATCCTCAGAGGTTACCTTGTTCTGATCCATGTAAGTCCCTGTTTACATATCCAGAATACGCAGCCAAAATGCAGAACCAACGTCAGAATGAATAAAATGTAACCCCACCTGCTGCAGTGGGAAAAGGTGAGGGGGAAGACTGGGAGGAGATAGGACAAGTGAAGGACATGACCTAGGAGACAGTGAAGGGCAGAGACCAGTTTTCGCCCTGCATTCTGTACAGCACCTCACCCAGTGACTCTGACTGCTGAGGGACTGTGAGGCTTAGCTGTGGTGACCAGGACAGAGGAGCGGGGTCTGGTAGGACCAGAGATATGGAGCTGTGTCCTGTGAGATGGTGGGACCTGCAAGAGGCAGTGGCACCCACAGAGGAGGCCTGGAGCAAACAGACGTTGGCAGGTACAGGTTGAGGCAGGGTGGGAGGTAGGAAGGAACTGGAGGTACGTCAGGTTTGCAGCGCTAAGAGACCATGCTAGGGATGGCAGGGGTCTGGCAGGTGGGGAGAGGAGAAATCTCCGCTTGGAAGCAACATCTGCAAGTCAGCAGCTCCCCGCTCTGTGTCTGTTCAGCAGCGTCTCTGGCACGTCAGGAAGAGGAGAGGGGTGCCCCTGGGGTACCTCCTCCTTACCTAGCCCTGCTAGTCCTTGCGCTGGCAGTGCCTGGTGGTCCCAAGTGAGCTGGGAGGCTTTCTGTGCCCAACACCCTCAAATGCAGCGGGAAAGAGAGGAGAGCCCTGCGTGCCTGCGGGAGCTCTCCTGCGCCAGGGAGACCCATCAGAGACACAGGCTGGCAACGAGAACGCGCTGCTTCTTAACCAGCGATCCTTGCTCTAGCAGCCTGTGGAACAAAACGTTACTTCCTACCATGCCATATTGCTTACAAAATTGCCACGTAGCTAATAACCTAAAAATCCAAACTTTCCAGGTCACGAACTCTTCGGCTGTCGCAGGCTGTGCCAGCGCACAGCAAAGCTCAGAGCGCAGCACCCCTGCCAGCGCCAGCCATCACACCCCAACGTACGGCCCTGCCGAGAGCCCGCAGCCTGCAGCGGCGGCTCAGGGCTCCCTCCGCCGGGGCTGTTGTCCAGGGAAGCCAAGGAGGCTCTGTTCTTTAACTCCGGTGGGCTTGGGATCAGGTTTATATTCCTTTCGATACCCTTGCCACACGTGCAAACAAGTTGCACTGGGTGGTGTAATTTGAGAGCGAAATCAAATGAAGAGGTGACACGCTGAGGGTGTACACAAAACAAGGGAAGCGTTTCCAAATCGCGCGCTGCCACGGAGCAAGGAGACTTTACATAATGGCAAAATTAGGGTTTGGATGACTGGTATTCTTCAACAAACTTTTCAGAAATATTTCCTGGAGCAAACCCAAAGAGAGAATCCTCATTTACCCTATTCCTTTCAGAAGTAATTGAATTCACTTGTTTAGGGTTTCTGCCTCCTCCACCTTTCATTCAGCAGCCATGTGAATTCTGCTAATCTCCCTACAAAACAGTCAATCTCCTCTAGTCTCTCTAACCATCGTTCAGCCACCCAGTAATGAAAAATTGCTTTGATCCTCTCCATTTTCTTCATCTCCAAAAAAAATCTCAATTTAAAAAAAAAAATTAAATCTTTAATAAACTCTGCCACCGAAAAGAATGTGTCTGATTAGTTCAGTAGAATTTTTTTTTTCCCCTGCAGTGGGTTGCTTGAGAAACCTGGGAGCTAAAAAGGCTGAAACACTGGATCATAGCTTTGAGAACGGGTATACAACGTTACCACGAGTGTCCAAATGGTTATGCAAGCTGTGCAAAATTACGTAGAGGAAAAGAGGGAAAATGCCGGGAGCGGATTAGAAGGCACTCTTTGTGGATACTGCATTTACGAGTAAATCTCGGTTACAGATTTTTGAGACTACAGCTGTCCTGCTGCATGCAGCTACCCAGCGCTGTATTCACACCGTATTAACTTGGATAAGAAGGACGGTGCTTTCGACATCTATTCGGGGAGGAGATCTGAAAACCATCTCCCCAGGAGATTACATTACTTGCCAATCATCTATCTACTAGCCAGAAGATTCTCCCCACGGTTTTTTGGGGCAGCTTACTGCAGCCTGTTCACCCTCACTGAGTGCACACTTTTTCACTGATCCTTTCTCAAATACTAATTTTCACAGCAATCAGTAAAAATTAAAATCTCATCAGATAAAACACACCCGCACTCCTTCTTCTCTGTTCTCCTTTGGAAAAGCTCAGAATTGTGGAAAGTGTAAAAAATACTGTACTTCTGTCTGAGAGAGGATACATAAAAATGAATCCCTCTCGCTCCTCGTTTTCTCTGGTTCTGAGGAAGCCACAAACACAGCCATTTCTTCACTGACAGAAGTGGGTGCCTTTTCTCATTCCTGTACATCCCTTGGAAGAGAGTACAGCCAGCCTGATACCACACAAATCCCCACTAACTTCTGAGATGTGTTTACAGGCTAATTTTCTCCTGCCTACTATTCCGAGTCGTCAGATCATGAGATCTGCTGCTGTAAACTACTCTGTAACACCTGGAAAAAAAGTTACCGATCTTTGAAGTCATGTAGCACTCTTCAGGCGAGAATCGCAAGGCACGCTGCGAACACTTGGAGCCAGATCAAGGGAGCACTGCGAGTGAGTCATTTTACTTGAATGAAACACACTTCCATTCCCCACACAAATATGTGTCTATATGTGTGCTTTTATTTTCCTAGACACATTAGTTTTAGTTATTTACCCATTTGTGCTCCAGATAATTACATGCTGCGGATTCAATTGGATGCAGATTTATTCTTCACTTCCTGTCCTAAATTCTCTGCAATTAAACAGCTGCTGTGTGCTTGGTGTAATAAATTTACACAAAATCTGGGATGGTTTGGCATAGCAGAAAGGTTGCTTGGCACAGGCTGAGGACGGCTACATTACGTACGACTGGCAACCCCTGCCTGGGTTATGCTTTCTCTCCTAAATGAGAATTGCCCTACTGCTATGCAACCAGAACGGGCCGCTTGCGTGACAGAAGTGTTTACAAATTAATAACTTGTTTTACTTGGCTGCTTTGGATATTCTCTCTCAACCTGAAAAAGAGGATTTCCTTAGCTTTCCTGGCCTAAGTCTTTCAGGAAGATTTAGTTAGAAAGCAAAAAGAAGAAGAAATTCTTCGGCAAGTCTCTGTCTGCAGAAACACCTCCACATCATTTTGCCAGGTGGAGCTTTCTCCCCCCTGCTGCTGAGAAGGGTGGGAAATAGAGGAAGGGGCTCCTTCATGTATTTCTGTGCGTACCACAGTATTTTGCAGCGTTTTGCGGTGTTATCAATGAAATGCAGATCAGACGGTGATCTTCTCCTTTGCAAGGGCGCCCAGTGTGCGGCATCTCTCGGTCCTCATCGGCCTGGGTCCACCTACCTCCCTCAGGAGCGGATTTCACCCCTCCCCCCGAGTCAGACAGCTCCCTTTTGACATCTGCCCGTCGTCCACGCAGCGTCCCCATCTCCCGTGGCATTTGCAGCCTCACAGGACCGCAGTCGGTGTGGCAGCGCGAGTGGCCAACAGTCCTTTTTGGGGAGCAGATATAAAGTCTGCTGTAGCGGGGCCTGCAGGCTGGAATTAGCCATGTACTTCTGTTTATGAGTTAGCACACGTGTCTTTTTGTTTCCTGATACCTTCCGCATAATGAAGTCAATGAGAGTTAAACTCCTCAGCTGTGATTCACATATTCATTAATCTCCTGCGGTAACAAGTACAAATTTTACTGCGCATACAGTACGCTTATTACCAGCGTAAATAACTTGCTGCATCCAAAAAAAGTGTTGCAGGAATTAGGTCCCATTGTATTGAACTGAAGGGAAGAAGAGTTAGAAAAAAATCACTGTGCACTGCTGTCTTGGCCCAGACGTCTGCTGTCTTCTTATTGCACGTCAGTGATCCTGGATCTTCGAGAGAGGGCTAGCCCCACCGTTTCCGCAAGTGTCACTGGGGTTTGCTGAGGTCCTGCAGGAATTAACAGGGATTTAGCAAACCCTGGGAGTCGCTAAAAAATGCCTAGAGAAACAGCACACCCGAGAGCAAGACAGATTTTTTATTTAACTTATCAGTTCAGGAGTGAAACGATGCCCAGGTGAAAGCGGAGAGCAGATCACCTTGGGTTTCTTCAGCAGGAGCTCCTGAGGTAGCTTCCTTCCCAGAGATCGACCTGCAGGCCGGCTTTTGGGGTCCCCCGCTAAGGCACACTCCTCTCCCAAAGGGCTCGGAAGGCATTTCTGCGCCGCATCTGCTCCCACCCTGTCTCGACGGAGTTGCACTGTTGTGGTTCCCTGCAGAAACCCGCACGTGGTACCCGTGCAGCTGCAGGACCACAGATGCCTCTGGGATTGAAGGGAGTGTGACGTGCCCAGGATAATCTTCATCGGGAAGGCTGAAGGAACTCACTTCTTTTCAAGAAGAAACATCCGTCTCTTTCTTCCCGCTCTTTCCACAACCTGTAACTGTGCCTACCCCTTCCCTGGGAATGTCCAGGTTGCTTTGACCTAAATGACAAGTCCAGCACTCCCTCGGCCCTTGGGCATGGATCATTTTCCATTTCCCAAGCCCCTTTGACTCAGCTTCTGTTCAAGTTACAGAGGATTTTCCCCCTTTCATTCCCCCCACTGAGCTGAAGAGGAACAGGATCATGCCCGTGACATATTTCTTGTGCTTTCTGCTCCTCAAAGGTCCAACTCTAATCCACATTTCCTTCCTCCTGTGAAACGAAGTCAGAATTACCAAGTCTTCTGGTCCAGCTACAAAGGAGCTCTGGGCCGGACAGAAACGCTGCGTGGATGGGAGCAGTCAGCAGGTTGTTAGCTGGAGGCTGCCGATGAAGGTGTACGGAGGTGAGCATCTCTGCACAGGAGGCTGACATGTTTAGTGACAGAGAGTGGCTTGACTGTTAGCTTCTTTTTTATTTTTTTTTCTTTCTAAATGACAAGACAAAGCCACCTCTGCTCTCCCCCAGCTCCCCTCACCCTCCCAGCCATCCCCTTCCCCCTAGATGCTTGGTGTTTCTTCTTTTTAGAGGAGAAAAAAAAAAAAAAGAAAAAAAAAAGAAAGGGAGAGAGACATTTTCTTTCACACAAGCCCTCAGAATTACAGTTCATGAACTATTCAGTAAACTGACCGGCATGAACCTCCCTTCAACGGCCTAATCTAAGGGGTGGATCTATGTGTTTTGTTGCTTGTCAAAAACAATCACTGCTCGGCCCATTACATTTACAGCACGTCGTCCTTTAATTGGTGTAACACACTGAGGGCTGAAAGGAAGAAAGTCCTACAAAAGCCCCCGAGTGAATGAACCCTGACTCACACAAAAATACTCTTCAGAAGTTCAGAGCTGGGCACTAACAAGGGAGGTAGGGAGTTAGTTTGAAAAGGGGTTAAGTTCAGAAATGTGCCACCTTGAAGACCCTCCCATCAAAGCCATGATAGCATTGACAAGATGCAGGGGGAAAAAAGTTAATATTCCAGCCTTTGGGGTGTGAAGGGAAGGCGGGGAAGGGCCGGAGATGCCTCCGGCTCCCCTTCCCGGTCTCACCCTTGCCACTTCGGGGCCCTTCTCATTGTGTCCTCCGGCTGCTGAAGAAAAAGACGAAAGGAAAAAAAAAAAAGAAAAAAAGCCCCGCGAGAAGCGAAATGCGGGCTGCGCCGGGCCGGGCCGGCGGAGCCCGACCCCAGCCCGGGACAAAGCCTTCCCTCCCCGCCGAATGCCGCCTCCCGCCCGGGCCGCTTTCCCCGGCCCTTCATGATTACACTAATTGACAAAATCGATGTTTAAACGCCCGAAGCCGCACTTCGGGGGGACGTCGCGGCGAGGGGGCCGGACCCCGGCGCTGCCCAACGCCCCGCGACGGGACCGGGATGGGGATGGGGACCCGGGCGGGGATGGGGACGGGGACCGGCCCCGCCACTTCCACCGCTCCCCGCCCGCACCGCGCCCGCCGCCCTGGGGAGACCGGCGGCAGCGGGGGCCAAGCGGCTCGACGGGGCCGGGGCTGGGGCCGGGCCGCTGCTCCCCTGTCCCTTCCCTCCGGCCCTCTGTCTCCGCTGACACCTCCTTCTCCTTCGCTTCTATTCTCCTCTCCTTCTCCTTCACTTCTATTCTCCTTATCTTCTTCTCTTCTGCTTCCTCTCCTCCCTTTTTCTTTTCTTTTCTTTTCTTTTCTTTTCTTTTCTTTTCTTTTCTTTTCTTTTCTTTTCTTTTCTTTTCTTTTCTTTTCTTTTCTTTTCTTTTCTTTTCTTTTCTTTTCTTTTCTTTTCTTTTCT
>Ga0065711_1043436_pt1 | contig 14731 bp, 9 predicted proteins | sample Hoacrofraction12_FD_59098 | JGI IMG/M metagenome (GOLD analysis project Ga0065711, IMG submission 59098) | Hoatzin crop microbial communities from Cojedes, Venezuela - Epithelial fraction 12 v2 (version 2) | ecosystem: Host-associated > Birds > Digestive system > Esophagus > Crop | place... | reverse complement strand
CTCTGGGAAACCTCTTCCAGTGCCTCACCACCCTCATAGTAAAGAATTTCTTCCTTATGTCAAATCTAACTCTACCCTCTTTCAGTTTAAAGCCGTTATCCCTTGTCCTGTCATTACAGACCCTTGTAAAAAGTCACTCAACAGCCTTCTTGTAGGCCCCTTCAGGTACTGGAAGGCTGCTATAACATTTGCCTGCAGCCTTCTCTTCTCCAGGCTGAACAGCCCCAACTCTCTCAGCCTTTCCTCACAGGAGCGGTGTTCCAGCCCTCTGATCATTTTGGTTGCCCTCCTCTGGACCTGCTCCAACAGCTCCATGTCTGTCCTGTGCTGAGGGCTCCAGAGCTGGATGCAGGACTCCAGGTGGGGTCTCACCAGAGCGGCGCAGAGGGGCAGAATCCCCTCCCTCACCCTGCTGGCCCCGCTGCTTTGGATGCAGCTCAGGATACAGTTGGCCTTCTGGGCTGCGAGCACACATTGGTGCTTCAGCCTGAAGCAACCCGGTTCTCTCAGCCTCCCTTTGTGTATCATGTGCTCCACTCCTCTCACTGTCTTGGTGGCTTTCCACCAGACTTGCTCCAGTGCATCAATGACCTTTTCATACTGGGGAACCCAAAACTAGACACAGCGCTCCAGATGCAGTCTCACAAATACTGAATAGAGGTAAGGAATCATCTCCTCCACCTGCAGTGCAGCTACCAGCTGGCCATCTTTGCCATAAGGGCTATCTGCTGCCCCAGTTTCAAAGCTTTGCCCTCTAGTACCCTGAGATCCAGTTTACTCAAGCAGTCCCTAACTTGAACTTCCTCACCACCTGTTGGTAGTAATTCAGGTCCCTGCGCTCTGCCACGAGGTTCAGGGACCTCAAAGACCTGAGAGTAGACCCTGCCAGTCAAGACCAAAGCAAAGGTGGCACTGTGTACCTCAGTCCTCCATGTAGCTTTCCCCACTACATCTCCTGCTGCATCAGCAGCACACCATTTTCCTTAGTCTTCCTTTTGTTACCAAGGTACCTATCGCAGTCCTTCACTTCAATTCCAGCTCAGTTTTGGCTTTCCTAATTCTTTCCCTCTACACCCAAACACTGTTTTTATATTCTCCACAGAGGCCTGTCCCTGTTTCCACCTTCCATACACTTCATTGTTCGGGTGAGTTGACTCAGCAGTTCCCCATTCAAGCAAGCCAGCTATCTGCCGTACCTGCTTGTCTTCTGCACACTAGAAAAGTATGTCCTTCTGCTTTTAGAGGAGGCTGTCCTTGAAGATCAACCACCTCTCCTGGGTCTCTCTGCGCTTTAGTGAACCTGCCATGGGATACTACCTACCTGTTCCTTGAAAAAGCCAAAGCCAGCTTTCCAAGCTCATTTCTTCACTGCTGCACAAACCCAAGATCATTTCTCCACTGCTTGCTTCTCTCACTCCTCTCTCGGGTTCTACCACCTTACAATCATTTAGCTAGGGATGGCATCAGCCCTCAACTTCCATATTCACAAGTAGCAAGAAATCCAAACTGCATGGCCAAACAGGAATAAAATATCTATCCAAATGTAAAATAGAACAGAGAAGTGCATGGGAGATAAGAAAATTTTAGAGGCATATGGTATTTGGGAGCTTTTCTTGATCTTGCTTACAGATAGAAATGGATCTTTAACAGAGTGGATAATCGTGATAGCTGACATGAGCAACCGGAAAGACTGCTTTTAGGCAGCAGTTAGTTCAAGGAAAAAGGAACAGTGTCTATAAAGCATATAAGGCTACATTTATATTGCATTTTTCAAGCATATAGATAATTTTAGGATGATATGAGGCAAAGCTTTTAAAAATCTGGAGAAATGAGTAGCTAAAGTAGAATAATTATCTGACAGATGGAGATTGCCCAAGGCTGCCACTTGAACATATAAAAAGATGAGGCTGAGTTAGTTTTTGAAATCCAACATTAGAAATTCCAAGAGCATCCTGAGTATTAGTTGTGGAAGGTACAACATTATGTTCAGTGTACCAGAGTATAAATAGAGGTTAGATTCAAAGCCTTACCTTGAAAATAGTTTTTAAAAAATGAAGCATTACGAAAAGATTTTAAATATCCTCACACCAGCAGTATCGCATAAATGCTTACAGCACCATACCTAGGTTAAACGGATATCTACTAGTTTCAGTTGCAATGCCAGTAGTGGCAGTCGTGCATGCATATTTCTACCATGGTAGTATTTGCGCTTCCCCTTCCCGTGCCACCACGCTGTTCTTTCTGCACCTAACATTCTCTCTCCATCAGTTTGTGCAACCCTACCCTACATTTCTTCAGAACTAGTAAGACCTACTGTGGTAACAGTTGAATGCCTGAAGGTAACAGCTAAACAAACTACTCCTTTACTTTCATTTGCAACTCTTGTATTCCATAAAAAATAAGCAACTTCAAAGCACACTCTTCCTTTAACAACACTACTGCCATAAATGCAGTTAATATATTCAAACCTGCACTCCTCCTGCTGTCATCCCGACACTGTGCATCTTTGCATCTATTTGCAACATCTTGTCCTTATGTGTTCCATAATTGCTGTGTGACATCATCTGCATTCTGCCTCATAACTCCACTGTACTCAACAGCAATACAGCCCCAATCTTGATTGTGATCTTGGGAGGCTAGAGGAATATGGGATTATTATTTTCATTGCCAGGGTACTATTTGTAAAGCTCCCTTTCTGTGACGGACGACACGTGTAAGAACAAGTTTGTGCTCTTTGATAAGGGGCATTCTGCAAACAGGTGAGAAGGCAAAGAGCTCACAGCCCAAACCGACAAATTATGAATCACATAAAAGAGGGAATGAAGAGAGAGGAGGGAGCAACAAAACACAGGCCAGACAAACTATCATGTCAGTTCCGCAGATCTTAGCTGATTCAATTACCTTTCATGATTTTTCAGCCAGTTACCAACTTTTTTTCAAAGCAGAAGAGTGAGGAAGACTAGCTTATAAAACTGATGAGCCACTCTGTGACAGACAACATAGGTATATGAGAGGAAACAAAGAACATCACAGTTATTTTGAACCAGCTGCAGCTTCTTCCCCCCTCCTTTCAGAAGCTCTTTCTAATTTACAGAAGAAAAAGGACAGCATCATATCTAACAAAAGGAAAACACTCACTTGCCTGTAGTCATGATACCTCTATGTGGTTATTGATTTGTAATTACCAGGGTATCCAAGATTTGAAGAAGCCTCTGCTGTCCTCGAAAGTATTGTACTTTATCTCCTGTTTTTTATTATTTGACAATGCTCAAGCTAAACAGAACTTTGCCTAAACGCTGCTTGTTTTTTTCAGCCATGAGGTCTACTTAATCATGGATATAATAAAAAAAAATATAGACTTGCTGCTAAAAAAGAGCTCATGTCTACTTCCGATTACTAACTTTTTTTTTAAAGAAACAAGCCCTTCTTACTTTTTATCTCTTAGAAGACAAGTAAAAGTCTTGATTCTTTCCAATACTTCAAGGCTCTATATAAAATGTATATTATTCTGTGATTTGAAATGGTATCGAATTAATCCAGTAAGATATTCATTCAAAGCCAATAAAACCAAAGCCTTGCTTGTAATTTGATTTTAGCATGTCTGATTCAGATAAAATTAAGGGACTTGCACAGGCTAATTAAAAAACCACAAAAGAAAGCACGCACATTTAAGAAATTCTGGTTTTGGAAGCTACCACAAACCTGGCACTATGTAGATATTTTCAGTTGATATTTGTGGCATTTAAATAAGGCTCAGAGTTGGTCTGGGGTTTTTATTTTTTTAAGAAATATTCTTAGAGTCAAGACATTTTGGGAAAAAGCATCTCTGCTATATAAAACCAGTCTTCTCTGTAATATAAGTGAGATATTGCACACAGCAATTAAGCATCCTCTACATTCTCTTCTGATAAGGTCATTTAACTTACAGGTCATTTGGAAATGCAGTTTATGTGCTTAAGTCCCTGTTATTTTATTTTCCATGAGTATCATCATAATTTAGGAAAAATACAAGGTACTGTTACACGATCAAAGGGCTCCACTTTGCATTGCTGATGCGAGACCATTATCTTAGTAAACCTGAAATGACAGAGAAGTGCTGGAAAGTGGGTCTATCTTTTTAAAGCACATGTAACGTGAGGGCTTTTCAGTTCAACTGCTGTGTTTCACCAGAGATAAACAACTAAGTACTTTCTTGTTTAGCTGATTTAGTAAATTGTTGGTTGTTGTTCTGGGGTTTTTGTTGTTTTTATTTTCTTAAACAAAAGCATATTCATGTGATGAGAAGAGATTGAGAGAGAGCATAAACTGGAATTCTTGCAAACACAACATAAAAGAGAGTTAATCTAACCATCATCCTGATGCTTGCTCAGGCTGGACTATGACAATACACAGGGGACAATTACCATGGCTCAGCTGATAAGCTGTAACTCACTAAGGTGCAATAATGCAATTTCTTTCAAATATGTGCACTGAACAGGAGTGTCAGGATTAGGTCACTGAGGTTACAGAAACCCTGGCTCTCTTTGGGATGCAATAGTACCCTTTTTCTTTATGTTTATTCTTTGTTATGCAGTATTCATCTTTACAGGGAAGCTTATTCTAAAAGTACTTCAACGATCATAAGACCAATCTTTCTCTTTAATTCAATGGCAAAACTCTCTCCAATATCAAGAGTGAAATAGCTGAACCCTAGATAAGAACAATTGGTCATTCATCCGTAACTGAACTACATCTGGGGTAAAACACAGCAGCTATTTTGCAGTTAACATTACTATTGCAGACTGACCTATGGATGGAAATGCACAACTGAAAACACAAGGGAATTTTAGGTGGACGGAAAATAATCACATTGACTAAAACCTGACAAACTCCCTAGAGGCAACTCCTTTATTCATATGAAAAACGCACCAGATTGTTTACAATTGTTCAGGATCTCCATTACGTACGCTACCCAAAAGACACGTCCAACAGCTGACAGTGCTCTAAGCTCATGCTACTGAATAAATAATGCTCCTATATGCTTTTTTCACTATTTAAGTGAATAGGGAACTATAAATACAAGGGCTAGATGGTAAGAGTTTTGCGATACAGGTTCAGCCTGTATCATTACTGGCTGGGCTGTAAACTGTGATCAGATCACACACACTTGCAGCACAGGTTTAGATATGTCAGAGTTTCAAGATTTAAAGATGAGCCTGTAAATCAGAACAGGGGACTTGGAAATTACAGACAATCCCTGTCCTCATTGTTTCAAGCTGTCAGGCATCTAAGATCAATACTTTGACTTTGGCTCCCCATTTGTCAGTAAGAGATCAATACAAAGGCACACCTTGTATTTCCATAAATACTAACCTTCACTGTACCAAAACAACACACAAATTCTATAACAGTACTTTAACCACATCTGTACTACTCCGTTGTCAAGTGCATGCCAGATTTCTTTTTGGATTATTGAAGAAGAAGAAAACTTCTTTCAACTAAAGGGTTGAAACCGGTACCAATGCTCTCTTTTCATCTCAGTGGCATGGTGGGAAGCAGGAAGCCTAACATTGTCATGTTAGAACTGCCAGCAGCAAGACAGAATTTTTAGTTCTATCACAAATCAACCATTTTATTACGGTAGTGCTCAGAACTCTTGAAGTGACTTTTTACAGCCCAAAATTAAATACGCTTTTTTTAAAACTCTCGTCAACAACTTCAAAATCAGTACAATTCTGATGTTTCCCCAAATGAGTTCAGATTTTACCAAGCGATAAATTGGGTACTCAAATTAACAACTGAAGCAGTGAAACCTGGAGTATTTCATTCATTGTTTGTGTTTAACTGGACAGAAGCTGTTTCATAGGTCATTACTTAACATAAATACCCCTCTCCCAACAATGGCAAATTATTATCTTCCACCCAGTACTTCATTAACTTTTCTTTTTGTTGGATGAATGCACTTATGTTACTAATAGCAGTGAACTGTCATGTGAGATGAAGTAAAACATATCTGGAAGAACTGTACTTTATTTATCAAATGTCAGATTTCTAGGATTATTTTTTTCTTTTGCATGTGAGAGGAACATAAACATTAACTTATTTAAGTATTACGGTATTTACAGACTACTTCAGGTAATTATTTCCACAATATGAGCAATGCATTTATTTTCACATAGCTGGAATATGGTAGAACTTCTCTAAATGTTAGAAAGTGTTTCCAGTTCCACAATGGATCAGCCATTCTTTAATAACTTGCTACGAATGGCCCAATTTTTCAGAAACAGTTTTTTGCCGGCTCATATTTTATAACCTTTTCATGTTCTGTTCAAGTAATCTATGACGTAGTATATTAAACATAACACAACAGCACTGACAGTTCTGTACACGAAATCAGTGATAACTAATGAAACAAATACTCCTTTTTTTAACGTGAAACGAAAAATCTGTTGCATTTTGCTTCACAAGGCTACTACTGTATAAACTCCAGCAGAAGTCCTGAGAGTACTGTAACAAAAATAACCTTCCTATCAAATAATGGGTAAATTAAAAAACTTTTTTTTTTTTTTACAGAGATCTTTCATATTGCACTGTTCTGTGACTTAAAAAAAAGCCAAACAAGGTCATGCTGAGGTCAAACTTAAAATACTCCTGTATATTCTCTGAAATAGCCATGTTGTTACTGAGGATTTAGTATAGCATTTTCAAACACAAAAATCTGCACAGATAATTCTGACCTCATGAAATGCTCACAAGTTAACAGCTGAGTACATTTTGCAGAATAAACCCCATATCCTTAAGATACTCTCTAGTCACCAAATATATTCATTAACATGACATGCAAATGTCTGAAAGTTAGATGAGCCATTATTAGTGCTCTGAAATACATAAGCAATATATGAATTAATTGTTTAATCGTATTGAGTTGCCTGTGGCACTAAGAAAAAGAAAAGCTAAATGTCAGAGTTTCAAACTGTCAGTTGAAATGGGTCCCAGATGTTAAAACATTAAGCAACCTAAAAATCAATTAACTTTGTTTTAAACAAAATCTTTTCCAAGGCAAGCTTTAATCCAGTGACTCAATCTTCCCCTTCCCCTCCCTGGCATAAATGAACATGGAAATTGCCTGTATTTAACATGGGCAGTGACTGAACTAGGCAAAGAGTACATAGAGCTGATGTAACGTAAAGATTTACATGTCTTCTGCCATTAGAACTCACTGTTTTTGATGAAGATTTTAGAGGTTATAAAGACAATACCAAAGAATATCTATCAAGTAAAAACGTTATGTTTTGTTTTTCTCTAAGAAAACAAGTGCTGTCGGTCATTGTGCAGAATACCAAAATGTAAGAAAGCTTAGGTTGTTATTATTCTGCATAAAACCAATGGAAAATAGTTATTTTATATGAGAACTGAAGCTAAAAAAGCCTGCCTACTTTTTAAAAAAATAAGGGGTAGTGTCAAATCCAAACAGGACTGTTTTTAGAAATATTATGAAACTTCATTTAAGAATGAGCAAATTCACATTATAAACATCTGCCATTGTTTTCAGTACAACACTGATTACAACAGTTCCCTATATTTTCCTTGAACAAATTCTACACAATATACAAAGGCTTAGCCCCAGGAAATGTCAAGAAGTATCAGAGGAGAGATTAACTGCTAAGGGACATTCACAGGAGTGTTATACATTTAAAAAGGGAAGAGATTACATACCCCTCTCCACCAATTCTTGTTATCTTTAGACGAAAATCAACAGAGTTCAGGCTGGGTGGCTTCCATTTCAAAATATCATCACATCGACCAGGCTTGTATTTCTGAAGCAAATTAAAAAGCAGTTTAATTATGCTTATTGGTTTTCACCAGTTTTAAAAGTAACAATTCAGCATTTCAGACTGTATTAGCTGTCTCTAATGAATTACAATACTTAGTGACTGAAACAACGAATTCCATTACCGTGGAGGTAGTTGTGCTTCACTACTTTATTTGCTGCTCCCTTTTAAAACTGCTTAGGCACTGTAGCCAAGCCACTGCATATAATGAAAAGCTGAGAATGGAAATAAAAATTAGCATACTTCATTATCTCTCTCTGGCTAATGGAAAATTTCAAGAAAGGAGATAAGACAGCACAGAAACAAATGAAAACACTGATAGGACATACAGAAAAGATACTTTTAAAATCATATCAACATTTTTGAACAATTTTATGCACGATATTCGTTATCCATGCTGTTGGCTGACACAACATGAAAAAGCCAGAAGTCACACACCACCAACTATCCGAAAGGCCCATCAGAAACATGTTCTTTCATACCAAAGTAATTTATGCCATGTAAAGATTAAAGACCTTCATAACATACAGGAACATAAATAAGGGAACATCTGTTGCTTAAGAGAAAGGGTACAGACTTGAACCAGAAGTTTTAAGGAGCAATTTTCTCTTAAATTAGAGCTTTGGTTTCTCACGGTCTCTTTTATCATTTGTTTTGGTTTACTAAGCTGTCATTTTGTTCATCCTCAGCTAATACTGAAGGCCAACCTGCTAACCCTTTCCTTACTAGAGTATCTTTCATGGCAATGGAGAAAATCAGAATTAACACAAATAGGGCAAAAGCAAAGGAGTAATTGAGAGACGCACTGAATGAGAATTTTTAGTTGTTAGATTGTTGATCCACAATAAAAAAATTTATGCAATTTTACCTAAAAAAACAACCCTCAAGAATGTCCAGTGTCTTTTGGTACCACAGCAATCACTAGCATCACATTGCACCTATGCTGCGTTAAATATTTGCAAAATACAAAATTTACTGATGACAAACCTAATGGCTCTTAAATGACACAAGCAGATGACGAATTTTCTGGTTTTTGATGTAAGAATGGAAAGTTGTTATTTCCAAAATAAATGCAGTGTATCTTGCTTATCATTCATTGATGAAAAGATGGTGTGTGACTTTTGCTGGATGGTAAAGGTAAGCATCACATAACTGAAATCCAAATCAGCTCCAAACACTTCTAGCCATAGTTCTGATACACATGACAAAAACAACCTGCTACAAGCTTCTGGAATTTTAACATGGCTGCCTAGAGTGCATTATGTCTTATTTTTTTTGATCATGGCCCTTATACCATTTGAGAGTGATGGCTTAGAATCACAGAATCAATCAGGTTGGGAAAGACCTCTAAGGTCATCAAGTCCAACTGTCAACTCACCACCACCACCACACCTACTAATGCTTCAGGTGTTCTGTTCTGGTTCCTGTTCAGGTCATTATAAACCTGTTCCAAACATCATTATTGGAGTCACCTGCCCACCTTACTATTCTGCACTGAATTTCTCCACAATCTTCTCTTAAACATCTGAATAAAAATTGAATTATTTACCCTCGTCCCTGGGACAACATACAGGAGCTGCTTCTGACACCTCTTATGTACGCCTCCTCCCCTTCCACATCTTCTATTTTATTCCTTCCCAGCTATCTTCTAGTTGAAAATTGTCCCTTTGGAAACCAACTTCCTTCAATGGTCCCTCACATCTGCAATTCTTGCCAAATCAAATCAAACATCTCCTTTCACTCAGATCAAGAAACTAGTAAGATACAGCTATAGTAAAGTTATGAAAGTACATTTCTTTCTTTCTTCTCTTCCCATCCTATTTCTCCTTTGTATGATTTCTGTGCTGTAACATCGTCAGATATTTCAAGAAAGTTGGTTGCCTGTACACCTTTCCAAAATGGAATTTAGGAAAGTATTGTTTAAGCAATTTACAAAAAAAAACAGAAAAATCTTTCAGCAGCAAAGAAATATTCCTTTTGTTGCCACCATCCTGCTGTTCGCTCCCTCATTTCTCTGGCTCTTTTCCATTCACCAGAAATACCTTAAAATTCCAATGATCTCATCTTCAAATTCTTACAGTAATGACATTTATTTTACTCCTTAGCTCTTTCCTCTCCTTTCCCAAACTAAAAACCTGCTATCATGCAGTACAGTGTTAAAAGCATTTAAGGACTCATGCCATACATGCTAAGCAATATTAAACAGATAAAACAGAAAATACAAAATATGACGCTCAATAAAGCATTTAAGCTTTTCAGATCTTTTAAGCTTTTATACATAATTTTTTATACCTAGATAATGCATTTAAATATATCTTTAAGTATTTACATTTGTTTTCACAGAAAGTATTTATTATTTTGGTATATATTCAATTGGTTGTGTACATCGAACATGAGAATTATAATAAACGTAGATGAAACTGAAATTTCTTTTTCAGTTCACTTTTCCTGCCATTTTCTTGTACTTACACCTGATATAGAGAGAATATGAAATAAAATTCTATATAACTTTTATTAATATGTCCCAGGAACAATAGGACAAAATACAGTGTTCACAAAGCCACTGCTTGTTGCTTGCTGTCATCTGTAGTTTCTAATTTGGCCAAAGACACTTACTACTAGTAAGTATTTACTACTTAGTTCAAATAAAAACTATGGGGAACACTTCTGTTTGTGATAAATTTCTCCACAGGCCACGAAAATTAATTTATGAAACAACTGCTACAGCAAGTACAAAGGAACACAGGGTACAGCTCAGTAGCTGAAATTGCTGGAGCAGGTGTGGATTGTGCTGCATGGAACAGAAGATTCATCTTAATGGTTGCTCTTCTGTCTTTTAGCACAACTAAGGGCTTCAACCATTCCATAAATGTGACATTTGTCAATCATACTTACCCTAATATCTTGTATTAAGCCCCTGTGTGGCACGGCTTCTAATTTATTGACTTGCAATAATCTTCCAAGCAAGACTACTGAAGTATTTACAATGACGGATTTATTAGTGTATACTCAAGGAATCAATTTATTTTTAAGCTGTATATTTTTGAGACCTTATGAGCTATGAAGACTAGAGCCAGTCTAATTGACTTCAGGAAACAATCTCAGCTGGTTTAATATATGGCTCAAAACTATCCTTTTACATATCATTCCTTTAAACAGAAGATAAAGAGAGGCTAATAGTCTTCAAGACAGAGGAAGTTTTCTCTTTTGTATAGAAATAACAGTCTCAATCAAAAAACACCCCATATTTTGTGTCTAAAAGGTTTATTTTGAACCAGCTTTTGTTGTTTTCAAAGCCTTGCACTGCCTAGGGCTCATACCAAGAGAGATGCTGAACAATCAAGCCCCATTGCTTCTATGCTACTCATAGCTTCATCTGCTTCTGTATGCATGGAAACACACTCAACTCGGAGGCTACCATTTTACATGTGCAGTTATAAATTTTTTATCCACGTACATTACTCTGCATAGAAGTTTCTGTGCTGTTTTATCACTCAGCCACTTTACTATAATCATTCACATTTAGCACCAGCCCCTGCTGACCCAGCAAGAAAACGTCACTTTATGGTTCATCCCGTTTTCCAACTTGCTTATGCGCAGTACAGGCGAGTCACCTCCCTGGTGACAACTGAACAGTATCCCATCCCTTGACCCCTACTTCTTAGGAATTCCTTATCTGTGCAAGAATCTTTTCTTTTAAGTTCCCTATCTGCTTTAGTTTCTTCAAGAGTTTTTTGTTAGAAACTTTGACAGAGGCTTTCTGGAGGTCTTCACAAGGAATACCATACGATCCTACTCCAATGATTTTTGATCTCTTGGTTGGAGAGGCATAACCTTCCTTTCAAAAAAGGCATGTAATTTTCCCCAACTATATCATGTTTACCCAGGTATAAATTACCCTTTATTGTGGTTTCTACTCCTTTGTCCAGTACAGACATCAAGCTTACAGGCCTTACTTCTTCCCTGATCTTCCATGACACCTGCCCGCACTCTCAATTTATTTAATTGGCATTGCATTTTCTACCCTCACATGCTTAGGCACCAATGTATATACTCCATGTAGAATCTACTATAGGATTTTATCAAACTCTTTTTCCAGGACTGATAAGTCATACCCTCCTGAAAGTCAGTAAGAAAACAACTTCACAACAGACAGGAACAACTATTCCAAGATCAGCAATGAAAAGCAATGTTTTGACAGGATATATCTGCATATCTGTAATTGCACTGCTGGATCCACAATTTTGACTCAAGTTTAATTATAAGATTAATTGGCTGGCTTCCTTGAAGGGAAGTGGGGGAGGATTTGTTCTTTAAGATAAAGTTATCTTTCTTGCCTTTACCTCTAGAATCAGCACAGTGTGAAAAGCCTCAGCTAAACTTTTTGTCCTATTAATAAAACAACGGAGGAAAAACTATCTCTGACACACTTCAAGCTAGCCAAAGAGATCTTGCCTAGAAAGCAATGGCAATAAAAACACACTTTTAACTATTACACTCAGTTCTGACCATTGTCATATAACACCATTCTCACTTCAGAGAAGATTTGTTAACTCTGAGCACTTGGTAAAGGCAACAGGTAATTTACTTGCATCTTTCCAAAATAGCTACAAAGGCTTAGATAAGCAATTGAACTTCAAAGCTCATATCAAGAACAAGTTACACAGCCCCCTCAGACTTCTCCTGTTACCACAAAAGCCAGAAATTCAGAGAAATTTTGCTTAAAATGAGAATTCAACCAAGGGCCACGTTAATAATCCCTGAGAAAGAGATTCATTTTTGTAACAGGTGGGACTATACACACAATGCAGCAGTAGTAAGTTCTTGAGTTTGAATGCTAAGTGCTAAATCAATTTCATTAAACATGAGCTGGAGCCAAACAAGAATTCTGCTTGTTAAGTATGTGAAAACTTCACCTTAGATGAATCATTGCATACTGCAGACCTGTTCTGCCTGAAGTTATTCTATATTCTAATTCCAAAACAAAATGTGAAGCAATCTGTCTGAGATCAAACTACTCCCTAGCATTTTAAATATAGCATTCATAGCAATGATATCCTCACCACCACCCCCCGACAAATATGCATGTACACGACTACTTCTAACACATACCAGGTCCCATGTCATCTTAAATACAAAGTTCATGCTTCCGTCCGAAACCTTTCAACCTAGTCTAACCACAGAAATCAGAACTCCACACCAAAAATGTATTTTGACAAATCAGAAACTATCTCAAACAGCTTTAAAGGATTGGACTAGATGACCTCCTGAAGTCCCTTCCCACGTAATTATTCTACAAGGCTGTAATCTCTCTTTGGGTGCCTGTTCTTTTAGCAGTCATATTGAGTTCACTTACACTAGCATTTTAGTTTGCAAAAGTAATGTACTTTCAAAACAAAACCCCCAGTTGCTCCCGCTTAGTTGTCATGTCTCGTATATCAACGCTAGTTGAGATAGCTGGGCAGCTCTGGTGCACACAAACAGGACTCCATTTACATAAAACCAAACTTTAAGTTTGGCTTCAGCGACACAGCTAATGCACTACACCCCACAGCACTGACAATAGAGTCAAAGGAGAAGGCTGCACCATTGCAATGCTACCTAGCACCTACCTAGCACAGATAAACCTGAGCTCTCAAGATATCCCACAACATCCTGAAATGCTGCTTTGAAGAAATAATGGTGTCAGTGCCTTCAAGGTGGCTATGAACTCCCAGCTCTCAAACTTTTACCACTCTGCTACCTGCTCAGCATCTACCAAACTTCTCTTCTATCGCTGTATTATTATCATTATTAAAATAAATGTCTTACCTTCTGTGGCTGCTCTCTCCTGGCAGAACCCCAGCCCCTTTCTTTTCATCATTCCCTTGTTTTTCACAGCCTTCCATTCCAGTTAGGGCTTCTCCCAACAGCAGCATCAACAACCTCAGTCTCACAGAAGATTGAGCTTGGCCAGTCAGTAGTTGTCAACCTATGCTAGTGGAGCAAGAGCTTCTCCAGCAGTAGAACAGCTGGCAGAATCAAGTGGTTACTAACCTTAGGAGTGCTGCAGCGCAGAAGAGCACTACCTATTAGTATCACCTTAGCTCAAGAGGATGAAGGCTAGGGACAACACATGTGTCAAAAGTAGCATGGCAAATGTACCCCTATTATGGCAATATTGAACTTCAGGCAGATAACAGCTCAACAATGAACCTAAAACTCAAGTGCACATCCAACACCCTGGGATGCAGAATCATCATTGAAGATAGTCCAACAGAAAGCACATCCTCTGGCATCCCTCTCCGGCTGCTGAATCTCATTGATTGCTAACATCACACTCAACTCCACATGCTCAACTGGGTCCACTCAAGCTACAAGTCAGGTTTTTTTGTTGGACCCTGATGGGCCATTTTAGCACTGCAGGGAAAACTGATGGGTTGGTGGTCATGTTGAACCCCAATCCCCTCCCCCATCTCAAAAGTACCAAGTCTAGTTGCCCCCTTCCTCCATAGTTATCCATAAATGGTGCAGCTTCTTTTTTCCTGTTCCTACAGAATCACAGAATGTTCGGGGTTGGAAGGGACCTCTGTGGATCACCTAGTCCAACCCCCCTGCCGAAGCAGGATCACCTAGAGCAGATGCCAAGTTTCAGCATCCGTGCAGGGACAGGAACGACTCTCACACATTGATGCAATGCACAGTCGGTTCACTTTATTGCTCCACTTGTGTGGTTATATACATTTTCCATATCTGTACACACGATCACGCTTATTTGGATAGGCTACAGACATAAATCACGCGCCGTTCACACACCCCATATTCCCTTATGATTGGTAACTATGCACTAACACCAATAGCAACAGACCGCCTCCATGTCCTTGAACACATCTTGTTTTTGCTAACCCACATCATGTGCACTATCAGAACTTTCTCAATTG
>Ga0065711_1043437_pt1 | contig 14732 bp, 20 predicted proteins | sample Hoacrofraction12_FD_59098 | JGI IMG/M metagenome (GOLD analysis project Ga0065711, IMG submission 59098) | Hoatzin crop microbial communities from Cojedes, Venezuela - Epithelial fraction 12 v2 (version 2) | ecosystem: Host-associated > Birds > Digestive system > Esophagus > Crop | place... | reverse complement strand
GACCGGGAGCGGCGGTAGCCGGGCAGGTACGGGGCGGGCTGGGGGGCCGGGGGGGAAATCTGCGTGGACCTGCGTGGGGCCGAGGTCCCGGCCTGTGAGGGGGGACGCAGGGTGAGGAGCTGGGGTACGGGTCGGTTTGGAGGGGACCGGGAAGACGAGGCGTTCCTCGGGCGCTGCAGCGTGGCGGGGGTCGGCCCACGCCTGGGCTGGGAGCCGGTAAAAAGTTCACGGTGGCGTCGCGGGGGGGGCAGAGCGTTGGTCACGCGTGGCCGTGGCTCTCCCTGCCCGAGATCGGGGGGCCGGGGGGGAGCCCGCCGAAGGTGGCCTTCGAAGGTGCGGACGGGAGGCGGCCGGGGCCGCGCTGTCCGGGCTTCCCGGCTCCTTCCCGGAGTCCACACGTGACTTGCGCGGCCACCCCCGGTGACGCTCCGGCCCCCTCGGGGTTCGCGGGCGGGAGGCGGAGGCCCCTCGAAGACGGGGAAAAGTGGCGCGACCTCCTGCCGAGCCCCGCGGGGTGCGGGGGGTACGGCGGCTCCCGCAGGTCTCCCCCGCGCGGACAGGGCTCCGCCGCTCTCCCCTGTGCTCCCCGCTGTCCCCGGAGGGTTGGTTTTCCACCGGCCGGGTCCCACAAGAGGCAGAAGACAGGGCTGGCGAACAGCCCGGCGTGAAACGAAGCTTTTTGGTCAGAACCGCGTGGGTTGAGACCAACTTTCCCTTCGTGAGCTCTTCCCAACTTGGCGTCACCCAAGGTGGGCGAGGTGGCACCCGAAGGCCGTGACGGAGGTCCAGCGAGCGTGCTGGGGGTGGGCGCGCTGCCAGTGGCTCCAGGGACGTATCCAGTGCAGACTGCCGGAGCCGCTCTCCTGCAGCGAGAAGCCAGACAGCAATCCGAGAGCCGGCCGCCCAGGAGACTGCCCGAGACACCTTGTCTTCAGCCAGAGGTGAAGCTTGATGCACAGAGTCCTTGGGCTGCTCCGAGCGGCAGAGCTAGATGGTGTGGTTCTGGCCCTGGGCAAGGAGCTTTTTGGCAGGTGCTTCCTCTTCATCCTTTGCCCCTGGCCTCCCTCCCACCCACTGTCCGTCCTGTACCCCTTTCTGTTCATCTCCCCCCTGCAGCGAGCGAGTTTGGAGGGCAGTTGGAGTAGCATCACGGTGCCTTTTTATGGTAAATATGCTGCGAGGGAGCGCCGTAGGAGGGGGGGCTTCTCAGAGCAGCAGAGAGCCCATGAGGTTGGGCAAGACTTAAACTGCCTTGGCTTACGGTGCCCGCAGTGGCGGGGGAGGGGGTAGGAGGTGAAAGGCTGGGTTGAGAGGCTACTTTCTGCCTCATCTGTACCCGGAAAGCTCCCTGAGCAGCTCCTTTCTTAGCGCTTACTGTCAGTCTGGGTGCTGAGGACTTGTGCTTACTGGAAATCCGCTGGCTGTAACTGAGGCCAAATAGTTCCTGTGCTCTGATGATGAGGGGTGCAGGCTCAGCACTAATGGCAGGAAAAGAAGCAAACCCAAAAAAACCGCAAACGCGCTGCAGCCCATCAGTGGGTGCAGTGCTGAAGTCCAGCTTGCTTGGCTGCCAGCATCTCTCTCTTTGCTCAGACCCGCGAGACCGCACCGTTTCTGGGGTGCCTGACCCCAGGCGGAGCGCTGCCGTGGGCCTGAGGCAGCTCATCCTCAGCAAGCCGTGCTCAAAACGCACCTTGCAGCGTGCTGGGGTAGGGAACGATGTGTTCTCGCAGCACTTGCCAGCATTGGAGCTGGGGAGCGGGATGGGGGAGAACAGACACAATATATCGAAGCGTGGCTGCGTCCTGAGAGGTTGGCAGCTGCGGGGGAAGCAGATATTCTCTCTCCTCAGCCGTGTTTTCCTGCTGTCCTTCCAGGAGGGAAGGAGCCTGGCGGCATGATGTCTGGGATGTGGATCTTTCCGGTCGCGGCTGGAAGGGAGCCGTCCTGGTGTGGGATGAGATGGCCTTTCTGGCCCCGTCTCCTTGGGGCATCCCTTCCTGCCCACGCTGTGGTGCGGCCGTCTATTTTCTTCGCTTCTGGATGAGCTCAGCCAATCCTTTGGGATAGCTAGGGATAAATCGTGACTTGCTCCAAATAACCTGTAGACAGAGGTATGTCCAGGGTGTATTTTAGTCCCTGACACATGAGCCCTGCCTAGAATGGAAGGCCTGATTCGCTCGCGGAATCTCCCTGGAGGCCGGCACCTTTCAGGAGAGCTCCAAATCTCAGTCCGAATGAGGAGACAAGCACACCGAGCTCCGAGCGTGGCATTGCTGCTGGTGGTAGCTCACACCTCTGATCCCTGACAGCCCTCCTGGGACCTTGAACGGTGGCGGCTGGCAGAGGATGGAGGGCATGTAGTCCTTGTGTTCCTGAAGTGTTGCTGACAGGTCTATTGCTTGAAGCGGTAGTCTGAGGGGAAGGGAAACCCAGGTCAAACAAGCAACTTAAGGGGCCTTTTAAAATGAGTGTTTTGACCTGAAGGGATTTTGTTGCTGTTCTCAGTCAGGGTGCCCCTGCCCTGCCCAGCTTAGCTGAGACTTGGCGTCTCAGGAGGGAGACTCTTTTTGGCTTCCCAGGAGGAACAACACGTCTGGCAACCTATGCAGAGCCCTGCTGTGAGGTGGTGACTGCCTCCAGATGCCTTTTCCAGAAAGCCGTTCAGAGCCCCAGGCTGTTACTTGGAGAACTCCCTTCCCTGATGCATTAGCAACGTGCAGTCCCTCCAGTAGTATCCCAGATCTGCCCGTGCTAAAGGCTGAGGGGGAGAGGCGGTGTCTTTTAATAACCATGTGATGCAGCTGGAAAAAACTTCTGGACGTGCAGTTCTCCGGTGGCCTCGCTTAATGGAAACACTGCAAGGGAGAGATGCAGCTGCGTCCTGAGGGAGAGGGTGCCGCAGCCGCTTTTGGGTGAGCAGGACAACTGCTTGTGGTTTCTGCTCTGCCTTTCTCCCGGCCTCACCCGAGCTGCCCCGAGCCCACCGGGAGAAGGCAGCAGGCTTGGAGGTCGGTCCCACCGCGCCGGTCTTGCAGGCCCCGTGCGTGGTGCTGTGTGAGTAACTGCTGGTGGCTGGGTTGGAGCCGCTGGCCGTGGGCTCCACCCTGGAGCATGGGCTCTTGCCGTGTGTGCGTGGCAGGTTTGCTTTCCCGGCGACGCTGGTGGCTGTGCTGTGGCCGATCCCACTGGGCAGCGCTGCCGCGTGTGGCAGGCGGGTGCCTGGCTCTCCCCGCTCAGGGTTAGCTCCACTGAAGGTGCGTTTGGTTTTCCAGCTCTTTGCTGTTGAAACTGCTTGGTCTTCTGCTTCCCGTTCCAGGTGGGTGTCTTGGCTCTTACCTGCTGAACTGCTCCCTCTAAATACAGGGCTCTGGTAGCCCCAGAGGGAGGGTTGTGGCTGCAAAGGTGACGGGGGCCAGGTGAATTTGGCACCCTGGTTCGTGTCCTGTTCCCCTTGCTGCAGAAGTATCAGTCTTTGGGGTTCCCCCCTTAGACCCCTCCATTCTGAGGTGGGAGCTGACAGATCAGGACGAGCAGAGTGGGGATGGCGGAGGGGGTAGATGTCTGCTTACTGACGCGTGCCATAGCGTTCCCTCCTGTCCATAGGTGTCCTCTCTCACTGGCTGGTGCCCTGAAGCCAGATACTGTGGGAGACTCACAAAGCAGAAGTGGTGTCTGGGTTTCTTTTTTGCTTGAGGAGGGTTTTGCTGAGCAGTTGTGGTGCTGTACTTCTTCGCTGGAGCTGCTGGGTTTCACTGTTCAGGTGCACAGCTGTTGTAAAGTATTTGTTATCTCCAGCCCTTGTTGGGATTGGCGTTGCCTCCCTTGTTTCATAGCGTGCTGTGCCAGACTGACCTGGGGTTTGCTGTGGCTAGAGGAGTGCACCGCGGGCTGTGGTGGGGCTGCTGCCCAGCACACTGCACGCTTGCTTCTCTCTTTGGGGTTTTAAAACAGGTGGGGCAGACCAGAAAGATGGTTTCAGTAGGTTTTACCTGCCTTTGAGGGTCCTGTTCCTCCTACATCTCGGAGCAATGGTGTGTGGATAGAGGGGCTTGAAATGCAAAGCTCCCGATTCCTCTCCGATTCCTTTTCCCCAGCTGATTTGCGTGGCTCTGCTTCTGGTTTGGGCTTTTTCCCGATAAGGAGATGACAATCCCTGTAGCCTGCTGGGAGAAGGGCTCGTCTGTTCCAGCCTGCAGCCAGTGCAGTGTGGTTGCCCAGCTCCATGGGAGCTGTAGGAAAGGGGTACGCTGGCAAGATCCCAGCAGAGGAGGAGGAGGAGGAGGAGGATCTCCCCTTCCTCTGAGGAGGAGTGACATGTGCAGGCCACTCTGCTCCCTGCAGCGCAAGTTGTGTGGTGGTCTTTGCGTGCCTTCTCTCTCCTCTGCTTTTATCCCTTCTCTCTCCCTGTTGGGCATCTATCTGGCTAGCAGTCTTGACTTCCCTCCTGGGACTGGCCGGGGTGTGTTGCAGGGGCTCAGGTTACTGGACGTGACAGTTAATGCCTTCGTTTCCTCACCAGCTAAACACTTGCTGCTGCGATCGTGTTTGGGAGGGGGCCAGGGAACTTGCATCCCTCCTTGTCCTGCTGAAGAGTTGGTGTGAGGACTCGCGTGTGTTGCGATGGAGCGTGGTGGCTGTGGCTTTGCCAGTGGTTCTGGGGACACGTGTACAGTCCTTGCATTGGTGGGGAACATGCTACAGGACAGTGCAGTGATCTGGGACTAGGAACGTGCAGCACGCAGGTATTCTCCCGTGGACTGTCTGGGTAGCCTTGGGTGACACTGAGCTGTGCTTTGTAACAGGCTAGAGGAAAGGGACAGGACCAAGGTGTTGGGTCCTGCTGATCTGACACTCTTGGCTGTGCAGGGGCCAGAGCTCTCTTACACAGTAGCACTTCACGTGACTGTTTGTCTTTTGGGTTTCAGGTGACAGCAAGCTCCAAAACCCTCAAGTACAGATGAGATGTGTTATCTGCCCTTCAAGGTGAGAATCCCTGGTTAGAGGGTGGTCCATTCTCATAGCCACCACCAGGCCCTGCCAGCTTCTCCGGCTGTTCCCAGGTACCCCTGCAGCATTGGCAGCCTCCAAAGGTTAGTTATCTTGCTTTTTAAGTGGATGGTTTACATGTACCTGCTCCCTTCCTGTCTTAGTGCTTCTGTACCTATATTAGTAATAATTGCATGGCAGAAGGTCTTGGCTCTGTGGATTTCCTCTCTGCTTGGCGTGTGGGTATTTGGGACCTGTGGGGAGGTTCTGGAGACAACACTGGCACATGTAAGCCCCTGTGGCCCAGTCCTCTGGAGGGAAAGACCAGATTCCCTGCGTGAATCCTTGGAACAAAGTGTAGTCCCATCTCAGTGGCTGTTTCAGTTGAACTCCCCTTGAACGTGCACATCTGGATCCTTCTTCCCAAACACTACTGGGGTCTATTGCTTGTTTCTAGTGTGGTGGGCAGTAGGTGACTGGGACCTGGGCTGAGGAGCTGGAGCAAGCTCCCTGGGCCGGGGGAAATGCGAAGACCCCCTTCTGAAGGCTGGGAGCTCATGCTGGCGTTGTTCAGCCCTAGCAGCTTCTTTTCCCTCTGTCCCTTACGCCAAGTGTTTCTGTGGGGCCACTGTTCTCAGTGGCCGCCGGTCTCTCCTCTGCCCCTCATTAGTGCAGGGCTTGGCATGCCAGCGGGAGGGAGCCTCAGCGTGTCTGCGCCTTGATGGGATTTGTCAAGGCTCCTTCCCTTTTCTTCCTGTTCATTGAGGGCTGAAACAAAGCAAACAGAAGAGAGGAATTCCGAAGAATAGGAGCGAGAGAAGAGAGGGACGCTGGAGTGACAGCTGCCCCTGCACACACGCAACTGCCGCCTCGGTCCGGTGGGGCAGAGCCGGAGGCAGAGCGTTTCGGGAGGCGAGGCCCTTCCCTGGCACTGCTGCTCCCCGTGCTGCGGGGCCATGGCGTGCTGCAGCCCAGAGAGCCCCTGTCCCCGCTGCCTTCCCCGTCTGATGGAGCTCCTCGCTCCCTCCTCTGCCATCGCGCAGGCTGCTCTGCACCCTGCCCTCAGCCCTGCTGGGGACTGGATCGGGGGAGGCAACGGGGTGCTCAGCAGCTCTGGCATAAAGCACTCACGGTGAAATACATCCCTACCAGCGACACCCTTTGCATTTACAACTCAAGGAACAGCCTTTAAGCCATGGCCTCTGTTTCCTTTCCTTCTTCCTCCTTGTTCTCCCCCTTCTGGCAATCTCTGTGCTCTGTGGTTTAATTAGAGAGCAGAGTCAAGTGCTTAGACTCCAAAATGTGCAGATTAGGGGGTTACTAATCTTCCTGCTCAATGGGTGCTTGCATCCTGCCCAGTCTGTTGTCGAGCTTCTGTCCCCGGAGTGGAAACTCAGCCAAACGTGAGACCTTTACCTCTCCTCTTGCTGCGCGGAGGAGGAGGAAGGGCGAGGGGCGACAGGAGATCTGTGGGGGAGGAGGAGGAGGAGGAAAGCGAGCTGTGGGCCTCTGAAATTCTTAAGGTGGGTTTGTAGTCAGCATTGGCTGTCTTCGCTTCTTCTGTCCTGGTTGTTTTTGGTGCTCCAGCAGCAATAAAGCCAGCGTTTTGTGTTTTGGTTTTGGGTTTTCTGGAGTGCTGTCTTCCTGTTCTGACAAAAAAGCCCTTTCTGTCAGAGGAAGCAACTGCTTCGCTGTATGTGTGCATGCACGTGTGTTTATGTGCTGGGTGATTCGGTTTGGGTCCTGTGCCTTCCCTGTGCGTTACGCACCTCTCCCCACGTTCCCAGCTGTCTCTCCCGGTTCCCAGCGTACGCCCAAGTGAGCAGCGCTGTGGCACTGCTGAAAGCGCAGGGCTCCCCACGGCGAGCGAGAGGCCGGTACCTGGCAGGGCTATGTGAAGCCGAACGTATCCTCGTCTGTGGAGGCTGAGGTCCCTTTATAGCACATATGTTTGCTAGCGTGAAGGGGCAGGCGGAGTATTTGCTGTTCCAGATGGAAGCACCAGCAGGGAAGAGGGAGGACGGGTGTGGTGGGAAGGACAAGGCTCTTCCTGGAGGTAGGAGGGGAACTTGACCGTGAGGGTCACAGGATGGGCTGAGCTCCTGTGCCCCTGTCACACTCCTGGTGCAGGCTGGGCGCTGCACAGGGGTTGCTGTGGGTTTCAGAAGACATGAGCTGTTGTCCTGAGCCGCTCATCTGCTGCTTGGTTGAGTTGAGGTGTGCTGTTTCTTCCCTGCCTTTGTCCTTTGGTGTGCAAGTTCAGGGTTTAGCTCAGCAGTGTGAGAAGCCCTGGGGATGGGAGCACAAGGAGCAGCAGGAGAGGAGGAGTGCTGGGAATGGCCAGTAAGGAGTTTGGGTGTTGGGAGCATTCTCCTTTCCACTGCCTGGCTTTGGGATCTGCCTCCCCTCTGGGATCCGCTTCCCCTCCTTTTTCGCCCCCATCAGTCGCTACCTCATTTCCAGTTTGCAAAATGCCCCATGTGCTTTTTGCAGATAAGTTGGTGGTCCCTTAGCCCAGCCAGCACCTCTTCCTCTACAGCGCTGTCAGAGCCTGTTTGCAAAGTGTAAGCCTCTCTGTAGCCCAGGTATCGCTTCAGGTCTTACAGAATGCCCAGGGTACCCTGAGTGGACGGCACTATTGCTGCTTGGGTTTTGCAGAGCCTGCCCTGAGCCACCCTGGTTTGCTATTTATAGTGCAGTTGTTCCATTCCTCCGTGGACGAGCTCTGCTTTCAGCCTTGCTTGGGCACTGAGGGCACCGGTGCCAGGAATAGCTCTGGGCAAGGAAGACATGGGAGTGGCTGCTTGAGCACAGCTCCCCAGTTTGCGCCAGTCCCTGGTGGAAGAGGCACCAGGCTGCATCCATGAGCCCTGGCTCTCGGTGACTGTCGGCCTGTTCTGCGGTGCAGCTGCTTTTCACGCTGGGGAAGCGAAGGGATTGCCTTTACTTGCCAGGTGCCCCGTGTGCGTGCCTGGCTCCCCTGTCCCACCGAGGCTGCTGGAGTAGGGTTCGGCACTGCGAGAGATGGTGCCTGGAGGAGCTGCTCCAGTGCCAGGTGCCAGCGGGACTAGTGAGGGACCTTGGTGTGATGTGCTTTCACTGTGGAGGGCAGTTTGCATGGGAAGCCCTGCTCTGAGCGTGTCCTTCAAGCACTGGGACCTCTTGGCTGCGTATCCTGAACCGCTGCCCACTGGGGCGGGTGGGTGCCTTTTCGGTGGGGTGCTTGCCGTCCCTCGCACAGAGCCGTGCTCTATCTCCCCTGGGAGAGCACCTGTCGGGTTCGAGGGAGCTTGAGCTGAGGTCTGAAAGGAGCCTGCAGTGCAGAGAACACCGGCACCCTCCTCATCGCTGCTGCTTAGGCAGAGCTGCCCTGGCCTTTGGCTCGTGATGCTTGCAGCTTGTCTGGAGCAGAGCTGAACAAATAATTAATTGCTTGGTTTAGTGCCCAAAATGAAAAGCTGGAGGAAAAAAACCCCAACACAGACAAGTTTGAGGGACCCTTTATCTTTTCTTTTAAATGTAACGCTGCTCAACTTCAAACAAAACAATGCAAAATGAGACTTTTTGCTTGGAAAACAAAGCGTTTTGTTCTTGTCCAGAACTTGTCGTGAAGTAGCAAATAGCTCTGAGCTGTCTGGAAGCGGCAGTTTTCAATCAATACCTGTTCAGCCGAAAATGCTTACCCAGCTCTGCCGGTGACAAAGCTCGGCAGGCACCTGGGGGCCTGGCTCATGGCCGTGCCCCTGGCACCTTCCCAGAGGTGGCGGGGAGGATGGTGTTGTGCCTCTTGCGGACTTTTCCAGGCAGAGTGCCGGTCCAGGATTGTTTGCCTCCTTTTTTTTGCTGTAATTAACCTAATTCATTTTCCGTGAAATGGTGCAGACTCCACAAGCGCGTGTAGGGGTTAGGTCTGGTCAGATGTGCTGGGACGTGGTGTCCCTTGTCCCGCCGGGGAGCAGGTCCTGATGCAGGTTGTTCAAGAGCGTTTTGGGGGAGCAGGGAGATTTGGTGGGGGCAGGAAATCTCCTATCAGTCCCTGCCCATGGGCACTGCTGGCTGGAAACTTAAGCCATCACGAGTTCACAGGGCGAAATTCCCAGCCCTTTGCTGCATGCGGCGTGATGCCTGCTGGGTGCTCCAGCTGCGCCGATGGCAGAGCTGGAGCTGGCAGAGGGCTTGCTGCGGGCTGGCTCGGGTAGAGACGGAAGCTCCCGGCTGCTGACCCTGCTGTTGCCGCTCAGCTCTGACCCCAGGAACTGCCGTCTGCCGCAAGCCCGCGGTGGTGAAAGCGTCAGGAAATGGCACGGGTGAACAGGTATTGATGCCCGGAGCACATCCGGAGACCGGGGCGCATTGAACCTAATGGATTCAGAGCTGGCCATTAGCTGCAGTGCAGACGTCAGCAAAAATGCAGATATTAGAAACCTAATCCCGGCAGAGGGAAGGGCTGGACATCAGCCCAAACACTGCTCCTCTTCTGTTTCAAGAGGCAGGCAGGGTCCTCCTGCCCCTTGTAGTGCTCCTGCACAGTGCCCAGGCTTGGTCCCTCCCGTGCCTAGGTGTGGTGGCCAGGCAGGTGTGTGGGAGACATTTGATCCAGGACTCTCTAGCTGCTGTGTTCGTGTCAAAGGAGTTGTCCTGAGTCAGGCTTATGCTCCGTCAGGCCCAGAAGAAGGCCAGTCAGTGGCGATACTTGACCTGTTGAGTATCCTCCTGGCATCAAACTCTTAGTCCTGGGAGGTAAAGCTGGAAATAGTGTGTTGAACAGGTATCTCCTCTGTGAGCTTGAGCAGCACATGGCGGGGTTTCATGGGGGGGACAGAGGCACCGGGGACACCTCCAGGTGCCAGGTTGGAGCAGCACTGGTGTGCCCCTGGGTGGACAGAGGCACCGGGGACACCTCCAGGTGCCAGGTTGGAGCAGCACTGTTGTGCCCCTGGGTGGACAGAGGCACCGGGGACACCTCCAGGTGCCAGGTTGGAGCAGCACTGGTGTGCCCCTGGGTGGACAGAGGCACCGGGGGACACCTCCAGGTGCCAGGTTGGAGCAGCACTGTTGTGCCCCTGGCATCCTGGGCACAGGGCTGGCTGAGCGCTGGGGGAAGGTGGTCTGCTCCAAAGCCTCCAAAGGGTTGGACAGCCCTAGGGTGAGGGGCTTCCTGCTGGCACGGAGTGACTTGGTGCCTCCCTGAGAGGTGATGCTTACTTCTAGCCCGGGCTGAGACCCGGCAGCCGTGTTGGCTTGCCTGGGTGGGTGTCCTGTGCAGCATGTCCGCTGGGCTGCAGCTCTGCCCACCCATGAGCTCTCAGGGTCTGCCCTGATGGTCCGCTGCTGCAGTGAGGGGCAACCACAGCACGCACAGAGGAGCGCATGCCGCACCCTGCCTTCTGCTGCCCTGGTGTCCCCACAGACGTGGCAGATGGCTGTTGCCAGCTGGACCCTTCCAGCTTCTTCCTGGGCCTAACAGGAGCGAGAGCACTGAGGGACCGTGTTGCTGGCTGGGCGGCCCATTCTTGATTTGCCCAAGAGTTGTGGCAACATGCGGCTGCCCAGCTTGCAAGCGTTGCAGGGTGTCTGGTGGGCGTAAGCCTCCTATGCAGCGCTTGCACGCTCTGCTGTGGCACTGAACCGCCCAGCCTGCCCTGCACGGCTGAATCCGGTGCCTGTTCGTGGGCAGGGAGAGTGGCTGCAGTGCTGCTCCACAGAAGCGGGCTGTGTCTAGTGGGGCCTCGTGATCGGAGTCCCTGCCAAGAGGAGTTGCTCCCTGATGCATTCCTGGGGTTTTAGACATGGAGAGGTAAGCAGCGAGGCGTGTTCCCCTGTCAGACCCAGCCTGAACTTGCTTGATTCCTCTGGAAACAAGGAAACAGTCTGATGACGGAAGTCCCTGCTTCAGCCAAGCTGGGAGCTTCAACTAACATCCTTCAGAGACTATTCGCTCCTCTTCCCCAAGTGCTGTGCTTCTGTCAGAGAAGGGAAGATGGCTTTTCCATGCGACCGTAGCAGAATAAAAAGCTGAACTCTTGGAGCAGCAGCAGAATTGTACGTGGTGATAATCTTGCAGGCCGGAGGAGAGCTCGATGCATGAGGATGAGCCGTAACTGAGGCACAGGTGACTGCTGTCCCGGGAAGATCTTCACCTTTCTGGGATTTTCTCTGCAGCTTGGTGGTGCTGGGGGCAGTGGGGAGATGGGGGCACTTTCTTCTTTCACAGCTCATGTTGTAATATGTGACTCTGTGGCTGCTGCTTGAGCCCATCTCTAGAATATGGTGGCTGTTTTGCCACAGGTTGCCCTTTCCAGGGAAATATGAAGGTGAAATGCTCACTGAAGTTTCGCCAGTCATAAGACTGGGGAGGGGGGGATGGTGGGGTAATCCGGAGCATGGGGTTTTAATCCTGTTCTCCTGGCCAGATTCCATTCCGCCTCTGTAAATTCCTGCAGCTGCCTGTGTGGTATCGCCGGCTGGCGCAGCCCCCCTCCAGCAGCAGCGCTTCAGCAGTGGGGAGGGGAGCAGGGAGGTGACTCTGAATCGCAAGGCGCTTTGTCAGATGGGTGCTGCAGTTCGTGCTTGAAAGGTGACCTGCTGAACGAAGAGCCAGCCTGTCCCCTCCCATCTCTTTGTAAGGGCAAAAGAAATCATCCCCAGCTGCCGCCCTCCAAAGCGTGGTGCCTGTTCTCGGTTGGCAGTCTTGCTGCGTAGCTCTGGATGCCGCTGCCGGACCCTTTCTCACCTCCTGCGAGCCCGGGAAGCTGCCGTGTTGTGCTCCTGCTGAGGCAGTCTGAGCAAGTCAGCTAAACTCTTGCTGGTCTCCCAGCTCCAAAAATCAGACCTGGGAGAAGGATTTGCAGTTTCTGTCGCTTACGGCTAGGTGAGACAACAGGCAGCGTGGCTCTGCAAAATCACTCCTCTCCTGGCTGGGGACAGCCAGGCCACCTCTTCCCTTGCCGTGCCTGGGGGGGTGCGGTAGGAGGGCAGCAAGGCTGGGGCTGTCCCTGCCCGTGCTGCTCATGGCTGCCATCCTGCGACCTGCGGACGGTCTCGCTGTGCCCCAGCGTCCCCTCTGCGGGTGCGTGTTAGCTCTGGGAGAGCCGACACGCTGAGATGCACACCCTGCGGTGGGCCTCGCTGCCTGCTGCCGTGCTGTGGGAAGCGGGGCTGGAGGAAACACGCTGATGCCGTGGGAAAGCTCCCGCTGCCAGCCCTCCCTAAACATTAACTGCTCACCTGATAGCACCGAGCCAGAGAGAGCGAAGGCCAGTCGGGCTGAGCCATGCTCCGATGAAAAGCGGGGATCTTGGAGGAGTGGGGTGCCGGCCGATGGGCCGCTCTGGGGGGGAGCCTGGGGTGTGCAAGGTGGGTGCGCCGTCGCGGGAGCGAAGGCTGCTTGTGTGTGGAGGGGTGGCTGGCGGGCAGGCAGCCTCGGGCTCCTGCCCACGCCTCGGAGGTTGGTGAGGGCACGCACCCAGTGCTGGTGCAGCTGCCCGGCTCTGCTGGCGTGACACTCCATGTCCCCTGGCTATCGCCCTGCCATCAGTGGAGGCGGGGGTGTCCGGGCATGAGGTGAGACCGGGGTCCTGCCTGCCCCTTCCCCAGTGTCGGCCATCAGCCTCTCCCAGCAAGAGAGGGGACCCAGGTGCCTCTGTTTGCCATCTTCTGATCCGTGCTGAAGCAGGAGCCGCCCTGCTCCCGGGGATCGTGTCGGGGAGGGAGGATAACCTGCTGCCAACAGCACTTCTGTCCCGCACCCTTGCGCCGGGGTCAGAAACCGGTGGTATTGGGAAACCTCTCATCTTACTGCTGGCTGCGCTTGTCTGGCGAGAGCAAGGAGACTGCGGAGGGAGGGCGGCGAGGCCGAGCGCCGCGGCTGCAGGGGCGGGTAGAGCCGGGACGCTTGCGTGCCGTGCCGCGGCTGCCAGCGCCTGCTGTGCCCCCTGCCTGGGAGCCGCTTCCAGCCTTGCCCTCCGCTGGCTGTGCCTTTAACGTGAGAGGCTGCGCAGCTGCCTGCCTGCTTGGCATCTCCTCCCCACCACCATCAACATCCCAAAACGCCTCCGCCTCGCCTGGGCTCCCCCAGCAGCCTCCCTGCTCCTGCCCCAGCTGGCGGGGGCCTGGCCGCGTCCCCCCACCCTGGGCATGGCGCTGGGCCGCGAGCGAGAGCGAGAGGCCAGGAAGAGCGTGCAGGGAGGCGGCAGTGGTGGTCAGCTGGAGCAGGAGGCGTTTTTCTCCCTGCTGGTGGGAGGCTGTGGGAGGTCTGGGCTTCTCCCCGGACCGTGGGTGAGCCTGCTGCCTCCCGTGCCTCAGCTGGGTTACGTGGTGGATACCGTGGGCAGAGACAGGACAGTCCTGGGGGCTGAGCTCCATGAGCCCCTGGGCTGCGCGACGGAGCGAAGCGGGGGTCCTGCTCTGGGGAGCTGCTGGCTCAGAGAGCAGCCGAGCGGGCCGGGGTTTTGTCTGCCCGCGGGCGCTGGGCTGGGCGGAAAGGCGCTGCTGAGGAGCGGCTGGCTGCCTGCCGTAACCCGGGCTCTGCAAGGGCAAGCAAGAGCGGGTAGATGTGTCTCCCGGGGCAGCGATTCCTGCGCTGCCTGCGTGCAGACCCAGCCTGCCGCGGGGCGCGGGGCTGCCTGTGCTCAGGCTCTGCCAGGCGGGCTGGGGCTTGCTGCCGCAGCTCGCCCTTGGGTGACGGCGTGGGGGGCCGTTTACCTTGCATCTAAATTGCTGCGCGGTTTGCACCCTAACCCCCCCGCCTGCGGCCCCCTCCCATCGCACCCCGCCTTCCCCCCGTGTCCTCCAGCAGGCTCCGGCCAAGGCCCAGGCGGGCTGGGGGCTGCTCCTTCCCCTCCGGCCCCGGGCAGGAGCCCCCTGCCCTTCCCCAGCCCTGGGGCCGGGCGCGGGGGAGCTGCAGGTAGAGCCGTCCCTGCATAGCTCGCATTCCCAGCTCCGGCCTCTGCTCCTCCTGCTGCCCTCCGGCTCGCTCCCGGGGCTCAGGGCAGGGCTGGGGGACGCCGGCTTCTTCGGGGAGCCCTGCTCTCCTGGGCTGGTGGGGCTGGAGCGAGCCCGGGGAATCGGGGGGGCAGCTCTCCTTTCCTTTCCAAGCCCGCAGCGGCGTTCGCAGCCTGTCCAGCCGAGCGGCCATCGCTCGCACCCCAGCTGGTAGCTCCGCTCTCGGGGTAGCAAGGGGTGCACCCCACCTCGCACCTGGGCTGGCCGAGCAGCCCGTCGCTGCCCACCGAGGGGAGACGGGCTGGGCTCTGCTGCCCGTGGCTGTGTCCCCCTGTCGGGAAAAGGCCCCTGCACCTGCCCCGGGGAAGGAGGCGGCAGCTGCTGGGCAGGGGGGGTAAATGATCCCGATGCTTCCCGTATCTCGGGCAAGGAGGGATGTGTGAGGCCTGGGAGCGGGAAAGGGGCTGCAGGGGGGGCGGATTCCTTACTTTGGGCAACTCCGTGCCCCTGGCGCTGGGGGCTCTGGAGTCGAAAGCGAATTTAATCTCTTGTTTTGTTTGCTCTTTCTTCCTGCGCAAGGGGGGCCGGCGCGGGGTGTGCAGGGGGGAGCTCGGGTTTGGGAGCGGGGAGGGGGGGAAGTGTCGGATCTGGCAGGGAGGAGGGAAGGGAGGACGGGGAGCAGCAGACCGGGCGGGAGCAGCGGCAGCGGGCGGCCAGCCGGCCGGGGAGGAGGAGGAGGAGAAGGTAAGGAGATCACCTCCCGAGGGGCAGGCAGGCGGCCGGGCGAGGGGGGGGAGAAG
>Ga0065711_1011983_pt1 | contig 14732 bp, 5 predicted proteins | sample Hoacrofraction12_FD_59098 | JGI IMG/M metagenome (GOLD analysis project Ga0065711, IMG submission 59098) | Hoatzin crop microbial communities from Cojedes, Venezuela - Epithelial fraction 12 v2 (version 2) | ecosystem: Host-associated > Birds > Digestive system > Esophagus > Crop | place... | reverse complement strand
TAGATTAGGTATTAGGAAGAAATTCTTCACCATGAGGGTGGTGAAACACTGGCACAGGTTGCCCAGGGAAGTCGTGGATGCCCTCTCCCTGGCAGTGTTCAAGGCCAGGTTGGATGGAGCTCTGAGCAACTTGGTCTGGTGGAAGATGTCCCTGCCCATGGCAGGCGGTTTGGAAGCAGATGATCTTTAAGGTCCCTTCCAACCCTTATCATTCTATGATTCTATGATCTTTGCTGAAATCAGCAGTAGCTATAAATGTTGCCCTGAATCTCTAAGCTGCTATTTATTAGGTAACTAAATATTAAATTAGATATCTAATGTCTTAAATAACTGAAATAATTAACTGTATTTGTGTAACATAGCTATCCACCTTAATCTGGAAGATGTTGAGACTGGGCTAGACTGTCATTGCTGTATTGTTTATTAATTTCGTTGCAGAAACATTCAGCATCTCTTGTTGCAGGTACTGAATTCATGTAGTGAAGTGCAGCCATTAATAAAAATTTGGGTTGTTTCCTGCTTGGATTCTGGGGTCTTGTGAACCATGAGAAGTTCTGTAGAAGATTTATACACCTACTTTACTTCACTTTCCTTTGCTCTAACCTGAAAATAAGCTGAAATTTTTTTAAATCACTCATTTTTAAGAACTAAAGCTATGAATGGAATGTCAAACATTAAAAGACATCTTGATAAATCTCTGGAGATGGCAGTGCCTGAATAAAATGGTGTGGAAATGGCAGTAAATGTTTAGAAGGGAAAGTTGATCTGCTCAACCCAACACACAGTAACATAGGTATACTCAGCATAATATACTCTTTCACTACTTGCTGTATCCAGTGGGCCATCATATTTCTAGTGTTCTGTGTTTTATATGTTATGTGTACCCTTAATTAGACTTGTGATGTAGACAGCCTACTCCTTCATGAGGGTAAGCTGCTGTGTAAATAAATAAAAAGTAGGGAAGACAGCTTTTGCTGAAAATAGAAGCTAAGTTTAAAAACAATGTTTTGGCCTTAAGCTTTTATTTAGGGTTTCGGAAAACAGAACAAGCTCTTTGTTTTCCGTTACTTGTAGAAAGCCTAATAGGAAAATTATTACTTCTCATCTAGTTTTGCATTCCTTGAGTGTGTTTTAGTAAACCCCTTTTTCATTTAGAGTAAACTATTATAAATTATGCTGGGATATGATCATTAGTAGTTTTAGTAGAAATACTAGTTTAACTGAAGAACTTCTTTGTTGTGATGTCTATGATAATAACTTTATCTCAGTAAAAAGGCATCAGAACACATGCTTTAGCAATTATTTTTCTTCAAAAGGTTATGTTTCATGTAGATGATCAAAAAGGCAATATAGTGCCAGCCCACTTAGGCTACCAATTAATGCTATCACTGTCAACCCCCTGATAACTTCACTGCAGTAGCATTAGTGTTTTTTAGCATTTGAGATTACTGACCAATTGCCGTCAAATTTACCACGTGCATGTTAATAAACAGCCAGCCTTCATTATTTCATGAGAGATATTCTCAGACAGAGGCAAAAAGGCTTCTGTTACCACATTCTCCAAGCAGGCACAAACTCAACTACATCTGAAATGGATCTATGCTACTAGCTAACTTTCTTTTACCGTGGTTTTTCAGTGCCTTTCAGTCCCTCTGATATATGTATCTGTCAGTGTCTCTACCTGATGGATACTTTCTTCCACATTTATTTTTCACATAGGGAACTGATGCAGAGGACATCAGAAAAAACCAAGTGGGAAGTTAAACACCTAATACATGGTGGGCTGGTGAGGTCTGTGTGTGTGCTACCTCTGTTAGCTGCTCCTGAATTGTTAGAAGTGGGTGGCTTTTGTCGGGAACCTGTATGCTGTCTGTAGGACCATGGCTCAGTGATGAGCCAGTCCCCATCATGTGTCTGAATCTTGCTGCAAGGGAATTTGGCTTATTCTAGACTGAAGCTGCATTGCAAGTCAACATACAATGTAAAAGATTGATGCAAGTCAACATGCAGTATAAAAGATCAGGGATTTAAACTGGAGTATGAAATTGAGCTCTGAGATAATAGTGTGGATTTAAGAGATTACGTGGTATTAGTACCAATACATCTCTTTCAGGTAAGCTATAGGCATACGTTCCTGCATGCTTTCTGCCTCTTTTCTTTCATTCTTTTTCTCAGTATTTCTTCTTACAGTCTTTTCCATCGAGTAACCCACCTTAAACTGGAGTGGTGTATCCTTAATTTAGCTGTTAGTTTAGTGGGTAGAACACTTTTCTAGCAGGTGAAAGAGCTGTGAACCCCCTTAGATTCAGGAACTTGACAGCCATGTCACCCACCTCATGAGCAAGAGTTGAAGATACCCAAATTGTTGTAAATTGTTACAGGCACCAGATCATCCTTGTCTTGTTGACTGGCCAGGAAGCAAGTAGCGAAGCGATTCATAATAATATAAGTAGTAATTAGTATAAGTAATCATAAGTGATTGCCCAAGCTCCTTTAGGAGGTTCCTGGAAAAACAGGAATGGAATTGCACAATAGCCTAGAACCATGAAGCTCTAACTTGGTCTTCCTTTTTGTAGCTGGATTGACAATGATAAGCACCTGCCTAAATAGGGGTAGCTTATGCAAGTGCTAGCGCTCCATGTTGCCACGTATGCACTTCATATTTTACCTTGTTCCATGGGACTTTTTCGTGCATATTTATATTAAGACAGTAGATTTTGGGTATCTGAAGGTTCGTAGTGCATCATAACATATATGATAGTTTGTCTGGAGTGAAGGGACTCTTGTTCCTGTCCAGTATTGCAGTTGTAGGTCCTGATCTCTCAGTGTAAAGTTGGATTCATTTAAGCTGATCCATTGCCTTGAGTTTGGTGTTGTACTGAATGAGGGGGAACATAATGCTATGTGATGTGTCATCAAGTTCCATATGTTTCTGTATCCTTGCCTGGTTCCACAGCTACATATAAGGCTTCACATCCTGTACATGTGCTTCATCAGTCTATATTTACCATTGGTAGTAACTTAAAATTAAATTTTTAAGTTTGAGTTTTGTAGTTGTTGTTTTTTTTTTTTAATTAAAAAGTTTATTTCTTTCAGAGTTTTCCAAAGAAGTGAAGAAAAATGAGATACTTGAAATTTCTATTATTGAAACAAAGGACTTCTTTTCTTTTATGTTTCAGACACAGATATTAAGGAGCTAGAGGATGTTTTTGGACTTAATGGACAAGTAGAGCATAAGCTGAACTTCCTCAAAAAGAATGTATCAAAAGATATAAAGCTGGTATTGATTGCTCATTCTATTGGTTGCTACATCACACTGGAGATGATGAAGCGAGCATCAGAACTTCAGGTACATTAACCTTATAGAATGGTATTTATATTATTAGCAAAGCAGTGCACATGCTTAGCCTATGGGTAATGCCGTGTCTTTCCTGTGGAAGCTCTATTCTGCCATACACAAATTTTCAACTAGAATGAAGTAAAAACGTTAATGACTAATCCTAACAACATATAATAAAGTCATTTGATGGAAAAGAAAGGTCTCACTCTGAATTTAGACCTTTAAATGCCTTTGTAGTATAAATTATTAATAATTATGATAAATATATTTGGGACTTCCTTGTTGTCTTCTCATCTTTAAATAACCTATAAACAGATCACTAGATATTTGGCAATTACGTTGTGTTACTACACCAAAAATTAGGACTGATTATGATTTTAGTAGCAGCTTCTTATCTCAAGGCAAGCAGATTGCTGCCTATACGTGGGGAAATGTGTGGAAAAGAATAGTAATGTAAATTGTGATGAGTACTACAATGAAGGATGTGGGTTTTTTAATACATGTGCTTATATCATTGCTTCTGCAACTCAGTCTTGGTTTGTGTAACTCGATGAGAGTGGGAGGTGTTACTGCATGTTCCTGTGAACCTGAACATGTTTCGTCACCATAAAGCAATGAGAAGGCTGAGGCAGGACCCTGTCCTTGCAACTCTGGAAATGGCGAATTGGTAGTGGTCAGTAATAACTCACTCTGCTAGTGGATGATGAATGAAGAATACTGAATTTTATTCTTAAACATTCACTCACTGCTAAATCATTGCCTCTTCCTTTATATTATAAAATCTTCAGTGGAAGGAAGGGCAGCTTTAGTGTAAAGTCTGTGTTTAATATATGCATGAGTAGGCTCCCTCACTTCTTCATAACCATTTCCACTGCACATCTAACTTTTTTTTTCCCTTTCAAGCAAACAGCAACTGAAAACGTGAAACATGAGTTTAACCTGATGCATTTCCACAGGCATATTTCATTTCATGGTTATAAACAAGGTCATTTTTTTTTGAGACAACTTTTATTGCTGTTTTATCTTTTCAAGAGGGAGTGTTCTAGAAAATATCATATGCAGTAATTTGTCCAAAAATACCAACTTTTATTTGGTTAACATCTGTACAGTCTTTAGTACACAAATGATTTTCTCTGGTTTCAATTAAACTATGAATTGTTGAGTAATTTTTTACACCTGGCTCACTGGATAGTGGCAGTGTGCTATTCATCAATATTTTGAAACGTAGGTATCTTTGGGACACTCTTAGACTGCATGTGCACTACGGGCTTGAAGTTAATATATCACAAAGCTACATTTAAGATGCATTTAACAATAGAAGATACTTGTGTAAGCCAGAGTGTTGTGCAACCTTTGTCCCTTTGCCAAAAATAAGTTAACTGTTAGCTTTTATAACAAATGAAGTGCGATAATAAGAAACTTGTGTTTCCATCTCTCCCTTTATTTTTACTGGAATATTTGATTCCCACAAGATTTTGAGCACATATGTGTATTTTAGTAGCTAGATCATTTGATTTTATTTTTGTGTAGTTCTTATGTGATACTCTTTTATTACATGAGTTTTGGTTTTGGTCTTAAATTCTCTGCTTTAAGAGCCTTTGATTGCTTACAGTTTATTATTCTGAGCTAGAGGTTAATGTGTTGTATTTATTGTTCAAATAATTCAGTAAATGTTTACATTTGGAGCATATGTTTAGCAGATTTGATTTTTGTTACCCAATTTAAAGCCCTTTCATAATCTAACAGACATAGACTAGATTGTCCCTCTCTTGTACAATGCTGAGGGAGCATGAGGAACTTAAGCTAGCACGCATGAAGAGGAGAAAGTGCTATCTTCTTATCTCTCCTTCTTGGTTGCCCTTCAGCTGTCGGTTTTGAATGCTGCTCACTTCTTGGGCTCTTGTGCTCTGCAGGTAAATGAGGTACTGTGTTTTTTTTGCTTAAACTTCTGTTTCACAACTGTGAAATATGCTTTCTTATTTCATTAAAAGAGAAATGAAACAAATTGCCAGTTTACCCCAGGATAAACTCAGTTTTAGACCCCATCCCTGTTTTCCTGTTGACTCTAAGGGAGGCTTCTGTTAACACTTTCTTCAGGAGACCCCTTAACACGAAGTTAGTCTTAGGCTGAAGTCTAATTAGTAAAGAAGGATCACACAGGTTACATCCACACTTGTAACTAAGTGAGGCTACTACCTGGATTTGAGTACTATGCAGTGGCATTTTTGGATGAGTCTCCAAGAGGCTTTTTGACCCAAAGCAGCCAGCAGCTCCCAGGCAACACGCTGGCATGGTTCTGGGCTAGGCAGAGGCCCAGGACCATTCGCAGTGGTCAGTCCAGGTGCAGACATCCCGGTTTTAGGCAGGGGCAGATTCAGCCATGTGGATACAGACCATCCTATGCCATCCTATACCATGGCAGGACCAGGGAATAGTTCCTGTTTGCTTTCACTCCTATAACTGCGAACACCTCTCAGCTGTCATGGTGGGCATCAAATCTTAACAAGATTCGCCTTGTCGTGGGAAGTGGAGCATCCAGAGTTTGTCAGGCTGCTGAAGAATTTCAACACTGGGAAGGAAAAAAGTTAATCAGCCTCACTGTGTAGAGATGGAAAATTGCAATAATGTACAGCTTGCTTGATACTTGGTCTTAACCTCGTAATCTTCTTTGCTTTTCTTCAGCCAGCAGAACTGAAAAATGAAGCAGAGTGACAAAATTGTTTTCTCATTTGTTGGAGCTGTAGCCTAACTTACTTACAAGTATGCTATATCCTCCAGGCATTCGCTTCTAAAATACAACTCCTTGCTTGGAGGTTTTCCTTGTTCTTTGCTTTCAACACTACTTCCTAAAACAGTCTGTTTAATCATTAATGTAATCAAAAGATTGATATATGTCCTAACTAATGAAATTCAATCTGTTACAACTTTAGTCTTCCATTTGCAACGATGCTTTTGAAGTGCCAGCACCTTTGTGGTAATAAATTAACACTTATTAATGAGTGAAATCATTGCAGAATCTAAGCATTGCTCTTCCGGTAAAACTCATTGAGAAGAGTTTAAAACCTCTGAGTACATATCAGTTTAAGCAAATAAAATTTCTGTAATATGTCATTCAATACCATGCATTGCTACTGTGGCTCAATGGTGCCAAAGATTATTGGGTAATGCTAGAATTTAGTTGATTTATGAATAATAGCTAACAAAACAGAAGTTGGAATAGTTGTGTATAAAACAAGTTCATACCTTGGAAACCCTGTCACATCATTTTGGTGCACATGTTCATGTGCATCTGCCTTATCTTTCCTTCACTGTGTTCTCTTCCAGACAGAAATCTGTGGGTCTGTACTTCCTTTCGAGAAGTGTGATGAGAGAAACAAAATAACATAGTTTGCATTTAGTGATTCCACAAATTCCTACAGTAGAATAACTATATTTGCATGTTTTTTCTTTTGTCTGTATACAAATTGCATTCAGGTCTTTCACTTGAGGAGCTACAACTTGTTCAGGATCTAGTAATGTACATAGCTTAGAAGGTTTCTGCGCTGTCTTATTCTTTATTAATCAGTACTGACTTTCACCCATCAGGAGGCTGTCTGCTAACCAAGCTTTGTTGAGTTCAGCAAACATTTCTTCAATGCTGACTATTCTAAATTATTTTAAGATGTATAAAATGTTGGTGCTATTCATTCCCTTTTATAAATAAATGTGTCTAACAGGAGGTATTGGGCATTTTTTATTAACCTTTTGAACTAGTGAAATTGGCTATATATCCCTTCTGTTGGTTTTCTGTCTGTTTAGCCAGTTTCTAATCCATATTAGGGCTGGAGTACCTCTCCTACAAGGACAGGCTAACAGATTTGGGGCTGTTCAGCCAATGAAGAGAAGAGAAGTCTCCGGGGTGACCTTCTAGCAGCCTTCGGGTAGCTGAAGGGGGCCTACAGGAAGGATGGAGAGAGACTTTTCACAAGGGTGTGTAGTGACAGGACAAGGGGGAGCGGCTCTAAACTAAAAGAGGGCAGATTTAGATTAGGTATTAGGAAGAAATTCTTCACCATGAGGGTGGTGAAACACTGGCACAGGTTGCCCAGGGAAGTCGTGGATGCCCTCTCCCTGGCAGTGTTCAAGGCCAGGTTGGATGGAGCTCTGAGCAACCTGGTCTGGTGGAAGGTGTCCCTGCTCATGGCAGCGGGGTTGGAAACAGATGATCTTTAAGGTCCCTTCCAACCCACACCAGTCTATGATTCTATAATTCCATGATTCATATAAGAATGTTTCACCCATTATTAGTATTATTAGTGATCACAGCGATCGAATGACCTCAGTGGGAAGCATTTTGTTGGAGCTTTTTGAATATAGTTATTTTAAATTATGCTCCTGTATGTGCATGGAAGCTTTATTTATTTCTTCTTTTTTAAATTTTTCAGAATATTTAGTTAATAAAAAAGCAAAGGAGCTTTCATCTAGGAAACGTTGTTGTTAGTTAGAGAAAACCAGAAATATATTTTATCATTCTTTTTTAGATTTAGCTGATGATAGATTAATCTTTCTCCAAAGTTTCTGTTGTTGCACTGTTAGTCATGGAGTCTGTTATTGCCCTTGTTGCTCCCCTAAATCTCACCTGTAGCGTGACATATGTAGTTCTCATTTTGTGGTTTCGTACTTCAACCAAAAGGCCACGTTCCATCTGTTGTGAACAGCTTGCTTGGAAACTTTGATGGCCTACAGGTACAGAACAGAAGGACAGATGTCATGACTCTGTTAGGGTTTTTTTTCTGTTTTCGAGAAATCTACTTCTTGCTGTTTACCTGCAGCCCTTTGCAACACACCTTAGTGGGAGAAGATATCTCTGCACATGGCCCGTCTGACAAGGACATTGATTGCCCTACAAAATTTCAAAACACCCTTGTCTTTGCCGTCTCTTGGCTAGAGAGCTTTTCTTTTTTTTTCAGCATGTGTGGGAAATTACCTCTATCTGCAGAGGTAGTTGTTTTCAAAGAAGCTTTACTAAACCAGTGAAAAATGGCAATAGATACTTTGCATTGCAATGTATCTTTGTGTGCAACATAGAATGCAATAAATATTCACTTACAGAAGAAATGAAATAAATCTCTCCTAACAATGTCTGAATATCTATCCATAAATACTGTTTTGCATGAAGACAGACTGTGAAGTTTAAAGCAAATTAGCTATTCCTGAATAAGTCATGTAAAACATTCTGGTTCTAAACCAAAGGTCTTTTTCTGATATAGCTTAATCCATTTCCAAAATAGCTTAAGATAATCATAGAATCATAGAATGCTTTGGGTTGGAAGGGACCTTTAGAGGTCATCTAGCCCAACACCCCTGCAGTGAGCAGGGACATCTTCAACCAGACCAGGTGGCTCAGAGCCCCGTCCAACCTGGCCTTGAATGTTTCCAGGGATGGGGCATCTCCCACCTCTCTGGGCAACCTGCGCCAGTGTTTCACCACCCTCATGGTAAAAAATTTCTTCCTTATAGCCAGTATAAATCTACCCGCTTTCAGTTTAAAATCATTACACCTTGTCCTGTCACAACAGGCCCTGCTAAAAAGATCTTTCCCCATCTTTTCTATAGGCCCTGTCAGGTTCTGAAAGGCCACAATAAGGTCTCCCTGCAGCCTTCCCTTCTGCAGGCTGAACAGCTCCAACTCTCTCAGCCTTTCCTCACAGCAGAGGGGTTCCAGCCCTCGGATCATCTTTGTGGCGTCCTCTGGCCCTGCTCCAACAGGTCCAGGTCTGCCCTGTGCTGGGGGCTCCAGAGCTGGATGCAGGACTCCTGGGGGGTCTCAGCAGAGCGGAGCAGAGGGGCAGAATCCCCCCCCTCGCCCTGCTGGCCACGCTGCTGGGGATGCAGCCCGGCGTACGGTTGTCCTTCTGGGCTGCCTGTGCACGTTGGTGGCTCATGTCCAGCATTTCATACACCAATACCCAAAGTGTTTTTGAATGTGTTGTAGATTCAAATAATCTAGAAGAGTGTGTTCACACATTAAGTTATTCAGGAATATTTCCATGTTCAGATGTTCTTTAATTTATCACATCTGTTGGTCAACATCAGTTCTGTAACTTATCAAAGCTTCTCCAAAGTTTACTGGCAGAGATAGTCCTCTTTTTGAAATATAGTTTCCCAAAGACAGAAGCTTCAAGTAGGTGTCTTTTTTTTTTTTAGTTTTTTTGAAGCTTTTGGTTCTCCCAAGAGCTGAAACTGGACAGGGAGAGAATGTTGCTTTGCCACTGTTGGCAAATGCATAATTGGCCATCACAGCGAAGAGATCCCTTCTGCTGGATGAGTTGTATTTCACATCTTTTTATGTGATGAGAATAGTGCTTGTGGTGAGGGAGGAAGGAGTGTGCAAGTTGTTTTGTAACGGTTTAAAATCTCACTTGGAAAAATATTAGATTTTCTCACTGCTGCCTTTCTGCCTCGAATCAAGTTGATTCTTTTGTCTCTGGTAAACACTTAGTTCCTTTCTGTTGAAGTACTTGGGAATTTCCCCCCTAACTTTAGTTAAAGCAGAATTAGGCCGTAAGAGAGAGAAATATGTCAGAATTCCTCTGTAAAGTGAATTATTGTGATATAGAATGCAACGCGTTGACCCTTTACATTAATAATTTAGTTTCAGTTGTGTTGAAACCCCAGTTATGGATTTGGGAAGCATTTCCATGCTGTTAGGAAAGAGAAAATTTGCCATATTTTTAAATAGGCGTATTTCTACAAGAAAACAGAATTCTTTAGTATAGAATTACTTGAAATCCACAGGTAGTGTCAGATGACAAGATTGGAAGAGAGAGATTTTTTAGAGACTGCTAAGTGTGTCTGACCTTTGAGATAATAAGTGAATCTTCTCAGCAGCATGAATAGATGAGGGAAGGGCTGTGGGAAGACAATGCCATTTGTTCAGTTCCGATTTTGCTGAGATGAGAACCTATATGTGTAATCCAAGACTGATGGTGTCATCATTACAGAAAACATTTTCTGAAAGGACACGAATTTAGCAGGTTCTGATGTCCTGAGTTCTAGTGCATTTTGGAAGTAGAAAGAAAATTAAAATATAAACACACCTGAGATAAGCAGGATTGTAAATTTTTATTCCGTTTTCGAAAATTTATTTAACAAAACAGCATCTAATTCAAATGTTGATTACCTAAATTAGATGTCACAGTACTTTAAACAAAGTCAGTTTACGTAGCTGTTGTCTGGGTAAATTCATTTCTGATGATCTCACTGACGATTATAATGTTTATAATATGCTTAGGGAGGAAATATATTTTTCACCACCTTGCATGCTTTCTTGAAAAAGTAAGCTTATCTCAGATCTTTTGAAGCATACAGTGAGACTGCATAAAATAGAAAAATAGCCAGGAGATTTATGAAGAGAGGTAATGGATTTATGAAGAGAGGTAATGTCTTTTCTGCTATAGAGGATTATACTTCATAGACCTTTGTGCCGGGGTGCAGTGTAACCAACAGCACAGTAAAAGCGTGAATAAATGTCCTTGGTTTGTGCAGCCTTGTTTTGATTTGTCCTTGCTGAGAACTGTTTGCTCTTGATTCCTTAATGGATTGCACTGATGGGTGGAATAGGGGTATGGGGTTACATCTAGCAGTAGGGACCATGATCTGGAGAAACAGAATGGAGAAACCCTTTTTTTATATGAATTTCATGTTTTTTGCATAAATGATAAAGTGCAAAAAATCATCATAAAAATTAGAATGAGTAAAAGACTTGCAGTAATACAGAACCAGTGACAACATCTGCAAAATTATTATGCAGGAAAAAAATAGATGGCTATTACTTAGCAGATCTCACAACGAAATTGGTACACATTTCAAATAAATGTGTATCTTGTGAAGAGAGCTGCGAATTTCTTGGCCGTGATATAAAACTACACCGAGTCTGAGGTATTTTTCTTCTTCAGTCGATCCGTCTGGATAAATGAGCTACCTGTTAAAAAAACACGCAAACAACGTTGGGCTGGTACACACCCACCTTCATTCCCCTTTCAGTGTTGAGGTAACAAAAAAAGAAAGACTGTAACAGTTCTGCACAGATTGAATGATGAGTCGAAGCTCAGCTGCCTTCGGTGAGATGTGTGTGTTAAACTTTATGGATATTTTAATCTGGTCGCTGTACTGGAGTATTTATATGATATATATGTTTTTTGCAGTTCTCTCTATCAGTTCTTGATAGATAGCAAGTCTTTGGGAGCATATACAAGGAAGCACAGGTGGTCTGAGCCAGCAATTGGACTAAAATTTGCTTTAGTTGATGGTGTACACATTGCAAAGTCTGTGTAATCCACCTTGCAACAGATGACAAAGTTCTGATGAGTATATTCTCGCAGTGACGCCTAAGGCAATATCAAGAAATCTAGTGGAATAGCTAGTAAGGCAAGCACTACGAACTTGATGCATATGCAGAGATTGTGCAGCTCTCTTATTTGGAAAAAGCAAGAAGTAATGCAGATGATTTATTAAACCTGACCAAAGGAGATAAATAAGATACTGTATCTTCGAAGCATCATGAAATTTTCTACAAAGATTTGTGGAGAGATTTTTTTTTTAAAAAAAGGAAAATGAAAACAACCTTCACATGAAAACCTAAGACAAACATAAAACCTTCTCTCTTTGGGGTGGGAGGCTGCAAAGCAAAGATCAATAATGGGTGAGTTCATGGCAAACAAAGATTTGCTAGAGAGATACTGACTTTTGACTGGGACACTCATAAAAGGCCACAAGCCTGAATTTAAAACCTCAACAAAACTTCAGAACGCTGTCAATGAAAGGCTGATAACCGTGGAATGGGGTGGAGAATGTCAGCTCACCCAGGAGATCACTAGGAACCTTGATTTTCGCTGGCTTGGTGACAGACTCTCCAATCCTAATGGTCCCAGTCATATCACAGAATGGTGAAATGAAGTCATATTCCTTTCTACCTCTCCCTGCCGAAAAAAAAAAAAACAACTTTAAAAAATGTTAACTGTAAGAAAATGCAGCTATCAACAGGCAGATGGAATTTTTTGCATAACCCTCACTGGACTTCTTGTTTTAAGTAGAGAAATTAGTGCTTAATCGTAAATTGTGTACTCTGTTACACATGGTGCCATCTTCTGACTGTTATGTTGACCGAATAGGTTGTGGTCAACAGAGTGTAACTGCCTGCTAGTTAATGATCCAATTTCCTCTATAATGAGATAACAGGATTTATGCTTTAAAGTTGTTCCTCCTAAAAAAAAAAGAGAAAGAGAGAGAGAGAGAGAAAAGTGAAGGAGATTTCCACAGAGCTCTACTTTATGTATCTGTGCTGTCTGCAATCCAGACTTGTTCTTGCTTGTAACCATGGAAGTAGCAAGCAAGAAACAAGGAAAGGTGAAGGTCAAGTTACCAGCATACGATAATAAAATTCTGGATATTTTGGCAACACGAAACTTTAAGATCAGGAATGTGTACAGTTTTCAGTTTTATGTTGGGGAGGATTACCTGGTGAACTATGGCCCTTTTCAAGATCTTTTTTGTGGTTGAGATCTTAAGCTTGTAAACCAAAACCTAGAGTACACCACGGAAGCATGAATGGAGGGTCTGGGTTAGGCTTATGGTCAGCCTACATGGCCAAAGCTCATGCCTGGTTATCTGGTCTAAGGAAAGCTTTTTGAAATTAGCCTTGACTTCAGTTGCTTTGTTTTATTCTGCTCACTAATATTTTATGTCATGTTTCTCTTACATTGTGTCAGCACATCATGGCTCAGCTCATGTTAGCCGCATGGAAGCTGTGATTTGCCATATTCTCAACACCTGAAAGGGGGCAGGGTAGCTGAGTTGTGGACTTGCCTGGCTGAGTTCAGTATCTGACCAAAAAGTGTCAATTCAGAAACTCAGTTTAAGAACCAAAAAGCTTAAAGGTTGCAATATGACAGTCTTAAAAATAGAAAATAGGGATATACATTAAATTAAATAAACCTTAACTTTTAAATCCACTCTTTTTGTATCTACTAAATATAGACTAAAGACTGTACACTGTCAGTTTCTTATCATTTGATTCCTAAATGTCTCTCCTAAAAACAAAAATATACAAGAGTGATAAGAGACAGAAGGTATTAAAGCTCTGGTTTGCCTTCTAGAAAAGCCTTTTGAAATATAGATATGATTCATTCTTAATACTGCCTTGTATGCATTATGAAAACTGTCCTGGTTTCGACTGGGATAGAGTTAACTTTAGATTGTAAGCCTGTAATAAGAAGGCCTGAAGAAAAAGGGGAAAATTAATTCTGAAGACTTTCTGAGGAAAACCGGACTTTGTTCATAATGTTCACTAAAACTTTCACTTCTGTCATCTTCTTCAACATATGTGGTTTACTACTCAGCTGAATATAGGAACAATATGAAAACCTATTTTTGGTCTGTGATGACTGAAAGTAGGGAAGCATAACAATAATTTTGATTTCAAGAGACTTGTTTTTTATTAAAAACATGGTGTTTATTTTGCTACTAATGAAACATCTGATTTCGGATGTATGTAGTCAGAATTCAAACAAACTTGTAAAAATTATTTTTTTCTATGAAGTTAAAAGACATTTAAGTAGCCAAATGTACAAACAGAAAAGTAAGAATAATAAACTGAGAAGCGGAATCTGATCATTCATCAAGAATCCAAAGTAAAACATGAGAATGAAGAGGAAATGAAGGACTAAAAATAAAAAGATGGCTAGAATTGTAAATGGCAAAATAACAGGATTTGTTAAGTAGTGTGGATTTTTACAGATTTGTTCATAAAATCTTGTTATTTTGAATCTCCAAAATTTGGATCATATCATAATAACTAAGTGAAATGATTCTGTAAAAATGAGGGATTTGTAAACATAAAACAAGAAGTGAATTTCAAAAACAATTAGGATTTATAGCACATGTTTTCTAAAGAGCTCAACACCCTTTTGAAAGCCAGATTTCCCGAAGAACTTTTTATGCTGGCTGGTGAGATCTTCTGAAATTCTGGCTGCAGATTTGTGTGCGTAGGACTTGAAAATCAGAGACTCGTCTCCTTGGAGCATTGGACCAAATGATCAAAATTCGGTATCAAGTTATGTTGCACATAGCTTGAATTTGTTTTGGTTTTCTACTGCAATTAATATGCTTTTACGCAAGAAAATAGAGCCAGAAATCAGCAGTTTTCATGCTAATTCAAAAGTGAGTAGCAAAAGGGGGAAAGCTGTCAATTAGGGCATTAAATAATTCTTATGAAAGGACCATGTGAAGGGACATTGTGGAGTTTTTCACAGAATCACAGAATAGTAGGGGTTGGAAGGGACCTCTGTGGGTCATCTAGTCCAACCCTCCTGCCGAAGCAGGGTCACCTACAGCAAGCTGCACAGGACCTTGT
>Ga0065711_1043435_pt1 | contig 14733 bp, 6 predicted proteins | sample Hoacrofraction12_FD_59098 | JGI IMG/M metagenome (GOLD analysis project Ga0065711, IMG submission 59098) | Hoatzin crop microbial communities from Cojedes, Venezuela - Epithelial fraction 12 v2 (version 2) | ecosystem: Host-associated > Birds > Digestive system > Esophagus > Crop | place... | reverse complement strand
AAAAGAACTCCTCATGAAGCAGCTAGATGGGACCTTCACGCTGAAGGCCAGCACTTCTTCCTGGCAGAATTGCAGTCTTCTGCTTTCCCAAAGGAAGAGCTGTCTCTCTAACTCCTTTGCTTGATCTGTTGCTATTTTTCGTGAAACACCGTGGAGAATCTGGCTTCATCTTCAACCACTCATCAGGCAACCTTCTCATCCTCAGACTGAAGAAACCCCACCTCCAGGCCCCAGGGACCTTGGTGGCCCTCTGAGGGACAACTCCTGTTGCCCTGGTGCAGCAGCCTGCTGGAAGCCAGGTCATCTCATCCCCTTTTCTTGGGGCTCAGAGCAGAGGGGATGGCACCCCTTCAGGAGGGGTGGGGCAGGAGAAAAATCAGCTCACACCACCCAGGGCAGTCAACAAAACAATTGTTGATGCTGGGAGATGAAACAGGTGAGCCCACAGAATGGCCAGGCATGGAGATTGGGCCTCTCAGCTAATTCCAGGTGCAGAGGTTGGGACAATGGCAGGGCCCTGGCTGGGTGCTCCCACAACACCATGTTGATGGTGTGGTGCCAGGGGAGCCATGCTGGAGGTGGTGGATCCACTTCCATTGGTTCTTCTTGGTCTTCTGGTGGATCCACCTCCGTGGGCTCCACACCATCAGCTACACAAGTGATGGCCATCACTACCATGTGGCTGATGGTACCCTGCCTCTGACACTGCCTCCTCTTCCTCTACCTCTCCCGCAGACGCCTCTCTGCCTTCCCATGCAGACATGTGCAGCCACTTGCCTTGCTGCTGTGGGACCCCTTTCTTCTAGTCGTTCTTGGAATTCAAGGACCTCAAAGTTCAGTGAATTGTGGGCCAGGTGCTAAGGTCCCTGTATTTATAGGGTCCGGAACAAACAGAAGTGAGGTAGCTCATGACATCAGGAGGGCACCATGATAGCAATGCCTGTGGCCAAATGTGGCTGTTCTGGGAACTGGGGGGGCTGTGGCCTGAAAGACGGCCTCATGTGGGAGAAGAAGGAGGGTTGGGGGTCTGAGGGCCCCTTTACTGGGGATGGCTCCCCTGTGCCCTTCTGCTTCCCCTTGGGCACAGGGACTGCCCTCCACCTCCTGTCATGTGCCTGGGCTCCAATCCCCTCCTCAGCTCATGCCAGGGCTCTGCTGGACAACATTGTGGCAATGGCTTTCCAGGGGTGTTGAAGGTCCTTGGCAACCCCCCAGTGACCCAGCTCCCTGCACATGGCACTACCCCTGTGTGCATGGCAGTGGCTGGGAGGGGGTGAAGCATCCAGACATCTCACCAGCAGGGAAGCAGGCACAGCTGGCCTGTGTGAGGTCACCCAGCATTCTACAGAAGAATTGCCAATTTCCAGGAGTTGTCTCGGCCCTTCTTCCCCATCCCCTGGCCCTGGAGCTTGGGGAGGTGCCATGTCCTCTGCACAGAGCCCCAAGGGAGAGGGGAGGAGAGGGTCTGGTGTCCTCTGGGCCTCTGTGCCGGCACCAAGCGAAGAGTCTGTTGGAGGCCACCGAGGGAGGTCCTTGGCACCTGGAGGTAATGGGTTTTGTTTTCAGTCTGAGGTTCACCCTTTCTCTATTCTCCAGTTTTAAGGATGAACCTTCTCACTGCTTTTTTTTTTCTTCTTAATCCCTGGGGATATTTGTAGTGTTCTTCTCTAACACAAAGTATGGTCCGATTCCTGCACTCACCTAGGAGTGTCACCAAGATGTTTCACCACAGCTATGCCAAAGACAAAGAACAACTACTAATGCTTCAGTCTTGCTCACGCTTTTCCTGGAACACAACATAGATTAGGCTACTGGTCCTGCAGCATGGAATAAGATGGGAAATGGGCTGTGGGTTTGGGGTAACATATGAATTTTGTGGACTGCAATGACAGCAGTTTCTCAGACTGCAGCAGCAATGGCACTGTTGAGAGAGAGTCATGTGTGTGAATATGGTCTGTTCTGCTGATCAGTTAACATTCAGGTAAGAGAAAGACAGCATACGTTCTCCTCCAGTTTCCTGATAATCTCATAAATATATACGGATTTGATTAATTTTCATTAATGGTAGCATACAAACTGATATTTGTGAGAATGTCAGAAGAGACATTTGGTTAACTTTGAGATGACAAAGGGCAAAAATAAGGACTGTTTGTTCAGAATCAGAAAGGAAAGAATCACAAATATCTGTACCGAACAATAGGCTCCAAGACACCAGTCTCCAAAAAGCACTGTTGGCAAGACAGTAGCAAGCCATGACAAGTCTGCATGAAAGAGGGCATTGGCTTCCAGTTCAGGTAGATGATCTGATTGATTGTTACTATGGGTATGAGAGCCCCTTTTAGCATTCATGCAAGCAACCACCATATAAGAAAAACACACACAACATTTATAACAGATGTGTTTATCACTAAGCAATGCAACTATTACATGTTTACTGTCATCCTGCTATGTAACAGTGCATGTTTTTCCCCATGGGCTGTGTCCCACCCTGTGTGCTTGTCACCAGTCAGAGGACACTGCTGCAAACACATACATGGAAGCTTAGAATAGAAACTGCAGAACCAAAACCATTAAGATACAGCTCTTCCAACACTGAAGGAATGGCTTCTCCTGAAGGCAAAAATTAGGACCTGTGGCTCTCTAAGTTATATGAACTTTTCATGTGTTTGCATTGCACATAAGAAGGTAAGACATTTTATTATGCTTGCACTACATTTAGCCCTAAGCCCAGAAAAAGGAATATACAATCCAAGGAGTGCAGTTACAGAAAACCAAACAAAAGTGCAAACAAGTTCCATTTACAGATACGCAGGAAATCCAGCAAGGCAGTGGCATGTGCTGGAGTACGACGCTAGGGTAGTTTCTTGCCAGAGAATTGGCACACTGCTTCACATTACAGCGAGTAAGGGATTTCAGTATTCACTGATAGACTGTGACAGTCACTATTTACGTTGTGTTATATTGGTAAGAACTCCACCCATACAATTTGTTTCTCTCCTAAACAGCTTAATTTATGTACAGATTTCTTCATGATTACATTTTCACCCATTTATTTCTATTTAGGGCCTAATCCAAAGCCTGCTGGTGTAACTGAAAGTTTCCTTCTAACTTCTTTCATGTCTCCACAATGACACACTTGCATGTCTCTACAAGAGTCCTAATGTCTTCTTGTGTGTCTTTGTTTAGAAGTGGGCTTATCTGGACCTCAAAAATTGGGCAGTATTGGCATGAATACTTCGGAAAGTCAATTTGGAAGGGAGGCCAAATTTTGCTCTTATGTACATCCCATCAAGCCTTGTTCACACTAAAAGGGGTATCTAAAATGTCTATCAGTGAAGAAGTTCACTTTATCTATTAAATGTGCCATAAAATTCTATGGTTCTATGCAACTATACAGGGCATTTAGAACAACAGAAAGTCACTGATAGTTGCCTACTTTTTAAGGATCAGAAATACCTACACAGAGTATGGAGGTTCTTTAACATAAGGAGTTTCCAGTGCTGTTTAAACTGTATTTTTAGCTTTAACGCTAATATGAATTCAAAACAAAACACATAGCCATAGAAAGTTATACTACCAGACCTGACTTTACCAGATCTGTAGTCATTTTCAGCCTGTAAGTGTTCTCAAACTGTGAGCTCAAAGACTTGAAATTGGTACACGCTGTAGTAATATTCCTCTTACCTATTTTCCTGAAGAGGACAGTGAGATTCCTAGTGAACACAGGCCGAGCAGAGGCCCAGTTGTTTGCAGCCTCAGGTCCCTACCATCCAACTATCATGTCCCATTCCTGCTACCTCAGTGCTCCATGAGCTAAACCAACTCTTTCCAAGTCTAGTTGTTTTTAAGGATTGAATTTTTGGCATACTCATTTCTACCAAAATTAGTCTGGAAAACAGTCAGAAAAACCTTGGATGTAATTCAGTATGGACAAGAACAAAGACCTATGCTTTAGGTAGGAATGATCAACTGCACAATTACAAAATAACCCAAGCTTCAAATATGTAAAAAGCTATTGGAAAGCAGAAGAGCAGCATCTGTCCTCCACACCTCTGACAGACAGTAAGAATTCAAACTACAGTCAAGTGAGACATCAGAAAATTCTCCGACTACAAGGCTAGTGAACCTTGGCACGGATCTTTTTATCTTAGAAACTTTCAGTGACAGGAGACTTGCAGTTTCCTCTGTTGGGAACAATACAGGTTTGGGTAATCTTGCATTTTGACAGGTGGTTGATCACATCAGTAGTTACCAGCAGGGAGGGGGAGTGGTCTCTGGGCACTATCTAAGCGATCCTGCGAAGTTAACTGAGAAAAATGAGCATATTGCCAGGTGTCTCTTTGCCCTCTAAGAATCTGTGCCCCTACTGGAAACTGCTGAAGCTCCAAAGCTGAGAAAAACTAGACCAGCCTTTCTGTATTTGTACATGGGATACTCAGTCTGTATGATCTGATGTGACATTCATTTGCTTTGAAATATGTGGTTGGTATAAAACCATTGAAAAACAGATCATTTTACAACTCTTACCTGGGTTCTCGTCCACTGTTTGAAAGTAAAAATAATTTAAATACAGGATTATCACACTAGATTGTTCTGTGACTTCAAAGTCAATAATAATTTTCTTATTCTTAATTAGCTGGAAAAGGAAAGAATCCAATGTATCAACACTAATTGCTAATGCAATGACTTAGATTGTAAACTTCTTACATGGTGATCTGTTTTCCAAATACAATTTGATAAGTAATCCTCTTTACAGTACTTTTGGGACCAGCACTGATCTCACACTTCATACTTTTTTTCTGATCTCTTGTAACACCTGAAATTATCTGTAAACATTAACAAATATCCTAGAAGAATTAAGCACTTCTGTGGGTTTTTAAATAGAGTTTTATCAGAATATTTAATTTAAACAACACATATGCCCAATTGTTTTTTCTTTTAAAGGCCCAGTCTTACACTGCTTGCACTATCACTGTCCATTTACTTCAATTGAGGATTAGAAGATAAAAGTGTCAATGTAATTTCCTGTCTACATACTCAATTTGAAATTGATTCTGTGCCATGTGGATGGATGGCTCTTCCTGTAAGAGCTACAAAGATTTACTTTGGCATTTTGCTCACACTGTGTTTTTCCAAACACAACTTTAATGTGTCTGCAAGATGCATGCTGATTTAATGCCAGCTTTCCAGTGCCACATGTGCAGTTGGTAAAAAAAACTTTGACATAAAAGGTTTTATTTAGAATAGGTGCTAAACCTGATTTGAAGCCCTAGCTCTTCTCTATATGGACCCAGAAAACTGAGGGAACCATCTGAAATCAGATATTTCATTTACAGAGGCAATCAGCTCTGAAGTGTGTGCAGAACACCTATCACTGTGGAAAATGTTATCTCATATCAGGATCTCCAAAAAATTCTATTTCAGTAATGTTTTTAGCAGAAGTAATTTTGCTGAATGCTACAAATTGTTAGTTTTCTCCGCCTTTTTGGAAGCCAGTGAGTACATCCAGAAAAAATGCATTTCCTATTCAATTGTTTAGCCACAAAATGCAAACAAACTTGCAAGGATTAATGACAGTAGCAAAGTCAAAATGTATTGTTCTAAGTTTACAGGACTTGCACGTAGACGAACTGGAACAGCCTCCAGGGAACCCTGCATCATTTTCTTTTCCTGGCATTAGTATCATAAGAAAAATAACACATTCCCATCCTTGTTGCACATTTGATACAACTACATTCCTAATTGGTCTTTTCAACAAATTAAATTAAATTACACATAAATGTCTTTCATTCCCCAGCTTACTAATACCACAACTTATATGATATATACTTCAAATAAATCTTTTCCTTATCAAATTTGAACTGAAAACCATCTTTTGTTTTACTAACCAATAGATATAAATGAGGTAGACTTTTTCTAAGCAATTTAAAATACGTTGGAAATGGTCATATACTTGTATGCTTATGTTTTGATATGTACAAGTGCACACACATAAACAGTAAAAAAAACCCAAGGGCACACAACAGTACAACTATAAAATGATTCATATATGCCATTGTAATTTTCTAGGCGAAAACAGAACCATAAAACCTTGTATCTTAAGCTTATTTCATAACCTGAATCAAAGCACCTCTGTTTCTTGAAGAGCAGAAGAGATCTAATTTTTTTTAACAAAAACATTTGAGTTCTCCTCACCCACAACCATCCAGCTACTCCTGCAACATAAACCTCCATAGGTTTATGCACAGCACTGAAAGCCAGGTGGCACAATTAAGATGCAGTTGATTTTACTGGCTGTGATTTTATTCACTCCCTCTAATGGAGCTCTAAGGCAAGAAAGGTGCTGCTTATCATATTCTTCCAGCTAAAGCAAACTTTTTTGTGATATATTTATATTAACATTTGCTGTCATGGTATTGGTCTGATACTACTCACAACATCAAATTAACCTCAAAACTATAAGTATTAGTATTCATAAAAATCACAACTTAATTTCACTCATTTGTGTCTACACTAAAAGAATTTGTTTGACTGTTTAGTGAGGAACTACAATGTCACATAACTCACTATCCAAGAAAAACAATAAGGAATGCTCATAAACAAGATATGAATACTTTTTGAAAAGGAATGCAGTATGTTCACAGAAATAGATTCCTGATACCTGACAATGCACATGCAAGACAAAGGGGAAGCTAAATTCATATCCTTATTCATTCCATCACTTCAGGGAAACAAATATTTCATTTGTGTACAATTGTAGTGAATAAAGTCAGCATTTTAGGTTGTCTGTGAATGGTGAATGAGGCTTTAAGACCAAACAATACAGCTATTTTTTTACACGAGCCTAAAAGGAGTAAACCCTTTTCTGAATTTACCAGCTAAAAAGCACATGACAGATCCTAACAGCAGGAAAAAATCACTTACCATGGCAAAAAGTGAAAGATTTCTGAGGCTGAACCTGTGAGTCACAATTCAGGTCTAGATGCAGAAAGCCACAGTCATAAGCTACAGTTATGACAGGAACACAGTCATTATCATATCAGCAAGTTTTTGATATTGAGGTACTTCTTTTGGTTTGACATAAATTCATATTTAGGAAAAAAAATAAGGATCATGATGATTATAAATATGCAAAGACATCTAGTTCCATAACAAGAGGAAAGCACTTCTGAAACTTCTAAAACAAATACTAGAGCCACAATAAAGATGACTGACCATCACTACCTCCTGTTCAGAGAGGACTTTCTGGGAGACAGAAACTCCTAACTATTAACATAACAAGTCAAAGACTATTCACATTAAGCAGCTGCAGAGAATAAAATAATATGCTTTGATAACACAGAGTAACATATACATCTTAGGTAAGTTTGAATGCGCATAATAAAACTAAAGCGCAAATTACCCAGAAAAGACTTGCTAACTGCTCAAGTGCCAAAATTCACAAGGCTCATAAATAATTTTTTCAACGATAAGTTCTGTTTTTATTTGGACTAATGGAAATTATGATAAAGCACAAAAGAAATTGCTTTAGTTTCCAAACAAAGATAAGTTTATTTAGAGGCTTATATAGCTGCAATCAGTGCAAAATCACAACAGGATTTAGAGGTAATTTGCAGTGAAACACAGGTTTTCTCAGAATCAACCAAAACTCCTGCATCTGTGGCACTGTGATCAAGCTAAAAGCAACCCTTTCGAGAGGCCTCACGCTGGTACTTAACTCGGCTCCTTATCAGCTCTATGCCCAATGAGGGTATAAATGTGCATGAAGGCTGTACAGCTTCTACCCCCAAGGTGTAGTCCAGTTCTTCTCCTGGAATGGTACAGGGCAGGGGGAGGGCAAGAAATGCATAATTCATAAAGAATACCTCTCTGATTTTGTTACTGGAAATGTATATATAGGCAGCTCACATTGAAGACTTCGGTTTGGATTTGTTTATCTCTAACCGTGGAGATACACCCTGAGATTTCAGTTTGTGGTGAGATCCATGCAGAGACCATGAAGTACACTAAACATGTATCTCAATTTGAGTGAAGAGGGCAAGATGATTTGGTTTGGCCATACAAGAAAAAGGAGAATTTTAAAGTGGTTTGATACTATTTATCATCACCCGGTAATACTTTCAAATTTATACAAAATCTGCCATGCATTCAAATATTCGTCATCTTACATTGACTCTCTTTCTTGGTAATCAGCTTTAAATTTATAGGCAATACATAGGAAAATTAACAGGGCTGTACTCAGGTTTTATGATATGAGACTTTAGACCCCTATGCTAGTTAATTTAAAAAAGAAAAACAAATCAGGAGACATTTTTCTGATCAATTCTAATCTAATGGAAGTATAATGACCAGGATGTGGGCAGTCATCTACAAACTAGGCTTACAGCTCAAAGCCAGGGCAGAGAGAGAGGAGACACATTAGCGTAAAAAAAAAAAACAAAAACAAACAAACAAACAAACAAACAAAAAAAAACACCCTAAGAGTGAAAAATTGCTGAAAATCTGCAGTCTGGCAGATAGAAAAAATAGGTCTTAGGTGCTAGATCAAGTTTCAGAAAATCACAAAGTTTATCCTGAAGGCAGAGAGAGGAACAAAGGGACCCGGCAACAGGGAAATGGCTAAAAGTCAGACTACAGAAAGAGTCAAGAAGGGCTCTTTGACAGGAACCTGTATTGTGTAGAAACAAGTTACAGGCCCCCCGAGAATCTGTAAATCTAGGCATTCCTGTTGCATATGTCAGTCATGGTCAACAACTCATAATTTCCAAGTTATGCACACTATGGTACACGCATACAGGTTATCAGCTACTGGATTCAAGACAATCATTAGAGAGAGGGACCTGCTAGTTTTTTCCCTGGCTTGGTTTTGGGGGTTGGGGTTTTTTTTGCAATAGATCTTTGTGGCTGCCTGCAAGTTGACCCTCCATATAATTTTAAGATGTGCATCAGCAAGGACTCAGTTATACTTGACTACATGTTGCCCAATGTCCTTTCATCTCCACAGAAGGTATCATTCATCCTCTATAAAGTCAGATTTTAGTAAATGTCAGAAAATAACAAAAGAAAGCCGATCAGTAAACAAATCAAGAGCCTGGGCATGTGACTGAGTTCCTGCGTATCAGCTGAGTCACAATGAGTGACCTTGCCTGCTCTTGCTAACGTACAGGTTAGATTAAAGTGGCTTAGGCTAATCTCTACTGCCTGAGAGTTGCAACAAGTCACACACCATAGCTCATTCCTGCAGCTAAGCAAGCACAGAGTATTTTCTTGTATCACGCTAACAGAATCATAATACCAAACAGCATCAGCTGGAGCTGCCTAAGGTCTCTCTCTAAAACAAAGGTGAAGGCATGACTTACTGCATCTGTATGTATGATTGTGAGAAAAATAACTGTGTGATAGCAACCATAACAATCAAAGACAGAAGCAATCAAGAGCGTTATCGGGGAAAAGGAGCAGACAGAGACCCTTGTCTCCTGGCTCAAGACTTACAGGTAAGACGAACTTTGAATTTTTCTGCTTTTGTGGCCTCTCCTGTGTTTGAAGGTACAGAATTTTCTGTGTGTTATTTAAATAAGAAAGATCTTACCAAAAAACACATCTTATTTGAATCAAACCTGAACGCTGGCTAGAAGATTTCAAGAAAAGATAATAGAATAATGGATAACTTTTGAGTCAAGAAACAGCTTAATAATGTCTTATGTAATTCACAATACTTTCTAGCATGAATTTTTTACCATTTCTCAATACATTAACTTTAGACAAATGCCAAATCCCCCAATGTTATGAGTTCAGTCTGACTGAAACAAGTCCCATGACTCAAAATTGCTTCAGTAAAGGAGATGGAATAACAGCTTATATGGTACTGTAATCTCTGTAGATAAGTATGCAGGAACTTACAGTATAAGCTCTATTTTCCAAGCTGTAAGAAGAGTGACTTTGCCTGATGGCAAAAGCAAATGCAAATGCAGATGTTTTTAAACTGCTGTGTCTGCCTGAAAAGACTGCACCTGCCCTCCATTAGCTTTTAATTTAATACGGTAGGCTTGCCAACCCCAAAATTTATGCATTGCCTCAACATAGGGAGCTAGTATTTACCTGGGAGCCAAGAACGTTCATTCCAAAACCTCTCAGGCTCACTCCTGCCTTATTTAAAAGCTGAACACTAGATGGAGCAATGTCCTTGTAGCACCACTAGCCAGGTAGTTGCAGCTCTCGCATATCATTCCAACTCGTTACTTGCAAGTGGCCAGATCAATGGCTTGTTTAAATATCTTTTAAAATGCTGCAAGAAGTAACAGTACGCTTCTGAAAGCCTTTTTTGAGAACTGCACGTGCCCACAAAAACTTCCAGAATTTAAACAGAATTTGTTGCAGTGAAAAAAACTTCTCAATGCGTATAGTGCTCTCTAAGAAAACTATCTATATATCTAGGGATTTTTTTTTAAAAAGGGTATTTCATTTGTCCTAGTAAGAGATATATCAAAAGAAGACTTTTATATCACGTATACTGCTACAGAACAGTTATACCCTAAACTGTGAGAGAATAAAATAACAAGTTTTGTTTTAGTATCAAGTAGGTGTAGCTGTCCTGTGAGAGTCCAAGAAAATTCCAAATATAATTCTATGTAGAGACAAAAAAATCTCTATTTAAATTCTCATCATGAATATTTCACATTAACTCCACCAAATAATGACAGGGGAAAAAACCACACAACCATATCTTACCCATCAAAAAAGAACACATACCACATATGCTAACAAAAAAGTTTCAAAAGATAAGAGAAGGTTGTCCACCTTACCAGAGGAAATTGGTAACACAACTGGCCACAAATCTCTGTTAAAGATAAGGCAGGCTACACTTTCTAATGAGACACGATGGATTAGCTATATGGTGTCAATGGAGAAGGATGTTCTGATCCATTATTTCCTGTCTACAGCTGATTTAACCAAACTTACATGAAAAGAAATCTCTGAGTATTTAAATGGATCATTTTTTCACAAACAAGAGATTACACATTACTTGCAGCTTTCACAGTCCTACATCATGATGTTTATTCACTGTTTTAATGCTGGTGTTTCGTAGCCTGTACAGTCTAGGAATATGAGTACTGTGATTTGGGGAAAACAGTGAAATCACACTGTGACTAACCTTTGCTGTAGTCTTCTTGCGGTAAAGCTCTTGATAAAGCAGCACATAAGGTCTTCAGTATCTCATGTGAGAATTCTTGAGCAAATTGGTACCAAAAAATCAGAATGGTTGGGAATGAATTTACACTACATTAGTTGCAGCCAACTTACTCTCCTTTATAAAGAGTAAAATTAAAAGTTTCAGCAAATAAAGCAGCAATTTGGAACATACTGCAAATTGATGTATCAAAACATGAATGTCGTTTTCCTGCCTTACAGCCATGAGCTTCTATCTAGGGAGCATTGCCATTTACAGCTGTGATCTAAGTGTCCGTTTTGGTCCTTACCCTTCAGTGACTAGGAACCATTTTGCCACTTACCTGTACAATCCAGTAATAGACCAAGTAGTGCACTATAAAAGAATCACTAAAGTGCATAAGCCTAAACACCATTCAGGCACACTTTCAGGATGAGGAACATGGCCTGAACTCAAATACAGGGCTTCTCAGCACTGTCAGCATGACCTATAATGTGACTTTGACACTGAGGAAGAGAAACTTGGACAGTTCTGCTCAATAATTTTTAACAAAATACCCTGGTCATTATATCTAGTGGAGATAAAGAGTTATAGAGCAAAATCTGGGATCTCATAGATAACTTTCCACTGATTTTCAAGATGGAAGAAAGGACGGTCAGTAAAGCAGTGTCCAGCAGTGTTCTCTTTTGGAGTTCCTAACTTGGATTTTTTAATAGGTCTTTACTGAGGAGGATGGTTCTGCTCTCCCTTAATAAGTTTCATTGTTATATAAGAGAGGCAAAGACTTAACACAATGCCAGCTTTGTGACAGTAATGTGTCTGGACTACTGCAGAAAAGAAACAAACCACTCTTATTGAAGGGGGGACTTCTGGAATTGTAATTATCCAAGAGGCCAGGACAGCTGAGGGAGTGCTTCTGAAACTCACTATACTGAGAAAGAGAGATGCAGAATTAACCCACTTCAGATAAAATTATATTAAGCAAGACAGACAGGATCAACAAGTTAAAGGTAGCCCAAAATTAGGATTCTCTGTGCCTTATGGAGGTACAATAATGTTATAGTAGTATCAGCACTACCATATAACAAAAAAATTCAGAAACAGAATCGTAAAATAAATACTGCAGCAGTAGCAGGACAGTGGTTTGTATTCTACGCTTAGCCCGAGCTGCTCAACCTCCCCCTCCTTCTGCCTGTGCTTTGCAAGGGAGTGGCAGTAATTGCACAGTCTCTCTGTCCTTTCCCTTCACAGCAGTAGGGCAAGGCCATGCTCGCTTCCCCATGCATTGGCTGATGCTGCTGTTCCCAACAAGACACCGGAGTACAGCATGTACCAGCAGGGTCTTGTCTATTGCAGGTCAGGAATAAACAAGAAAGGAGGTGACAACCCTACATGGCTATCAAGGAGTAAATGAGGTCCCAGATGCTGCTTCCATCATATGGGAAGTCACCCAGACACCTGTGCTAGACCACCAGTGACGCTAGTTGGGGAAAAGGAGGGGAAACCAGACTGATGTTGAAAAAGACTCCCAGCTTTGCCCAGACTGTTCTAAATTCCACTGACCATTTCCCAAGTGGTTTAACAACACTGCAACAAACAGTGCTATAGTATTACTTCTGGTATCAATATTACAAAAGATGCAAATATTATCAACCATCGTAATTTTGACCACTCCTCTGCACGACCTGTTTAAGATGACTACCTCAAAGCTGAGAGGAAAGACAAGAAAAATTCAAAAGCAAGCCAAATTAACACACAGCCTGTGGATTCTTGCCAGTTTTAATTATTCTTTAGCATGTTCAGAGCTGTTTCAAAGGCGTTCCACTTCCCATTTTCTCCCTCTCCCACCTTGGGCATGTTTGCTCTATAAGTGAGGTCCAATTTTTTATCTGGAGTATCTGGTATGTGATTCATAGTCTCAGTCTCACGCATAAGCTTAAAAGAAAACTGGAATCATATATAACTCTTCACCAGGTCAGAGAGTGCATCAGTTGGTAACAGGGAACAAAATGTTTCAACATTCCAAATACAGTACAAGCTTGTGCTAGGCAAATGGAAATTCTAAAATTGAGGATGATTATTGTAAGTAATAGAATTACACTAAAATGTCATGCATATTAAACATGCTTAGACTATTTAGAAGGAACTCGACATTATCACAGAGGGAAGACAGCAAACAGTGGTGATTAAAATATAACCACTGCTAAAACAGCGAAAAGTGTGTGTTAATTACATTTTGGATGTTACAAAGTACTCAAAACTCCTTATGTCACTTTCTGCTAAATGCTTGCTGTTGTTTAGCCAACTCCCTAGAAAACTGACATGATCAGAAGTAACTCAGCACACATGCTGTGAAAGAGCTGCGTCACTATCACGCATGTGGGATGTTTGTGTAAAAACAAGACATCAGAAACCTATTTCAGATTTTGGATCAGCAAGGTACTCAGTGACCAGTAAACTTTCAGTGACCAAACTTGCAGCACTTTCCATATTTCTAGAAGTGACCCCGGAATCTCTACAGACAGAAGGAAAACCTACACCTTTTGAGTGCGAGTCTTTGTTTGATGTGTTTGCTTCCTTGAAGACTACCTGTACTAGAGATATTTGACATTGCAAACATAGCATTAGCGGATGTTTTTAAAACAGGAGTCAGTGAAAATAAGACATAAACCACCTATACCAATATAAATCCCAGAATGTTCAGGGTTGGAAGGGACCTCTGTGGATCATCTAGTCCAACCCCCCTGCCAAAGCAGGGTCACCTAGAGCAGGCTGCACAGGCCCAATGGCCTATGCTATTATTTTACTAATAGAATTAAAATACATGAGAAGTGCTGAAAGTATAAAAATACCTAATTTTTAAATCTTTGAAGAAAGAGAGTTTTTCTCAGCTAACATCTTTGTTAACCTAGAAAATCCCTGGTATGTAGGAATATACACCAAAAATATGCCTGGTAGCACTACTTAAAACAACACAGTTTTAATCAATTGTTCTACTTGCAGTAATAATGATACAAAGAATAAAACTCAGAAACTGGGGGGGGGAGCAAGTTGTCCAAACCCTTCTGTTCACATTGACATTCACTGAGGGGCTGATAATACGCAGTTTCCATCTCTGCCATGAGGTGATGGGAAAGGTTTCTGTGAAGCCAAGGTGCAGAAGGCTGCGGCTCCGACAGCCAGGCCTCGCCAGTCCCCGCAGGGCACACCGTAGCACCGTAGCTGGTGAAGCTGCGGTGCCGCGAGGCAGGAGAGAGGTCATGAGGCGCCAGCCAGGAACCCGCTAGGACCCTGAAAGCAGGATTCGGCTCCGCCGTCCGTCCTGCCACGGACGGAGCCGCGCTCCGCAGGCAGGGCCCTTGGCGCAGCCCTGATTTCAGGCCGACAGGAGGGGCTGCTGCTGGGCGCCAGGCGCTTTTATGCCGCGACAGGTGCGCACACCTACGCTGAGGCGCTGCCGCGCGAGCCCTGACGGTGCTGCGTGGGAACTGGGGTACGCACGCACCCACCCACCCGCCTGCCTGCCTGCCTGCCTCCCCGCTGCCCGCCTGGACTCCGAGGGGCCG
>Ga0065711_1043431_pt1 | contig 14733 bp, 7 predicted proteins | sample Hoacrofraction12_FD_59098 | JGI IMG/M metagenome (GOLD analysis project Ga0065711, IMG submission 59098) | Hoatzin crop microbial communities from Cojedes, Venezuela - Epithelial fraction 12 v2 (version 2) | ecosystem: Host-associated > Birds > Digestive system > Esophagus > Crop | place... | reverse complement strand
TCCCAGCAGGGTTCCGTGTCAGCCGCTCCCAAGGCTCACTTCCGGATCGGAACCTGGGTTGCTCAACGCACCAAACTATGTCCCCTCTCGTCCAGCCAGGACTCCACAATGGAACACTTCACTTGCTCTTCAATTCAGAAGAGCAGAAAGAACTTTAATATTAGCTTACATAGTATGGTATAAGAGATTATGAGGGTGGACAATGTTGGGCAAGTCTCTGGTGTTCCAGCAAAAGGAGAAAAGCAGGTAACTTGGAACATCTGTAGCACTCTTTTGCACTGTGTACTGCTCTTCTTTTTAATTTCATAGTATCAGTAAACTTCATCACGTAGCCATTTACTTATTTTTCCACAGGCCTTTTAGTTGGTTGTGTAGTATAGCACTGAAAAAGTTAGAAGTGAATATTTTTATACCTAACATATGCTTTTTTACAGAATGAAAATATAATTTTTACTTTGTTCTATTAATCTAAGTCCATATATTGATGGCATTTGCCAACTAATATTTTTCACCTGATGGGGATGTTAAAGTTTTGTTATATTTTATAGATACCCTACTCTTTCATCTGGTGTGAAACCAGCTTTAATAAGGGAAAATAAGTTCTATTTGTAGTGTAATGATAGCAAGTTTTATGATATTAAGGTCTCTGCACTTACTATTCATTATAATGAGGTGATTCCTAAATGTGGAAAAATGTGTCTTTATTTTGATCAGATGCTGAGAATGAATTTTTCTGAAAAGCAAAGCTGGTCTTGTATAAAGTCATAAGTTTATGAAGCTAGCTTTGTATTTCATTATACGTATATTTATATGTGTATCTAATAATGCTTGTCTGCTTGTTGCTCAGGAAATTTTCCCGTCATTTGAAAAAAACCTGTTGAGATAAATGTTTTTGCAAATCCATGTTACATACTAAAATGCTCGGAGTATTATAACTCTGAATAATTTAAAATATTGTTGAAAAGTGATCCTTTTAACACTAATAACAAATTTCCCTTTTGTGAATCATTAGTAATTCAGATCTGTCAGTTAGTGGAAAGTAGGTATTGAAATTGACGCAAATAATTTAATTTATTCTCACTTAATAAACATTTAATTGATTAAAGATCAAAAAGGTTGATAATTTTCAGTTAAATCTATCTGAAAGATATTTTATTTGTTAGAAGGACTTTATAATGTCCTGAATAACAGCCATGCAGAATGTAGCTGTCAAGCCACATAAAACTTGTTTCGACATGTACACTTGAAAGTAAAAATAAATATTACATTTATTAAAAGCTGGAGCCTACCAGATACTGAAGAGAAATATACAAAGAACTTTCTCATTTATTTTAGTCACTAAAGTGATACACTGCTTGGGAGATACAGAGAACAAAAACTGTGATGAAAACACAATCTTCAAACACCGTTTCTAAGATCTCACAGAGATTGGCAGAGTATTTGAGCCACAAGATACAATTAATTAATTTCCTGTGCCCACAGAACCTTTTGGGGTTACAGCATATGCTTTTGCTGAGAATTTGCTCTCTTATTTCACTGTCTTGATCTTTCCACTTTCCAAGAGCTTTTATAGGACCTTATTTCATTCTGATGTCACCATAACCAAGACACCTAACTTTTCATTTATGTTCTGCTTAACAGAGCTTCACCACCTTTTTTCTCTTCCACAGAATGCCCATCTCAAAAACCTCTTCTTACCCAAAACTAAAGATATACTGGGACTACTTTTGGAAATTGAGTTTCTGAATAAGTGTAGGACTGGCCCACTTCAAAGCATTCTGCAGAGTTGTAGAAACTTATTTGTACTTGTCACGGTTTAGAGCAGCGCAGCAAAAAACAGGGTGGCAGATGCTCACTATGAACCCCCGCCCTCCCACCAGAGGAAGGGAAAAAGGAGGAAAAGGGAGAGAGATTTATAAATTGGGTACTAAAACAGCTTTACTAATAACACTAATAATACTAATAATATTAATAACAAATATATAAAACAAAATATGCAAAACCAATACGGAGTTTCCCAGAATTGGGTGCCGGGGCACTGGAGTCCCATCAGCACCTGCCAGGCAGCACCAGGAAATCCTGGACTGGACTCAGCAGCAGGCAGTAACTGGACTCAGAAATGCATGAATCGCAGTCTGGATCAGGATCTCAGGCAGAACAATGAGCAGGGTCCTCCTCAGCAGCCGGCCATGGACAAAGAGAGCGAGACCCTGGCTTTTAACTGAGTGTAATGTGCATGGCATGGAATATCTCGTTGGTCAATATCAGGTCACCTGTTCTGTCCGCAAGTGCAACTCGTTACGACTCCTGACTTGTGGGACCTAAGAGGTCTTTCAGTGACCTTGGCTGCTATAGTAATAATTATAAACAGGGCCTCTTTCTGCATTCCGTTCCTGCCATTAGCTCAGTGTAACTATGAACATTTGGTGTCATCAGCTTTGGAGCAGACACTGTCTGTAAAATATGCAGCCAGCTTCAGAAAAACGCAGTTACTTAGAAGAACTTAGCTGTAAGGAAGATTCAGTAAAAGAGAATCGGTTCTGTTTTAACCAAAACCAGGACAGTACTACTGCCTGTTAACTTTAATCGGGGAAAGGTTAATAGCTTGAGATTTGGCTCATATAAGTTTCAGCCATGCAAATTCATTCTTGCGGATACATCCAGAAGTTGCACAAGGGGAGGAAGACAATGGAAATTTCTAGTAGTATCTGATTCCTTTCTTACAGGGCAGTAACACCTTAGATGAGATTTGAAGATGTCTGTAGGGCTTTTAGGGCTTTAGGGCTGTGGAGTAGTAGGTTTTTAGCTTTTGTTTTGTTTTGTTTTGTTTTTTCTTTCCCAGTCCTTCTGGCAACAGGCTAAGTAATATTTCCAGTGCTATAAAATTAACTTCAAGTAATAGTGGATATACTCAGTTTAAAGACACGGATAGCTCTCATCTACAGGTTCCCAAAGCTCATAACCTGTAAGTGATTAAAAAGTGGTAGAATCTCATCTTTGACAAATGATGATCTTCCCTGGGGAGCTCTGTAAGAGAGATATATGCAACAAATGTGAATGCTCAAAATCCATTAAAGTAAATGAAATACCTCACAAGGCACAGTTGACATCAGTGTGTTGTGTAAATTACAGGTACGGAAAGATCTTTGATGGATGTAAAACTTTTGGCTTGAGGAGAGCTCTGACATTTCTTAGCTGTTGAGAATTTGTGCAATAAAGTTTAAAGGAACCTAGGAACTAGACACTGGTGAAAGATCAATTTTTATTCAACCACTAGGCTTCTAATAATGGAATGCTATGACTTTCCATCAATTTAAGCCGCATATGGCATTCACAATCCATTATCTCTTTTTGTATTTCTTGTATGTCCTATGTGTAAGCTGGCTTTTTTCTGTTTGTCCTGAGCTTAAAAAGTATGTAGACACCAAGAAAGGCTATATTTTTGAAAGCACATAGTGTTTTAAACTCCAGATGCTGGTTTTACAAATACATCCTACAAACATCCCCTCATGCACTGCTGGGGAATGCATTTAAAATGAGTGGAGATATGCAAAGCAAAAATATTCCCAACACTGCACAGTAAGGAGGAGATGGAAATAACACATTTCTCCAAAGGCTCAAACATATCCTGGGAAGATGAAAGCCAAAGCAACAGCCACCTCTCTACAGGAACATCAGTACCATTTCTAGGCGCTGTCAAATTGTTTTTTACTGCAAAATCTACAAGAAATCCCTGAAATCTGAATAATATCTTAAGTGATTCCGATCGCCAGTGACCAGTGATTTACTGCCCAGTTTACTTTACTTTGAGGGTGGTGGAGCACTGGAACGGGCTGTCCAGAGGGGCTGTGGAGTCTCCTTCTCTGGAGATATTCGAAACTCACCTGGATGAGGCCCTGTGCAGCCTGTGTTAGGTGACTCTGCTTTGGCAGGGGGGTTGGAGTAGATGACCCACAGAGGTCCCTTCCAACCGCGAACATTCTGTGATTCTGTGATTCTGTGATTGTGTGTGATCTTGAAGGGCAGATGATCATATTCTGGGAACAGTGAGCAAGGACAGCAACAAAACACAGGAAGGTCAAACTGCTACATTCTTTTGGACATTCATAGGGAAGTGATTGACTTAAAAAAAAAAGGGGGGGGGAAAGGATTGAAAGCCAAACCGCAAAGATACAGTGAACCTTTCTGTGTGTTGCTAAGACAACAGCTAGACACAACTCAGTTCATAGCCTGTAGGGCTCCTATGCTGAAGATAGTCCAACAAAAGGCAAAGGCAACATGAGAAATTAATTTGCTAAACGAATGACACTGAGTTTAGGGGCAACACAGTTAAGGCGTCTTCTCTTACTTGTCTTTACTTTTGCTTATGAAGAAAGGTATTTTATAGCAAAATAATGAAAAGGTCTAAAAAGAGCATTAAATCACAAACTAAACACTGCTACAAGTTCTTGAAAACTTTGCAAGCTCTGTAGCTTTAATGTGTTGCTTTCTTTATCTTTTCTTTCCTCTTCAATCGCTCCTCTCTTGGATGATATTTATATCACCTTGGTAACACTTAGTTCAATAGACTGAATGATGTGTTTGGAATGGAATGTCAGACTATATCCCCTCTATTGAATTTCTAAAATGTAATAAATTTTCTAAATTTCTGAAGTTCTAAAATGCACTGAATTTTCCAAAATGTTTCTAACATGTAGAGAGAACACACCTTAGCTATAAAACTGAGTGTTGGAGTTTATCGTTTAATAAAAATCTGAATCGTCCACTTACTCAATACTTTTTTCTCTCCCTATAGTATATGAAAATGTAGAAAGCTAACCACCTATTTTCTGTCCCTTGTTTTGAAATTTCTAGTTTCTATTTACAAAATTATTCTGAAAGGTTATGAGTTTTAATAGCCTTTTTTTAAAAATGTGGAAGATGGTTAAAAAGTCAAATCAAATTTAAATTACTTTCAATCCATTGGTTGACATGCTCCAAGTATGCTAAAATGTTACTAAGGCACAGCAAGTCTAGTTCTTTACATAATTCTCTCTTTAAATACTGAATGGCAAATATAAATACCTACAAAAATACATGAATTTTCTACAACATGATTTTTAGAAAATGTCCTGTGTAATGTACATGTATATTTTTGTTAATATTTAAGAAATTGCATTAAAAGCTAATGTGGTGGATGGGTAGCATGGAGAGACAGGAGATTTTTTTAAAGAATACCATTTTCCTTTAGAAATGTCTTGTACTTCCTTGAACACTTAATATCATGAGCAGCCTGGCCTTGGAAGACAGAAGATAAAAAAGAAATGAAAGGTTGTCAAGTTGTCATTGCCTAAACTACAGATCTAAAAAGATTTCATGCAATTGCACAATATTGTTTATTTTTAAAAGCATCATAACAGTCTGTTTCATACAGCTTGTTCACTTGAAGAGAAAATGTGTGTCCTCAAGCTCCAAAACACCTAATCTGCTGTAAGACAGTATTTTGTGAGCACTCATATTTTCAATTAGCATCATTAAATCAGGAATATAGAACAATCATGATGTTTTTCTCTGTTATGAAGTACTAAGAATATAGTAGTCTTGATTCTCAGTAAATCTGTAGCATAAACCTGGGATTCATCTGACCAAACCACAGCTATTAGAAGTTAGACAGCTAGTCTAAGACAGTCTTCTAGGCTTTCTTTATCACCTCTGGAGTTGCCTTTCTCCTTTGGTCACTTCATCCCATTTTATACTAAGTACCAACAGCTGTTGAGTGGAGAGATATTCACTAGCCACTGCATGCAAAAAGACCATGTGTGACTAGTTTAGACTTGGACAGAAGTAACATCTTCAGTGTTTTTAGGCTTTCTTATCTAGATTTTAACAAAAACACTTTTTAAAAGATAATAATGCAAAAATTATGAACATGAATAAGTAATAATTTGAAATATTAATACATTGGCAACCTTTCAGTAATGTAAAGGTGCTTTGTATTATTAGCTTAAATTTGGGGTTTAAAAAAATCACCTAGGTCTTCCTGGCTTTTTTGAGTGGGTAGTTGGAAATATGTGGTTATATTTTGTTTTTCATAGGCTGTGGCACTCTCTTTTGTACCACTCTAAACATAAATGTGAATTTACTTGCGAAAGCACTCAATAGGATTACACCAACTTGCTTAGGAAAGAAACAGGAATAGCTGTTGAGTAGTGACAAGTTCTGAGTGATATTATTTTCATAACCAAGAGAAAAGGTAAAATGAATGCAGTACCAGAAGGCTAACAAAAATACAGAGTTACTCCACCAGAATCTTCGTGTTTATGCTTGTGTCTTATATAAAGAACTTCTCAGGAAAATCTCAGGAATAATGCATCTCTGTCAGTGTTTAATCTGCGAATACTACCTCAAGGCTTACCCATATAGCTGAATTATCTTTCCGTCTGTCTCAGAAACAACTCTTTATATCTATTTCTCTATTTAATCTCCCCACTGCTGCGAAGTATACAGAAAAACTCAACTGGTTTATTGGGGAGGAGTTGAAATGTTAAGGAATACTAAAGAAAATGGTTGAAGGGAAATTGTGGAAAGGATTTGTTTCAATATTGCTGTTGAAATGTTTATTGAATAACCATGTGTTCTGAGTTATCTTGGTGTCCTTTGTAGCTGAAAATAACTAGGCAAACTGATTAGTCATCCAGTGATTCTTGGACAGCGTCCTTTCCTGTTACAGAACTGAATAACCCAGAATGAACATTTTTTTGTTTGGAAAGCAGATTTCTATGACGAACAACGTCTTTTGAGGATCAGATCTGATTTCTCCCCTGCTTGGCTTTCTCTTCATATTCATGACAGAGATGTGAAAGGAGAGAATGTTTCAGTTGCTTTAAGATGTGTCGGAAGACACTTCAGGTTACTCTGTTATTTATAAACTAAACTTTCCAGGGTGAAAGTTTGGAAATGACCACAGAAAAGTGCACTAAGATAAGCTGCAAAGAAGCAGGAACCATGACAGAATAAGAAACCTTATAAAGTTTATCTTGACCTTTAGAGCAGCTTCTAATCCTCATCTAAACGCATGTTTCTGTTCAGCATCTCCCTCTGGAATGAAAACCACAAATAGATTTGAATTAGTAGTTTGTATTCCTGACAATTCTAGAAGAAATGTTGTTATGTTCATGACTCAAACCATAATTTTTGTGTCTGCAAACTTTCCATTTGTCTGGATAAAGGACTTGCAACCCAGCCCTTTTAGAAGATAGTGAACATTAAAAAAATGTACACCATCCAAATACATCCAAATACCAGGTTTAGCATGTATTTGCCAGGTGAAAGCAAGCGGTATTTACTATTACAAAAAATCAGACCTCTCAGAAATTGAATGCTTAGAAATTAATTTATATTAATTTTTTATATCACTGGCATTTTTTATATCAACTGAATATCAACAGAGAAAATTGGAGGAAAAACAGAGAAGGCCACATAAAAAGAGAATGCTAAAATCTGTCAACTGTTTTACACCTGCTTCAATTGACTGTATAGTTAAAAACCCCACTCCTGCTAAATTACATGTAAAATGCTTATCAGTTACTATTAATGAATGATTAATATTCCTTAGAAATGATGTTTTTAATTGTAAGGCACACTTGCTTAAATTTTAAAACTTGGATCAAAATGTGGTATTGTGTGACTGACTGGATGCCAATACCTAAATACTCTGTATATTACAATGACACTAAACTCTTCACAGCAACCAAGAGTCTCTCCAAGGAGCTCTCTGTATTGACTTGGGTGGATCATGACAGGTCTCTTAAGGTCATCTTTGCCTGGGTTTAAATAAATATTGTTAGGTCATTTGGCCATGGTGAGAGCAGGGCAGTATATGAGGTTACTTTACTGATGCCTGCATTACCCACTAGGTAGGAACATCATGACCTTAAATCAAAATAGTTGGACCAGCATGGCCCCATCTATTGCTTCACTTCAGTCCTTCAAAGGCTGATGCTTACCTCTGTTCTCTCTGCACTCAAATGACACATTTCTAGCCATGGCTCTCAGTAGTAAACAGCAAATGTCTTTTCCTGTGGTATAGCCTGAAAGAAGTATATACATAGCTTTGCATCACAGAATTCGTCCACTGGACCATTGCAGAAGCACATCAATTCGCTGAGGAGATTGTGGATTGCTCCTCAATCTGGGTAACCCCAGCAGAAAGACTGATTACTCTAAAACATTACAGAGATGAAGTTGTCAGGTAATATGTGGATCAGGTCAGGTGAAGGATTCTCAGGACCCCCAAACTACAAAACAGCATCTCTGATCTTGGGGTTATTACAGCCAAATGTTTAGATCTTTCTTCTGGCAGAGAGACGGTCGTGAGCCACTTAGGCCTTGTTGTCAGTCAGTTGCATAAGGACCTTTTGAAATACCTTACAAAAAAACAAGGCTGGCTTGTTGCCCCAAGTTGCTGCTTCAGATCTTCACAGAGAACCTTATCAGGTTTTCTTTTTTCTCTCTGATCATCTGGTTTATTAATGCTAGTTGTAGCCAGACATTGTGATACCAAAAAAGTGAAAAATTATGGGATGAAATTAGCACAAAATTGTGTACACTCACAAGCTCATTACAAATGTTTGTAAACTCCCAGTTCTCCTCCACAACTGCAGTAGACCTGTTGTCTAAGACAGTTATAAGTGGAATGTACTGCCCTAGAAATGCTTTGGATGTGCTTTACAAGCCCATAGTCTTTTATGTAGGTTAAAGATAAGACTACATGCAAAGGCTTATGAAGTGTTTATTAGGAAGAATTTTAAAAGGCAGTGACGCTTATTAGGATAGCTTTTGTTTGCCTGCATTATCCTAGTCTTCCAGGCACATAGTGGTCATATTCATGCTATTTAGAAGAGTGAGCCTTAATTCAAGCTATTCCAAAGATGGTGTCTGAATTTCTCTGCCAGAAGCTTTTCCAGTCAGGTAGCTTAATGAAGGATATAAGCTAGAGGGAAGGCAAAATGTATAATTAGGGAGCTAACATGAGTTCAAGCCTAGCTAATATGGAAGAAAGTACCCAGAGAAGGCAGGAAAACCCATACACAAATACACAAATCTCTTTTATCCTGGCTCCTATGAGGTTTGCAGCACTGGGAAATGGAACAGTGTCATAATTTTAAAACGAAAGTAACTGCTATAAAAAGTTATCTTAAGAAAAATAAGATTATCCACATGAATGCATAGAAAAACTGTGGCACTGACGTCATGCCAGTGTAAGCAATTAAGTGAGTTGTTAGCATAAGCTAGAAATGGCTTCACTATATCTCATTGTCAACTTGAGGAATGAATGAAATATACATAAAAATTTATAATTCTGCAGTGTTTATCTAAATTGTGACGTAACACAGCATTCAGTGACAATAGATCAAGGGACAATGGAAGTATTAGCATTATAACAAAAATGTAATCTGAGGAGACTTTTAACTTGCTTGTTTCATAAAATCCTGTTGCACGCTTTGAAGGCAATAGAATAAAGGTTGAAGCAGTGGACAGTAGTTCAAAGAGAGTAAGAGGCAGTCAGTGTTGAGAAATAAAGAAAAAAATGTTTAGAGAAAGTCTATAAAATTGAGCTTTTCTGGACAGGTAATCCTGATCCGCATAAACCTATATACACAAATATATAGTCTATAAATGTTTCTTTAAATGACTGAAAGAGATTAATTTTCTTTTACTAATAGCATGTGACTGTGAAACCAGGTACTATACCTTTATATATATTTATAACCTTACTACTTCTCTATGAAATTAAAAAAATTATTAAAACTTTAAATGTAATCAGAATTCTTGATATGCTGTAAAACACATTGAGACTTCAGTGATGTGGGAGGAAGACCAAATACATATTACAATTTTATGAAAGCGATGTGTCTAACAGAATTTAGTCCTGATCCCAAGGACAAAAGATATCTTTGTTCAGGTGCTAAAATCTTCCTTCCAAACAGTGCTGAAGGTCTAATTCAACTTTTACGTTCTAACTAATATTGTTTCATCTCATTTCTTTGTTGAAGCTCAAAAAAACTAAACCTGCTATGATGTGGATACTTACAATGGACAAGGCAATAGTGTACTGGTTTATTGCTCAAATAATAAAGAAATAAAGTAGGATAGCAATAAATATAAGCACATTAGATGTGCTTTGCACAATAGCAACAACTCCAGAGAAAAGTTGAAAGTCTGAAAACATAAAACTGATCTGAATAGTCCATGAAGAGCAAGTCGGCTATTATGAATTTAGGGAATAATTTCTTTTGAAATGGACTCTAGGAGGTCATCTGGTCCAACACCTTGCTTGAAACAGGACCCATTTGCTTGCTCAGGGTCATCACCACAGTCTGTTTATGAAAAACTCTGGGAGGTTTCACACTTGCCTTGGGCAAACTGTTCCAGTATTTTACCAGAAACAGTGTGGTTTATTTATTTTTCTAACACCTAATTGGAATTTTTATTGACATAACTCTGTCTACTGCCTATTGTCCTTTCACTGTGCACCTACTCTGTCTTTTCTATAACCATCTATTTGACTGTTAATGACATCAGCAAGACACTCCCATAGTCTTTTTTTCCTCAAGACTGAATTAATCTTGATCTTTCAACATGTCGTACTACATCATACTCTCCACTTTCACAGCCATCTTGGTGGCTCAACTCACTGCAGTTTACTGATAATTTTCTTGCACTGCAGAACCCAAAACTGTAGTTTAATTCTATGTTTAAATCCACTGCAGTGAATGAGTATACCCTCTGAGGATCCTGGCTACACCATTTCATAAGCATGCATATTTTGCTCTGAGAATTAAAACAGCCTGTGTAGTGTTCATCATTTAATGTGTATCAGTTATTTCTACTGTAAGTAGAGATTACCCTTAAAATTTCTAAAGCTGAAAATAAGTTGTGTAAATAAAGAACACATGTATAAACACTGCCTGTCAGGAATATCTGTTTGTTAACATTTGTGTTATGTGCTAATAACATATTTCTTAACATTTGCTAATTGCATCTAACACAAGATGCAAATGTAATAATACAAATATTTTTAAAACATAAACCATGATTTTTTTAGCCAGCACTCCGTCAAAATCCATGTCCTATCTACTGAGGTACCTAAATACAGCTAGAAGGCTGAATATCTGCTCCTGTAAATTTTATTAAATAAGATTTATCCAAAATTAATATGGTTTTGGATATTTCTGGTGATCTTTCTGAGACAAAGATTTGCCCGTATATTGCCTGCCCTTACTTCAAGAGAATCCTGGGAGAATTAATATGAAGGATAACACAGTCTCAAATAATACAGAAAGAAGTGAATTCTAAGGATTTTCCTGGAAGTTTCTGACTACTAACATTTCTTCATCAACTCATGGAACTGGTCATCCAAATTCTTCTTTTTGTTATTGATTTTCCAGGCAAATGCAGGGACAGAGAGATAAACATCTTGAACACCAAAATTAGAACTTTAATAACTTGTAAACTTGCAGGTGAATTTCATCTGCAGGCCCTTTGGTATCTAGCATGTCTTGGGGAACAGTTTCTATAAACTAATATTGGATGGATTAGTATCAGTGTTGTATAATTTGAAGTAGCTTTCATCTTTGCAACATGTAGCAAATGATGAAACCTCGAAGTAAGAAAGTGTAGATCAAAAGGATAAGCCTGTATTTCAATTAACTTTGTTGTCTTCAAAAAAAAGGCACTGATAAGTTTAGATCTGTATTAACTGCTAATAACAGCAATGTATTCAGTTGCACACGTTTGTAAGATGGGAATAGTTAATACAACCTGGTTAAAAATAAAAAAGCCTAGGGGAATAGAGCTTACGCTGATTCCATTTTACAAAGGTTGGAAAGAAACACTTTTGATGTTTAGGAAAGTTTCTTTTTTTTATCCATCTCCTTTTATTCAACCAAGTTCACTGAAAATTAATTTATTTAAAAACAATTTTCACCACTTCTATTGGCTTGTTAGTGTTAAATTTTCTCAGTAAATTTTCCTAGTAATTTTTCCCAGTTTTCATAACCCTCACTCATCATAAGATTCCATGGCCTTTATCTGGATGAAAGATCTCTAAAAATTATAAGCAGTTGTTTTGTGATCCTCAAGTGCCACCAAAAGAAAAATATGGGCAGTCCCCTAGGGCAATCCCTTCACTTCATATGAGACTGTTCAGATTCAAAAAGAGATCATGGTCAGTATTTCTAACAACAGCTATAAATTTAAGAGAATTAATATATAAATGTCTTCATCCATCACAAGAGAGAAATCTGTTGTCAGCATAGTCAGTGCAGTTTCCTTACTGTGACTTGATCTAATGCCACATCACTTAAGGCCAAGGAAATTTGCAAGTTGCCCTGAAAAGAACTGTGGTTACTTTCTCCAGAATTGCTGAAATGCAAAACATGAGACTGCCACTGAAGCGATGTCCACAGAAAGAGCTGGCAGTGGGGAAGCATTATTTACTTGTTTGTCTGTTTGTTTGTCTACGTATTACTTATTTGGGAGAAAACTGTAACCGTTGTTTCTGTCAAAGAAGGCAAACATACGAAAGTCTGAAATGTCGACTGGCAGAAAATCTTACGGTTTCTATTAGTCTGGAAGATTCACACTGGAAATTGTCTCTTATTCATCTAATTTAAAGATTTCAACCTTAGCCTGTCTCTCAATAACCAGTATTCTATACAAATTGCTGAGGCACTTGTTTACCTTACAAGTTGGCTAAATCCTTTTATTAATAAAGATGTTAAATATCCTCATGAACCATGTTTTCAAATGTAATCTGAGCTCTGGGAATGCTGTAGAAGCAGCACAGCTAGACCCGGACCATATTTATACAGGATGACTCTAGACAATTTAAAATTGATTTAAAGCTCAGTACACAGGCCCAGCTTGGAATTAATTTTAACAGAAGATTTTAGTATTTGTTTAATTAAAGCAGTTGAACTCCTAGCTTCTTTGGAGTACTGTGTCACTCTGAATAAAGACATGACCTTGTTGTGCAGATAAAGGATTGTCTGACGACGGTTTTATTTCATGCTTCTCATCTAGCTAATATGCTCTGCCGTCTCCACAAACTATGAGGAACATAACAGTTTTCAGTGCTGGTTTTATGAGATGAAGTCTACCCAAAAGCACCACTCAAAAAAATGAGACTGACTAGATCTGCCCAGCTCTAACTGACTAGATTAACCTGGTATAAGCTAGAAAATAAAACAATTTTAAAAAAATGCAGATTTTTGTAACCCATTTAAGGCAGGAGACCAGAGGGTTATAGAAACCCAGTGACAATCACTAATTAGTGATGCCGGTGGTGGCTTAAGCCAGTGAGCTGATATTAAAAAAAACAACAAATAGTTGAAAGGCAGGAGCACAGGGTAACACGTGCAAGCTTTCTGGCACTGTGGAGAAGGCTGAGCCCAAACGGGAGCTACTTGGCGTAGGAGCCCAACCACTATCCAGGGCTTGGCACATTGACACTGGAGCAAGTGTCCTGCTCCTCTGGTCTGTGGTGCTGCTCTAAACTGGACTGGAGGGGCTGGTTTATGTGTGCCACAGAGCAGAGATCTTAAAATACCCATCAATAATCACATAATGTTCCTATCCTGTTTAGCAAATATATTTTAGATTATACTTTGCAGCTTAGTGTGGTCTGTTCTTGCAGCCACACCACCTAAATACTGTAACAACTTAGAATCACTTTTGAGGCATAGAGGAAAGACAAAAGGGAGAAAAAACAGCTTCTTGTAATTAGTGTATAAAAACAAAAACTGTCAAAATAATATTAACAAGAATTCAGCACAGCAAACTTTATGTAAGACCGTAACACCTGATATGATAAAAGTGCACACATTACTAAACAGAACTCCAGCTTACTTTGTTCTAAAACTACAGTGATTATTTCTGACATGAATAAAATTCACTTTGACTGAAATAAAAATGAGCGTTTATTTAGATGTGTCAATTTTCAGTGTCTTTTAAAATAGTGTTTAATGGGCAAAATCAGCAAACAATATTACTTTTATTACTTTTTGGTGGGTATATGACTAATCTCAGAATTTATAAGCTTACTAGTCAGTAGCATTTTATTTTTACCTATTCTACACATTTAATTCAATATGTATTCTCTTTTTCCTGCTTCTCTTACTTTTTTTTCTTATGTTAGAAGTTTAGTCTTTGGGTAAAATAAAGTAATTACTTTTTCTCTAAATCGTGCAAGAACATAGCTCTGAGGTTATGAAACAGACTTCATTAGCAGCGTCTGTCTTCAATTTTTGCTATTATTTGAGCTGCCCTCAGAGACCTTGAAAAATGAAACTTACCACTAATGGAACTGAAATAATACTTCTAACTTTAGAAGAGAATCTTGCATGGGTTATGTTGTAAATAAAAAATGGTCTGGCTTTCACATAAAAAAATGTCAAAAGTTTTAAAAATTAAATATGCTTGATGCGGTGGCCTTTAACTGTGATATCATTTAATGACAGAAATAGCATCCACACTGTTCTATCATTACTAACGGTTTCCAACTAAACACTACAAAGAAATGTTTCACATTTAGTGGTGAAATTATTTTGCATCTTTCTAGGGAGGGAATCACAGAATCACAGAATCACAGAATCACAGAATCACAGAACAGTAGGGGTTGGAAGGGACCTCTGTGGGTCATCTAGTCCAACCCTCCTGCTGAAGCAGGGTCACCTACAGCAGGCTGCACAG
>Ga0065711_1012387_pt1 | contig 14733 bp, 11 predicted proteins | sample Hoacrofraction12_FD_59098 | JGI IMG/M metagenome (GOLD analysis project Ga0065711, IMG submission 59098) | Hoatzin crop microbial communities from Cojedes, Venezuela - Epithelial fraction 12 v2 (version 2) | ecosystem: Host-associated > Birds > Digestive system > Esophagus > Crop | place... | reverse complement strand
AAAGTTATCATCGATGCTCTGTAGGAACCTCCTGGATTGCGCCTGCCTAGCTGTATGGTCTTCCCAGCTGATGTCAGGGTGGTTGAAGTCCCCCATGAGAACCAGAGCCTATTGGCTCTATTCTCTGGTTCTATTGGCCAGCCTATTCAGCTGGCATCAAATCAGCTGAGAGTTTCATTGTGGTTGTGCGTCCCGAGTGCAGGCTGTGTGTGTGTGAGGTGGAGCTGCCGAGGGCTGGAGGAACGTGTGGGGGGCTGCACCCAACATGGGTCAGAGGCTCCAAGGAGGAAGCAGTTATGGCAAAGCTCATTAAAAGGAGGTCTCCATCGAAGGATTTCATAAGCAAATAAATGAAACAATTCTTTTAAAAATCTTATCAACCCTATGATTTGTTTAATGCCTAAAATAGATAAAGCAGAGAGATTAAGGAAACAGACATTGTAACAATATACACAGTGATACATAAAATTGCAGTAATCCTATTTTAAGCTGTTATGTAATTGCAGAGAACACACTGCAGAAAAAAAAAAAGGCAATTCAGTCCTCAGAGTTATCATACCACATTTTCACCTTGTTTAAGGGCAGATGTACACCGATTCCAAAAGGAAACAGATGTTTTCAAACCATCACAGCTCATTTATAGGGATAATTACCTGTAAATAGTAAGGTTATTAACGTTATTAGTTGAACATCACCATCTATCAAGCATGAAAAATTCACCACAGCAGAAGTTCTGCTACTGAAGTCCCACTTAGGATTAATTTCCTTCAATGGCTGAGTATTTAAGGAGATTTTCAGCAATGTATCATATTTTGTTGGCCATTCACAAAACAGCTGATTTTCTACAGTGTTCCAAGTCACTGTAGGCTTTACATTTTAAAATGCTAAAGCTCCTCAAAGTTTGTCACTGATTTCACGCTTCACAAGTTGTAAGACTGAAGAAGCCAACAAACTCTTCCACAAGGAACTGACCTTCATTTAGTGACCTGTCATTATCAATAGCAAATATGAACAGCAACACCCAATACTGAGATACAGAGTAATAAACTCCAGTCCAAATTTCCAGTACATACCCATTTTTTGCCCCCTTCTCATTCATTCTATTTCATGTAAATTGAATATTGTAGGTTCTTCCAGGGCTTAAATAGATATTGTCTAAATATGTATTCAGACAGCTAGGCATGTTTTTTTCAGAGTGTTTTTCAAATAATGTATTTTGTACATGTAATATTTTTTGACATTTAGTTAAACAAACTAGAATAGAGGCCAATTCATGTTGTCTTTGCCTAAATTTCTGAAAATTCAATTAGTTGATCTTTTATTACAAATACGGACATATAAACAATTTACTAATGGCTTTAGAAAACTGTAGTAGGATAGAAAATGGTATGCAGTCTCTCATTTTAAATTTTCTATTGTTTTGTTAAAGTATCTTACTGCCCATTCCATATTACGGAAGGCAAATCTTAGGCACAAAAGGCGTGAGACTGCTAAACCACCGCTGAATTCATTTCCGAAGAAGTCAGGTAAAATGTCATTCCATTGTTCTTTGGAAAATCATCCCCACAGCACCTGTAACATAAGGAAATGAAAAATGGAAGAGAGTATTAAACTAAACGGCTTTTAGAAAGATGGAGCGAAAGCGATACAAATGATGTATTGTGGGAGGTCAGCTAAATGCTGTGTTTGCTGTGCTTTCCTTATGTCTTGTTTTTTCCCTGGAGAAGTAGGGATCGAAATAAAGACAGGCCTGACTAGAGGTGTTTTCACTGACTTGCTCATTAGGGTCTCACGCTCAAATGGAAGAAGACTAGCCATTTTCTAAAATGCAAAATGGAATAATTCCCTTTTAATGTCCTATTTATTAGGAGCTGAAGAAGGCTTAGTCAGAGAAAAGAAACCTTGTTTCCCCTGAGTGCATGGATCGCATCTAATTGTATTCAGCCCAGACCAGCCGCAACAGCGAGAGGAACGAGAATCAATATTGCAATGGAGACGCCTTCCCCATCACATTTCAGAGACGTTTACCGTTCGTAAGAACAAGATACTTTCTGCATAAGTAGTCTACAGACACAACAGGCAGCCAGGAACAGAGGTTTAGAAAGTTGATGATAATTCATAGGTTTCCGTGTCGGAAACGCTCCAAGTGCACTGCAGCTGACTCACTCCGTATCAAGCACTTCGTGCCTCGTGCTGGGACCTGCTGGAGTAACTGGTTTTAGCATAAATGGTTCAATGGCTTCATAGCGCATCTGCTCTCTTGCTGTTTTAAACCATTTTAGCTTTGGGAGCAGTTCTGCAACATTTCCCAATACAGCTTCAAAAAGCAGGGATATTTTTAAGGACGAGTTTCTTTCATTTTCAGATCTGGCTGTCGTTGGTAAGAGACCTTCTAGCTGCCTTAGAATAGGTCAGAACAGGACAAATTGTACGTGAACAGCTTTGCTGACTGTGAGGCATCTGGGGACTAATTTCCAAGGGAAATTCCACCTGGCAACTGCTGCCAAGAGTCTGGGTCCCTAAGTCCCTCAGAACACACAAGTGGGTTGGAAACAAGATTAAAATTGTAGCCCAATGTTGTTTAAATCTAGCTAGAATAATGCAGTTCTGCATTCCATAATCAGTTAAATGTATCCATTCTTCATTCATTGGCACTTACTTGGAAGCTGAGCAGTCACGGCACGCAAATAAACCCTGCACTTCACTCGAAACAATGGCTTGGCAGAAGTCTCGTTCAAACAAGAAAGCTGCTACACTGAACAGACCTGCTGTTAGTTATCCCTGACACATATTGTCTGTGACGTGCACATCGCAAACACTGCAGATCTCACAGCCACTCTTGACTAAATTAGATGGCAATGTTTATGATTTTGTTAATTACAAAAGAACTAAAGGATGCCGTTCAACGGAGACATTAATTTAAATGATTACTGTGCTTTCACAAAGTCATGCTCTCTGAAGCTGCTAGGCAAGCCTTCCTTTCCAGCTCCAGCTTTGTCCCGTGGAACACCTTTAGCAGCAGCCTGGAGGAGAGTCTTGTCAAGTTTGCAGATGGCATCAAATCGGTCAGTGATGTGCTTTGAATTCAGAGAGACCTGAACAGGCTAGAGGAACAGGCTGACCATCAACTTGCAAACACAACAAGAACACATGCGGAGCCCGGCGCCTGGGAAGGAATAAGCCCTTGGGTGCCTCAGGCTGGGGGCTAGCCGGGGGGGGAACAGCCCTGCTGGGGATGCCCTGGGGACACCTGCTCTGGGTGACCCTGCTTCGACAGGGGAGTTGGACTAGATGATCCACAGAGGTCCCTTCCAACCCCAACCATTCTGTGATTCTGTGGTCTGTGAGGCTGCAAGCTGAGCCTGAGCCGGCAGCAGCCCTGGCAGTGATGGCCAGCAGCATCCTAAGCTGTATGGACACCAGAAGCACTCAATGGAAAGGCTCATGCTCCTTTATCCAGCGCTCCTCAGACCCCATCCAGAGTACTGCTTTATGGGAAGTACTTCTTTGTGGGAAGTTTCTGTCGTGAGTACTTACTCGGATTAGTTTCTGGAGCNAAGGCAGTCACAGGCAAAGAGATACAGACACGTCTGTAACAGTTCTGTGCTGGTGGCTGGACTCCTTGAAGCTGTAAGCTGCAATCACTCAGACGAATGAGTGGTTTGGGGAACTGCCCAAGCAGGGAAATGAGCAGCTCACAGACAAGGTCCTGGGTGCGCATAGTAGCAAACACGGAGATATCACCAGAATTTTTAAGCAAATTCCTACCTGAGAAATACAGAAGAAAGCCAGCAGATGATTAGTGGGAGACAAAAGAAAGTGCATGCAAGAACACTGCTGTTGCAAAGGGTCGGCAGTTCTGTCGTTTGACCAGCCATATTCCTGAGCTGCCTGAATAAAAAGGATTGAGCCTGAAGACTGTACACAGGGCGACCATCTCAACTTTATGAAACAGAATCAAAGACAAAGAATCTGTTCAATTGACAAAATAATTAACTTATTAATAACTGTATGCATATAAGTTCAGGACTGAATGATATCAATTACATTTAATTAATGTCTGTGCAATGCTTTGAAGGCATAAAATGTCATGTAACTCTAAAGAATTGTTAGAATTAATCCTATTAATCCTTTTTTTAGGATTTATTAATCCTAAACCACTTTTTGGTGCATTAGCACACTGCTAACCATGAACATCTCCGTAGGCAAAGGCAGGTGGTACTCCAAAGTTATAGGGTGATTAGTAATTCTTCTATATGGAAAAGTAAATTTTTTCCTGAAATCAAATTCCACTTGCAACTGGCAGTAATAAGCAAATCAATATTGATGACATTTTAAAAATAACCATACTCTTTGTATCACTATTGATTCTAGCAGGACCGACTAAAGAAAGGATATACATAAATACACCAAAAAGAGAAGAGTTGGATATTAATGTCATCTTTCATCATCATAGGCACTAATATGGCTGGAAAGTATTGATTACCTTAAAAGCCCCTAATAACTAAAGAACTATTGGCTTAATATTTTCTCTAATCCTCCATGAAATTTTACAGTAAGTCCTGATGTATTTTCCGTTAAGGGTTTTAGGGCTGAACTATATCATGTACTTACCTGAAGTGTCAGCTCTAAGGCTTACACTGCCGTTGATGAGAACTATGTTAAAGGTGAGTAACAACTCCCAAGATTTAAGGATGGTTTCAGGGACCTGGGAAATAGATACATCTTCTAGTGCATATTATTCTATAACTTTTGTCTTTTAAATAATCTTTATAATTAGGGAATAATATAAATTTATTCAGTGGAAACATTGGTCTTGTTCATAATTACTCAACTATAGGTGTTCTGAAAATTCCCTCCTCACAGTACAAGCATCTCAACAGCCACTTTTACTGCTTCTTATTTTCCTATCACTAATACACTCACAATCTAGTTTTCTACAACTCCAATGAGCTACATTTATCAAAGTTAAATAAGGGAACGGTGAAAGAAAACTTACCCAAACATCTGAACTCCTCAGATCCCATTAAAGCGAGTGGATGATTGTTATCATTATTATTTGTTGGTTGGTTGGTTTTGCATTCCTACTTTACTGAAGTGAAGGTCATCTGAAAGGTCCATTTACATCTTTACTTCCGCTGTGATCCGTCTCAGAGCATTACAGCCACCGTCGTACTAAGCCCTGCGTTGTCACGTAGCGAACAGGGAGACGCTCACCTTCGGTCCGCCTGGCTCCGGCTCAGCGGGGCCGGCTGGACGCAGCACGCAGCCTCGCCGGTGCAGCCCAGCGAACAGCCAGGCTCCGCGTCCCCGGCACCTCGGCCCTGCGGCGGAGAGAAGAACGCAAAGCAGCAAAGAGCCATTTTGGTGCAGCCTTCGCTTTCGGTGACCGTTTCAGCAGCGGACCCTGGTGCGAGCTCACCCGCTGTGCCCAGCTCACCAGAGAGCACCGACCTGGGCTGAAGCACCACGCACCCCTTTAAGGGCGAGGGGCTTGCAGCCCCGCTCGGATGCTGCAGTGGAAGCGGCTGAGCCTGAGGCACCTTCGCACTATGAACCTCGCCTAGGTCCAAACTGCCGACACAGAGAAAAGCTTTGCACACCCTCAGCAATTCCCCCGAGCCAACTCTATACATTTCAAGCGTATTTACAGAAATACCTTCAAGATACTGCTCCCTAACACCAGAATTACGAGAATGCCTCTTTGCTTTTTCAAAAAAGGATAAAAGACTTTTTGATTAAGAACTAGTTGAAAAAATAGCATGGGAGGAGAAGCAGAATTACCAACCCCCTTCTGCTTCACACCCTTACATCACTTGAACAGCGTAACGGGGCCTCGGCGGGTTAACACACATTTTCCAAGACCTCTTTGTATAGTGAAGGTGATACATAATGCAACCCAGCAAAGAATAGACTTTATTTCCCTTGCCTCCAATAAAACTAAGGACATCTCTTGATCCCACAAGTTACATCTAATCCTTAGTGATTGGTTTTGGCTCAACCCTAAGATCACTTATTTATGGAACTATATTATAGGAGCAGCCTCATTAAAACAAATGGACCGGCATGAGCGGCTTATTCACGGGCTTTTCTGCAGGCCCAGGGCCCAGCTCCTCAGAGCCATTTAAGCACCTCAGTCCTGCCAAAGCCCTGCATCCCCCCAGGCCTTGGCAGCCCGCAGGGCCCCCACCAGCATCGCCGGGCATCGCCGTGCCGGTGAGCACGGACGCGCTGCCGGCTCACAGCCCCGCTCACGCCGAGGTCAGCTGGCCCCACGGCTGTGCCCTTAGCAGAGCAGTCAGAGCACAGCACCTAATTATTTTAATGACTGGAAATGAACTGTGAATTTCTTAAGAGCCACTGAAGCACAACGTTTTCAGTCAATCTACCCACATTAATAACAGACCGTTAGAGATTGCCTATATCTTTAACATGATGCAGTACATCTGCTCTGTCTCCTAGTTAATATTAGGCTGAGTGTTAAAATATCAAACCTTGACTTGCAGCCTTCTGAGGAAATAAACGGAAAGGACAAAAATGAAAACTCCCACCGCACCTTATGCCCGAGCCGTGCTGAGCTGGGCTGCTTGCTCCTGTCGGGACACCCCCAGGAGCGACCGGCGAGCGACGAGGCGGGGACCGTCCCGAGCCACCCCGCTCCTCGCAGCTCCCGCCCTGCGCCCGCGCGGCCCCGGGGTGCCCAGGCCGCTGCGGGATGCTCTGCGGCCACCGGCCCTGGGACGTCTCCGTGTCGCCTCCAGACCCGCAGTTACTCCTCTACCCCAGTTTGGTTATTCCTGCTCTGACTGTGCTGTTCATTGCTGATTTGCTTTTTCTTTGCGTAGCCAAGGAAATGCAAATACGGAGTATAATCAGGAGGATGAGACACCACAGCCAGTGTTTGCCAAACAGTTTAGCGAGTGCGAGCACCTCCATTAGAGACAGGAGTTGAAGCACTTTAACAGACCGTTTTCAGGCAGTTGTGAGCATCCATGCAGAAAGAAATCCCTTAAAATCATGATTCATTTTTTAAAATGCTTCCTGAGCTTGAGGTCCTTAAAAATAAAAACGTCATTACTAATTCAGAGAAGTTTTCCTTCAGTCACAAATGCTAGCATGCAAGTTTGGCGCAGGCGACAGCATTTGGCCCCGTGCTGAGGTTCCCGAGGTGTCCCCGGAGTCCCCTGGCAGAGCAGCCCCCGACGAGGAGCCTCGCGCCGCCTCCCGAGAGCGGCCGCGGAGCCGGCCGGGGCCACTCACTGTGCTTGCTCCTCGGGGAGGAGGCAGAATGCATCTCAGATTGCAGATGGAGCAGAGATTAAACACAGCTTTTAATGGCTCTGCAAACACTTACATTTGAGAAAAACACCAGAGCATTAACTCGCTATTTACCACTAAATAAACTCCCTTTTTTTCCTTCCCCAACATGGCCTGCTCGCGTCCAGCCACAGCACTGCCTCTGTAGATGTCTCCCCACAACTCAGGCACTCTTGTAGTTCCTTACTTTATGAACATCCACACATTTTTGCTGTTGGACATCAAACGACCCAGGTTTCTCACAGTGTCTTCTGGGCTGATGCTCCTGACCGTGGGCGACGCCAACCACAGAAATTCTCCATCTCAGAGGTCGGGGTCCGCACGCCGCAGCCCAGCTCTAGGTCAATAATTAGCAAAGCGTTCAGGGGATCGAGCCATTCTTCTTCGCTGCTCCAGGAACCCCCTGAGGAGATCGCGTTCCTCAAAGACGCTCGTTACTGGCATGGATTCAGCACACTTCATCTCAAAGGCTCTGCCCGCTGCGGAGGCCACAGATGCTCGAATTTCAGGCTCGAGTGTGATCAGTTTGATGTTACACAGCGGTCTTTCTCCTCCCTGATTAGACGTCTGCTCAAACTCTTCTGGAGAGAATATTCAAAATGAAAAATCAGGAAGAAGGACATTTCTTCAATGCTAAGAATTTTTTCACGGGTCATCTGCCAGCACTCAGCACCCTCCCGCAGAGGCACAGCGGCCATGCAGGACCGCGTCCCCCCGTGAGCACAGAGCCCTCTGCAATTACACCAGCAGGAAAATCCACACGTGTGCTGACCACCTTGTAAAAACTGCCGGTTTTAAAAAACTGCCAGTTTTAACGAGAAAGCACCAGTGGCGAAAACCTCTGTTGAGATAGACTGCCCTTCTCCATGCCCGCCTACAGCTGTGCTGCCGCAGTGTCTGCTAGGACACCGGCATCAGGGCCCCATCCCTGCAGTCACCTTCTCTGAATTTTTAAATACCAAATAATTTAACATCATAGCTCTGTCATTGAAATAGTATTGTTTAGCTCACGTCACTTTAATAGCTCTTATTACTTAACTTTAGGTTGGACGCACAGAGCTGATCGCAGAGCAGCGTGAGTCAGCCAGCCCATCCCCAGCTGCTGTGCCAGCGTCCCAGCTCCCCGGACTTGCCTCTTTGATGGAAATAATCATCGCTTACAGTCATCCACTGCACCCTCCGGGCTGCTAAGCACCCAGCTGACCCCTGTGGTGCAGCCAAAACCCCCCCCACCCAGCTCGGGGCGAGAGCAATACTGGCTCCTCGCAGATAAATGCCGCGCGCCGGGCAGGGAGGGCTGGCGAATTCCCCGGCCGTGCCCATCGCTCGCAGGGCATCGCTTCTCCCGAGCTGAGAAACTCAACAACCAAGATTAATTTCTCTTCAGCAATTTTCCTTTTGCCCATTACTGCGTGCACATTATAACTGTACATTTCTTTGTGACTTAGAAATAAAGAATTGTTTAGATGTTTATTAAACAACAGAGTTGAATGAAATTAGTCACATTTTGTTGTCTGGAGTATGAAAGTTAATTGGAAGACACAATGATTTACTAAAGTTTGAAATACCAAATGGGTTTTTGAGCAAGTTAATGACAACTAGAATCAGAATGTAACTGTGGAAAATGGAAATTTTATTTTAATTCCTACTGAAGTACTTTTGTAAATGAGCTTGCTCTCGACTCATTGTGAGAGGTTTATCACAGCTTGGTTGCCGTTACATATTTAAATGTTATCCAAGGGCACGTTAAATACGGCGACCGAATCACATTCATCATAGGACACTGGAATAGAAATTTGATTTTTGTAAATGAAACACAAGAGGGGAGGGAGAGTGGCAATGGGAGGAATCTCCTGGACAAAGAAGATGAAGAGCAGCAACTGCCTGGTAGCTGAGGAGCAGGGGTGGCGGGGGAGCCTCGCCGGGCCCCCCAGCCAACCCACCCCCCGCAGCTTTGCTCCCCGAAGCACACACGCAGCGGTTTTGAGAATGGAAACTCGAAATGTCAACACGGTCATTTGAGAAAAGCCAGCGTGGCATTTTCAGAGTATGTTTCCACCTCTGTCTTCCATGCCTGCACTGATTTCTGGTGCTGTGGGGGTTTTTTTTTCGGTAGAGGAGGCACATCTGCAGAAAATGCCGGCGTGTGCATTCCCTAGAATAAAGACAAATAATCGGAAGGGATCCAAATTCTCTCAGCAACAGTGGAATAACTCCACAATAGCCCACAGAGCCCAATGAACATCGCACAAAGCGAAAACTGGATTTATACTGCACGCAGCGGAAAGGAAAGCACATGCCGTTAACAGGAAAGCTCAAACCAGCAGAAGGCGGCGGAAATGTTGCTTTCCCCACTGAAATGCTTTGTACCGTGATTGCGAAGAGCCCGAGGAGCACAAGCGAGGCAGCCACCAGATGGTGCAGGCAGCATCGCCGGGTCTGCTCGCTCCCCAGGCCGGCAGAGCCTCCCGTAAATCAGAAGCGGTGTTTGGTAAATGCTAGGGAAAGAGATGCTGTTTGTTTTCAGGATCCTAGGAGTATTTTCCAGCAGTGGAGCATAATGAAAAAGGAGAAAAAAAAAAGAAAAAGGGAAGGAAAGAAAATAACAGAGAAGTGTCCCTGTATAGTAACTGCTTGTGGCGCATCACACAGTGGGCTGGACGCAAAGCGGAGATGCTACGCTAACCATGCTTTGCCTCGGAGGACCTTCAAAGCCCACACTCATGTTATCCCAGTTCCCTTCTGAGGGCACAGAACTCAGCTCTCCTGACTTTTTTTTTTTACCAGGGTAACACAGAACTTTTGCAAAGACATTTTTGTTGTTAGCAAGAGATGATCCAATTCCCCCATCACATCGTGCCAGGAAATATAATTGTTTCCCCAGCAACTTTCCATCCTCCTCCTCTACGATGGAAGAGCCAACCTCCTCTTCCTCCTCTTCCACCTCCTCCTCCTCGTCTCCCATGAAAGATGAGGCACCAGCTGGTGCTAAGAAAAAAAAAGAAAATGCCCGTTTCCCTCTCTCTTCCTTCCCACCGTAACATTTATGAGTTTCAATTTTACTTGTGTTTTCTACCACCAGTTTGGAGCAACTCCTTGCTGGCCACGAGCGTGTTCCCTGCCCCGGGAGCTGGGGACCCCTGACTGCAAGGAGGTTAATCCAGTTTGCACAAGTTGAGGACCAGATCCTCTCAGCATTTTATTACAATCCTTTATTTCCCCTTTCATTTCTTTTTACGCCTCTCTCCCACTGATCTCTTAATCCTTGCGCTCAGCAGGTTGTTTATTGTTTATCTAAACATCTCCTACTGTTGCCTGATATTCCCTTCCAGCCCTCCTTCAACATTTGGCTTCTCCTGCCCTTTCTTAGCATAAACCACCCCAGGACTGAATTGCATTGCAGCCCTTTCAGCTTAACATCTGCTGATTTTTCTCCAGTTGCTCTTCCACACTGTACTGTCTTTCAAAACAATCCTGTAGCTCAAATATTTTGCTCCCCTAACAAACATGGGGCTCCCACAGAGCTCTGCGGAGAGAGTTTACTACAGGTTTAAAGATCACGCCTCTCCAGAAACATCAGCTCTTACACAACTGGCAATTAAAGCTATTAACCTCTTCTGGATTATTTTGTGTTCAGTCAGAAATAGATTGCTGTTGCAAGGGAATTATTCCTGAGATACTGCTTCTGCTCGTTCCTCCACAAGGACAGAGGGGAAAAAAAAAAAAAGATTATGCAATGCTGTAGGCTTAAAATATGTGGAAAAAGGAAAAATAACAAATTTGAAACATTTGCAAGTGAAAACATATCATGCAATTCAAATTCCTCTGGAATATACAAAACAGAGAAGTTGTCAAGCGTCAGTCCAAATTTCTCATTACATTTCGTGTTTTTCACCCCCGCCTCCAAACCCCCCCCAAACTCGCCGTACCCACGGCAGCGGGCCGATGGGCGCCCGAGCGTGCATCCCCCTCCCACAGAGCCGGCTCCCTCTGCCGTGGACCGAAGGGTGGAATTACGGCTTCAGAGCACCCACGGGGTCCCCTCCTCGTAAAGGACAAATCGCCCTTGGATTGAAACGTGACACGGTCATGCCGGTCGGACAGATAAGCCGTAATTTAAAGAGGTGTAATCTGGGGTGACAAGGGTTTACAGGGATCTAAATAATTCTTGAAATTGTATCTACTGCATATGAGAGTCCCCCCGTTAAAGCTGGTAACTGCCTGCCTTCCTTCGCTCTCGCTCCCATTAGTGCTGTAAATTTAATGATACTGCGAAGCTGCTCCATCAGTGCTTGGCTTGCTGTGAAGCAGGAATTCAGCAAAAGCTGGCTGCCACGCGGACTGTCTGAGCTAACAAACAGTATCCAAAGCCACCTTGCTTTATCTTTGCAACACACCCTCCTCCTTGCTCAGATCTGCTTTTAACAGCCGCCAGCCCAACCGATACCGGTACCACTCCAGATACTTTATAGCTTCCTTTTGCTCATGAAATATCTCCGTGTTCACTCGATTTTCCTGATTATTTCTAATTGACCAAGACTAAACGGCAAAGACATAAGGCATTAAATGTTTTGGCCACTGCCTTTTGAAACCTTAGCATCTCTCCAACCACCATCTTTTGCTTAAGCACAAGGGAGCAGGTGGCAGCCGGCAGCTGAGCTGGGTGACAGCGGCAGAGAACACTGGGTGGAGAGTTGGAGGGGACGATAATCCAGCCCGAGGAGCTGAGCGAGACCTTCAGGCAGAGCTCGGCGCTCGGCACTGAAGCGCAGGAGCAGATCCGGGGCTCCCGAAAGGCCGTGGGAGCCTGCAGCAGGGCAGAGATGCTGCGCAGCTACCGACGGCGGCACGGGGTTTGTGACCGGCACGGCGAGGTGAACCGTGGGGGGTTCACTAGTTTCCTGCATGAATGTATTGACCTAGTTTTCTGGCAATTCCTGGATTTATGCTTATGAAAAAATATTTTACTGACTTTTCAGAATACGTAGTGGAGAAGGGAAATGGTGTTATAGGTATCTGGTAGGTCCTTTTTCAGTTGCAGCCATTTTAATAGAGTTTAGCAGTTTGTATATGAAATAAATGCAATAAGGCTGCTACAAAGCTCATCTATACGCTCCTTATTAATTCCACAACACCTCCCATCCGTGCACCACTTAAGGTGAAAATGTATGCCTTCCCAGGCCTCCTAAATTATGTCTATTTTAAGAAATACTGAGGCACCGGGGCCGAGCAGTAGGCTTTGTCAGCACATTGATCGGGATTTGCGTGGAAGGGCAGTTTGCGTACAGTCGCGTTCCTCACAGCACACCCCAGCGTTAACCACGGAGTGAATTCCCTTGCAATTTATAGCCCTGCTCTTTTCAATTTGCTCCGCTAAGTCATTCGGCTCCTGACAGCTCTCGACTCCGAACGCCGGATTGTTCAGCACAAAACAAAATGACATCGTCGCCCTAATCAATACGCGTACGTCTCCCAGGCCGCGTTCTCCAACGGGGGGTTTCTCCTCCGGGCTGCCCTGTGCCGCGGTGGCCGAGTGCCGGAGGCGGCTGCAGAGAGGGATGCCCAAACGCGGCTGGCACCCCCCTTTGGCTGCCCCTCCGTACCCTCTGCAAGGGGCTGGAGCCATTCCACCATCAAACCTTCGTCAGAGCTCGGACTCCCATTACACCACAGATGAACCCATGAGATACATCCACTCCAGCTACCCCAAAAAGCGAGGAATATGCAAACATCCTTCTCTTCTTCACATACTGGATTTTACAGTCTTTTTTCCTCTCTATCTTTCTTCTCACTTTCTGTTCTTTTCATTCCCCCTCGTCCTTTCCCACAGTCCCTGTTCCGCCGCCCTCGCCAGCCCACCAGCAGCAGGCTCTCGCTGTCTTCCCCCGTCCCACACCCCTCCTCTGCCCTGCCCCAGGGAGGCTCGCGGAGGAGGGCTGGGGGATGCCAAGGAGGACCAAACCCAGCCCTCGTCATGCAGCCCGTGTCCCTGCAGCATACGACGAGCCCGCGGTCTGTTGGGGAAACCTGCCTCCACGACTCCCCTGGCACAGAAACAGAAGTACTGCCGCAGCTCTCATCCCTCACACACAGCTCCCTCGGGTAAAGCAACGCTGGCCAGGAGGTCCCGCTCCTCCAGCCAGCCGCTCAGTTTGTTCCCTATCATTTGAACCGCCGCTGGTGACTGGTTTGGGTGAAGAACCCTCAGAAACCGAAAAAACTCATAATAAGAGTCAGATTGGGTAAAACAAAACACACACGGAGCACTCTTGGAAACCCAACTTCTCAGCTGTGGAAATCCCACTGCTGCAACGGGAGCAAAGGGCTGCTTCTCCCGTGGGTCGGGGTCTGCAGCCGGCACGAGAAGAGACGGCAGCAAAGGGGGGATCCAAGCCGCGGAGCAGCTCAGAGCACCCCCCGCGCAGGGAACGCAGCGCAAAGCCCTGCCTTCCCACTGATGGGAGCAAAAGCAAAGGCAGGCTCGCCGTCAGCACTGCACGTCGGCAGGGCAGCGCAGGACCAGGAGGATCAGAAAGAAATGCCCTGCAGCGTTTTCATCGCAGCGTCTGGAGCCTTGCTGCCCATCACGGTGGAAGGGATGCCAACCTCTGTGAAAGCACAGGGGAAGCTGCCTTCCTGTTTCTCCAAAGTAACCTGTAAAAACCACCTTACGGATTACTCCTTTCGGAGGGACGGCTCCACCCAGAACGTAATACTCACGGTTGCCATCCACCACGGACAGAATTAGCAGTCACGCCTTCGCCACTACGCAGCAAGCTTCAGAAGAATGAAAAAGCCAGCAAAGCCAGATGAATACACGTTAGCGATACACTGACAGCACCTGGTCATCCCTGGGAAAACCCTGCCACGTTTTTGCCTGAACGGGTTCCGCTAACGAGGTTAACCAGCATCCCAGAAATACCACACAGGTGTTCTGTGGCATTAGACTGTCACGTATTGATTTAAAAACCCCAGTGCCTCTGTGGCAGGAGCAGTTGTTTCAGCGACGTATTTAAATATTGGGAGATCTCTGCCAGTCTTTCCCTTCACGCAGCGTAGTGCCGCACAGGGTGGGTCAGACTCCGTTTTTAAATATTTACAAGAAATCCGCTGTCTTCTTGCTTGGAGACTGCAAGGCAACCCGAAAGCCGAGAGAAATATGATATCCCTCTCCCCATCTTCCTGGATTGCAAGATCCAAATGTGCTTTCAGACTTGGTCAGCTTTCCCCTGATCTTTCCGCGCCACGTCTGAGGGTTTAGATTGCCGGTCATTAGCACAGGGCCAGAGACTGAGACAAAGTCTCCTTCCCCTCTACATTGCCCTAGTGAGGCCTCATCTAGAGTACTGTGTCCAGTTCTGGGCTCCCCAGTTCAAGAAAGATGAAGAGCTACTGGAGAGAGTCCAGCGGAGGGCT
>Ga0065711_1008995_pt1 | contig 14733 bp, 11 predicted proteins | sample Hoacrofraction12_FD_59098 | JGI IMG/M metagenome (GOLD analysis project Ga0065711, IMG submission 59098) | Hoatzin crop microbial communities from Cojedes, Venezuela - Epithelial fraction 12 v2 (version 2) | ecosystem: Host-associated > Birds > Digestive system > Esophagus > Crop | place... | reverse complement strand
CCCCCCCCCCCCCTTAAGTCTACCATTACGCAGCAACTTTAATCACAAACTTTTAGGGGGCATCCATCATCACAGAGCACTCAAGTTGACAGTGAGATATATGCTAAAACTGTGATCATCAGAAATGTGACAGTGCTTGGCTGCTATTTCGAGTTGCAACTAAGCATTCTAGCAACCCTTGCAGGTTATGGTCTGCCAACCGTTCAGCTGATCTGTGACTGGGAACAGTTAGCACCAAGAACCTGAACTTACCTGAGGTCCTCTCTCTCCTTTCACACCTGGATATCCCAGTAAAAAAGGAAACGGAGTGGGTCCGAAGGGATCGAAGATTTGATAGCCATCCGTCGCAGCTGGGGTTGTGAGGTTGAAGGCCTGTGCTCGGGCTCTGGAGACAGGCCGGGTAGACCCCAGGGCTGGTCTGGTGTACGGCAGAGAGACAGTGCTGGGATCCACTTTCCTGGTGGGGGATGGCACGTGCTTCTTTGGAACGGGCCCATTGCTTGGGTTCTGTGGAGTTTGTTCCAGGGTGACAAAGTGGACATTGCTGGTTATGTTATCAGTCATCCTCCTCATCGGCTTTACAGTACTGGGTGCTTCAGAGGGTTCCATGCTTGGTTTTTGGTTGATCATCTTTTTGGTGTCTTGCTTGGACCCCTTCTTGCTGGCTGTGGTAGGGCTCTGGCTTGTTGGTGGGGTCTTTGCGGCAGCGGGAAGAGAAGATTTCTCCATGCGCGTGCTGGGAGTGGGCCGAGACACCCTGAGGGTCGTCACCGTCCCCCGAGGGAGCGATCGGGTGGGTGGATGTGTTTCAGTACTCGATGAAACAGGAGATGGGGCCACCGTGACCTTTGTGGCTTTGGCTGTTGGTCTTGGCGGTGATGGTGGGGACGATACCAATGCGACAGTTGTTGCACCTGAACCCCGAGTCTTGAGGGGTGCAGTGACCCTGCCAAACTCCAAGGATGGGGCTGCAGTGGTCAGATTTTTCAGACCCTGCAGGGAGGGTTCCATATGCTGTGGGGTACTCGGGGAGGCACTGGGATCCCTGGGCAGGAGGGGGATGAGGGGGGGCAGGTTTGGCCGGTAGGTATCTGCTTGCCTGCACTGTTTTTTTAGGTATTTACAGTAATGATGAGCTGCCTTGGCGGAAGGATAAATATCGAACTGGCAGATGGCTCCTTCAAACTGCACGGAGTGCTGGTTCATCTTCCCAAAGAGGAAAGATCCATGTGGATCCAATGCCTCGTCCTTTTTAAAATGCAAATCCGCATGTACTCTGCGCTTCCCACAAGAAGTAAATAAAGTGACTGTCTGGCCACGGATATCGATGGCCATATTGTGCCACTGGCCATCATGGACATTGTAATCAAAATATACAGAGCGCTTGTGGCCCACATACACTATGATCTTCCCAGGCACAAACTGGACCCCCAGCTGCAGTTTTTTCTTTTTGCTCTTGACAGCAAAGAGAAAAGCATTATTGATGCGGTGGGAGCAGAGGCTCAGCACTAGGAGCAGGTCAGTGCTGGAGCCTGTGGGGAGGATGGTGCTGACCGGTGCTTCGACACGTGCTCGCTGAGTGAAGATGACCCCTGATTTGAAAGGAATGACTCCTTGAGGAACTGTACGTGATGAGGACCATCCGCTCGATGGCCTTTTCCCTGACAGGCCCAGTCTTTGAAGAACATCCACATCTGAAAGGGAAGCACAAGGAAAATGTGAGGTGTTCGGCAACCCAAGGGCTGGATGGGTATGGGGAGGGGGGGTGTGTGGTGTCAAATCAGCCCATGTAAAAGGGAAATAGGATGCAGGAAACCCCAGTCATCCTCTCACATCTGTACCTTCAAATAAGCAGAGTGGAGAACACATAGATCTTCTGCATGTAGTGTAAGGAGCAAGTGTATGCTCAACTTGGCCACCAGTAATTGTCAAGAGGCATCAGCTCCATGGTGCATCTGGCTAGCTATCATGTCCCACCAGGGACCAGCTCCAGATGTTCTGAAGGGAGCTGACCTCACTACAAGGAAATTTCCCACTGAGCACCAATAGACCACTTCTCTGGGATTTAATTCTGAGTACTGACCACACAGCTGGAAAGGAATTTGAACAACAGACTGAGCTGGGATTGCAAAACTTTACATCCCCAGAAGGCAAGGAACAGAACTTTCAAAGGGAGTAAAGCCTTCTATCTGTCTCTCTCCAAAACAGTAAGAAGCAGCTTTTGATCTCTGAGACTCTGGAGAGTTTAGGGAAGCAAAGGTGCCTCCCAGCATGAAAAAAAATTGCACCTAGATTTCACTGAACCGCTTAAGGTTCTCAATGGCAGTACTTTTTCCCCCAGAAGATCATCTTACAAGCTTAAATGATTTTAATAAGTTGGAGGAACCAGACTTGGTTCGTGAAGAGCTGAGACATTAGTTATGGCTGCCACTGAGCAGCAGAGGTAGGATTCGCGTCCAGCATTTGCCACCTAGGAGCTGGGTGCCTTGCTCAAGACAGGACAAGAGGAATTGCTGTCCAGAGGCCCCCATCTTTCTCCACTGCCTCAGGGACAAGTCTGCAATGGACAGACAAGCAGAATCCCCTGGCTTCTGGCCGCAGGGTCTAACACAAGTCACACAGAGCTCGGAGTCCAAGGCAGATTAGCAGGCAACAGCAACACAGACCGGAGCCAGCCAGCAGCAGTCTCAGCTGAACTGCTTAACTGGGGAAGATGCTGAGGTCTACACAAGAAAAGCTGCAAAGGTGAATGTGCCCAGACCTGCAAAATGTGCTCATGTGCCCAAAAGCTTGTTCTCTTACTCCAGCTCGAACATTTGGTCTAATAAAAGATGTAACCTGCATGGTATAGACAGATAAAGGTTACAATGATTACCACTGCTGAAAATGAGCTAGGATAACTGTATTTTCTTCCCTCTTCCCTGCCCAAATGCAATTCCTATTACTCGATGACCAGCTAACTCTCGTATTTAAATGCTCTTTGGAGAAGCTAGCCTGGGCTGTATAATCCTGATGCTGATCTCGCAAGGTAAGAATTTAACAATCAGAAATGCAGCAGTGCCAATCATGGCTGCACATCAGCTAACACCACGGGACTGCAGCTTTCCTGGATTAGAAGGAAAAGTAAATCAGAGGTTGTCCAAACTAAAAATGATCTCCTTCTCTAAAGGGGCCTTGGAATTTGGCCTCTTTCATTCTTAACTATTAAACGTTCAGTACAATACCTAATATTTGGAGAACTGGTGCTTAAAAGAGATCCTCAGTGTTGGCCAGAATGGTTGTAGACTCAAGCCAGTCTGAAGTCTGTCATGCTGCTGGCCAGGAAAGGAGGAGAATAACGAGAAAACCTCTGTTCCTTGACTTTGGCAAAAACCTTGGCCATTTTTGTATGTAAGAACAAGTCAATCAATATTTACTTTGTCTGAGCTCAGCTTTATTCCCACTTCCCTTTTTTAAGGCAGCTTGACTCGCTTTCTAGTGGAGACTACCCTGGAGAAGATGCGTCAGATGTGCAAGGGGATGGAAACTTTCCCGCTCTATGCAGAGGGTATAATTTACTGCACAGCATGCAAGTGTTAATGATGGTACTTCTCCCATCCTACGAAATCCTTGGTCCCCCCACTGCTTTTCTGCCACATTGCCCAAGGGGGCTGTCCTTCAGCATAGCAAAGGTAAAGCCTTCCCCTCCCCGCACTGAACGGAGGAATCACAGCAGTATCTTCAGACTGGATAATCTCCAGAGCCCACAAAATAGTAAAGGCCAAAGCCAGGCTTTAGGGAAGTCAAGCGGGACCCTTGCCACAGACTTCAAAAGCATCAGGATTTAGCCCTAAGGAAATAAATTTACCACTTAAACTAGGAGCTAGACTCCAGCTTCTAATTTCTATATGTATTTTTAGGTTGTCTCCCAGAGGCAGATAGTGGTGTGTCTCTACTAGGCAGAGATGCTTTACACTCCAGGAGCTATTTGTTTGGTAGCTGCTCTGCAAAGACATAAGGATGTTTCCCTGCTTAGAGGACACTGCTGCTGTTTGCAATACCAATCCAGCTGCCTCGTTAGCAACTGTGTCCAACAGTGCTTAAGAAAAAGGAAAAAGAGCACAACCCAACCACTCCTTTCCCTCAAAACCCAATAAGGTAGAGCCAAATTCTAGATGCCTACGCAAAACCTGATTAGGAGAGACCTCATGCAGGACATGTGTGTGAATTTTCCAGCAGCAGGTCCAGGCACACAGCTCAGGACTCCTGTGCACCCAGCCCATCCACCTCTCCATCCCATGCCGACTGGCCAGGGCCAATGGGGCACGTCCCCCTGGATGATGGGATGTCATCAGCTAACATAAAATGCAAAGTAGTTTTGGCTTCCTTAAGTAGCTCCAAGTTTAGCAAAACAGTTTTTCTCCTTCACTTTTTTTCCTCTGTAGAATTTTCCATCAAAACACATTATTTAAAAAACCATTCACTTAGAGCTGCCTGGTCTCAGGTGCCTTGAAGCTAGCTGCAACATTCCTGTAGTAACATTTGAGCAACAGGGAAAAATTTTCTAGCACACTCTGTGCATGAAGTGAGATGCACACAGATTCCTGAACAACCACATGTTCATCTCAAAGAGAGAATAAAATGTTTTATTGCTCTGCTTCCCATCTCTTTCCTTCCCCCTTGCTTTCCCCACGCAAAAAGCTTTATAAGAAAAAGAAGCCAAAAGGCAGGAGAGAAATAACTTGCTGCTTCCTCGATTCCAGCAGCTACGACGTGATGCCCACGGTCACATTTCCAAAAGTTACTGCCCAGGCCCTTAGTCAGTGCACATCAGATGAACTCACTAACCTCATGATCTTTTGGATTTGTAACACTTACGGAAAAATCATCCTCTGCTTTCCCCGATTTTCCAGTGTGCAGGAAGACCTCTACGCCTTCCAGTAACAACTGCAGTATTTTCAAAAGCCCATGGCATTGGCTTAATTTCATCCTCACACAGCTCTATGAACCAGCTCTTCTTGCTTTTGTAAATCTCATGTTTGATAATCCTGAGTGATAATACAGTCTCAGGTCATCAATGACTTCTTACAGCCTTTGCTTCCCGGTACCCAGAAGAGCCTGTCTGACTGTGTGGAAACCAAGCAAGATTTTAAAAATTTCTTTATCACAGAGAAAGTATCTGAGACAAGAGTTATCTACCACGCTAAGGTAATACAATAACAGCGGAGTGAAAGAATTTCCTTTAGATTGATGGTAACAATCAAAAGACATGGCACCATCCCATAATTATCACAGGAGTAAAATGACGGATAGAGATGAATTTAAACAGCATATTAAAATCTACTTGAAAAAAAGAGGCGCCAAGACACAGTATTTGTTCTGCCTCTTTACGAGCTGACGTAAAACTTGCTCTGAAAACTGCTCGACTAAGTAATTCAGCCAGATGTTCACCTCTTGAATTGAAGCAGAATTTGGAAAATATTACATTTTTCAAAATTGCTGATGGCAGGGATGTATTTTGCTTTTTTCCCCCCTGTAAAAAGTGCTCCATGGGCTGGCTTACAGCTGAGCATTGACCAACTTTATTTTTCCTTCATGTTTTGGAGTCTAAGAGGAGAGTGCTGGAGCCTGCTAGTCCACTTATTGCTGTCTACCAGTTGCAGAGGAAGCTGTTTGGTTCCAGCATGTACCCATGTAAAGCATCCGTGTGGAGGAGGTCCTGCTACTTTAAGAGGAGATGTTTACAAACAGATGTTGCAGAGATGCTCAGCTCCCACTATCAACTATAAAAGACGACTTCATTTTTATTCTTGTTGACTCTGAAGATTTTTATCTACTCTTGTGGGACCATTGATTATTGTACCCCAGCCTTTCGTCCTGACCCCAGAGGCACCAGGGATGGGATGCCTGGAGTAGGGGTGTAAAGATAGGGTGAAGGGGTATGATCACTCCCCTGCAGAATACTTCCCCTACAGCACAGAGACTGAGCCAGGCATAGTCATTCTACTATCAAGCCCCCCCACCCCCCTGTGGGAGTTTTCTTCTTCAGATTTGCTTTTACTTTTCAAACTCACATCATTTCTGTATGCGCCACATCCTGTGTGCCTGCACAGGCATGACTGGGTTGCATTCAAGGCAAGGAAAAACCCATCTGTCAGAGACGCTTAATTCCTTAATGCCCCAGCCTCAAAGGGCACTTTCTAAAAAAGCAGTTAAGTCCTAGCAAGTACAGGTAGATACCAGTGACATTTTAGACAGAAAGTGCTTCATTCCCACCAGACAGGCACGTCTGAAAATCCCCTAGGGCACATAATCACCTGTAAAGAACGGTTCTTTTGCCAGCTGTTAACTGTGTCATTTATATCATCAGTACTGCAATGGTCAGCAATAAATGCATTTAATTCTATGCACTAGGCTCAGACGTCATAAAATGATGGTCCTAAACTGATACCAAAGCATTTGGCTTTTACTTGGGTTGAAAGAGAAGAGAAAGAAAAAAAAAAAATTGTAATTTACCTTCAGAATTTCCCTGTGTGAATCCCAGGAACCAGGTAAAACATAATACAGTCCAGAGAAAGCAGAATCCCCTAAAATTGGAAGAGAAGAAAAATTAACAAGTTTGTACAAGACTAGCATCAAAAAATAGCCCCCTCCCGTTAAAGGTCTTCTCCTTGGTCACAAGTCTCGCAAAGTCAGCGGCAGTATCCACTCATCTCCGGGAAATGGAGAGCGGGCACCCAGCAGAGCAGCGCTTGCTTCCGACTGAGATTTCATTTTGCTACTTTGAAGTCCTCTAAAGGCCACTGAATTGAGAGGGAAGTTTTCCCACTGGTATTAGGGGCTGTAGATCAGGTCTTGAACAAGGACCAGACCGGTGTTTTGAGATGCAGGGTCATCACTGCCAGGTCAGCAGTCCCTTCGCTGCTGCTGCTGCTCTCTGGCACTTGCCCTGTCTAGGACAGACCACCAGAAATGCAAGAGGACGAAGAAATAATTCAAAATTGGAAGGTCAAAAGACGTGCCAGGAGCACACATCTACGAGGACATGGGTAGCAAATGGGCTGACACGCAGTGACATGTCACCTGCACCTCAGCAAACACAGAGTCCTATTGCTTTACTATATGCTTAAAAACATTCTAAACATACATGGATCTATTCTTCATTTTACACCCAGATGCAAAGATGTGGGGCAGCCTCTAACGACTCAGCACCCTATGCTGTTGCCACTAATGACTTTCTCATTAGCTCGGTATGGCAGGAAATTTTAGAAAGTGCGAGATCTGCAGGCTCCCAAGCGCTGTGCGCTTGCAGACCCTTTCACGCCTGAGAGGGAATTGGACAAACCTTTCTGCTAGCTGAACTAAGCCTTGAAATGCCAGCAAAGAGGAAAACTTTTACCAGAAAGGTAGCTGAAGCCCTCCCTTCCCCCACCAGCTTCCTTGATTTGTAGCCAAATAATGAACATAGGAAACTCCTTGGTTAAGCTCACTTAAAACTGTCAGTGGAAAGTTTGAAGATTGAATTCCCTCATCTTTTAGAGATGATATTTTACAGCTTGATCGGCAAGGGCTGCTGGAGGAACAGAGACAAAAATGTAAACTACAGCAAGTCCTCAGCCAGCAGAAAACAGTGTGGACATCCACAGGTTATTCTTCATTCCAGCCAAGCCAGCGTGAACACTGGGATATGCAAAGCAACGCCAAAGCGCAGCTTGCTCCGCTCTTCAGACCTGGCAAAGATAAATCATTTATCAAGTGGGATTAGAGACCACTCTTCTCCTGCCATCAAGCCTCAGCTTTAGCACAGGGAACAGCCTCTGAGGCTATGTATCACCCTGGGCCAGATCCTCACCCAGTGCAGGAGACCCTTTCCCACAGCTAAAATGAAGCCACAGTGATTTACACACCAGTGGGGAAACCTGGCCTTGGACATGAAAATCCATGCAGCAGTCCAGCCACTAACTAATATTTTAAGGCTTGAAGGGCCAAAATACTGGAGAGGCCCTGCACCGGCTGGGAAACAAATGAGATAAACCACTTCACTCTTTGCTGTTTCCATTACCCCGACACTGGGCTGCACATTTCAGGAGCTCTGGGGCTCCTTTAATTTATACAGGAAGGAACAACAGCTTGGAGCAGCCAAACCATGGTATTCTTTCGCCATGTCCTACAGCCAGCCGTATGCTAACCAGGAAACCCTCACTATACTCAGTAGGTCTCCAACTGGGAAGCCTTGGTTGTCTTCTGCCCACGGGATGCAGCTCTCCGGCTGAAGACACGGCTGAGTACAAGGAGAGGTGCTGTGCCAGTTCATTCAGAGGAGGTAGGAAGCAGAATAGGATGATTCTTCATGGTGACCTCTAGCAGAAGTCTTTTTCTGCCTTAAAAGAGGCTAAAGTCCACTTCTCAGAAAGAGTTACGTTTCTGTGCTCACCTCCAAAGGACCAATGAGGTTTTAAGAGATGGACACAATTCCACATGTGCATGGAGCAAAGACCTCCCTGGGTATCAGCAGCTGGGCTTGACTGCTTGATGAGAGCAGGGGAAGAGGAGTGGAAGGAGGTGACCAACATGATGTGATCTCTAAGGGCAGCAAGAATCCCAAGTGTTAAGACCACCTTTTCTCTGGTGAGGACCAGATTTGTACAGCAATGTACAAACACTGGTGCACACAACACATCTAACCAAAGTCCAGATCTGTTTCTGGAGGGGTACCTTCACAACCCAAATTTGCTTCCAGAATCCCTGTTGACCAAGACAGTGAGGGGAACAAGCCTTTCGGGAAAATCCAGCACGTAATTTCATTCCAGTGACAGTGACGGGGCTATAAAGGAGACGAATGCGCCGCGTGGGATCCAGCTGGCCTCAGCCCCGCTCCTGGACCCCTCGCACAGCCAACGCCATAAGAGTGGAGAGCAGGGCTGAGTGCCAAAACACTGAAGAAAAACATTTTGGCAAAATTTACCAACTTAATGGAAAAACCAAAAGTAGCTTCCAAATGGCAGACCTGTGACTGATGGGACCATTAATTATCACAGGATGTTATAGTGCAGGCTCTTTTTCCGTTACAACTCTGCAGCAGCAGGATTGCACAAGCAGCTTGAGTAGCGATAGCAAAGGAAGATTCTTCTGCTTTATACAGAGTTATCATACCCACCTTGCCTTTATCTGGGCTTCTTCCCACAACCAGTGATTTCCACAGAGACTCTATTGAAAGCTACCCACTAAAGGCATTTCTTTCTTTTATTGCGTGGGGCCTACGAATACCAGAACGGGGATCCCACTGCTGCAGGCACTAGGGGAAGTGCCCCCAAATACCAATGATGTAAGATCCTGTGACCCCTAAAAATTTTCCAGTGCAGACAAACACCCTTTATAGCAAACTGAAGCAACTGACCACAGCTTAAATCTGCTTTGCTGCTGCTCGTGAACGCCTGCAATCAATCCATGGGAACTAACAAGGCAAGGAGCAAAGACAGAGAGGGACAGAGAAGTAGACAGACCAGCAATGACACCTCTCAGCCTCAGTGGTGATTTTAGTATCTTCCCAGTGATGACCATATTCCCTGGCTGCAGGTAGCAGCCAGGAATAAACATCCTGAGGAATTCCTACAAAATGCAACCAGAAGGTTGAGGGCACCACTTCTGCTGGGGCTTCAGGACAGGTAGGAGGTCCCTGCGCGTGGTGGTACGCACCAACCTGAAGAGATCAGGACTGCTAATTAACACACAGTTGCAAAGCTGTGGTTTTCAGCTTCCAGACTCATTTGCTATCTTTTTACTGAGCATTAAGAAATCAGGCTTCTGAGAGCAGCAAGCTGTGGCTCGGGGGCTAAAGAAGAGTTATCACCTCTCCAGGCAGCTTGCGCACAGGGTGTCTTGCTGCTATAGCCCCACTAAAGTCATGTTCGGGGTGGCAACCTCAAGAGCAAAAGTAAAGGAAATGTCCTGTTGAACATACAGGTTCTTACCTGACACCCACTGGCTTCTGTAACAGCGGAATAAAGCACCACACTGAACTAAAGACAACAGGAAGACAACAGTCTCTAGGGCAGGCTTGGTCAGGAATTATCGATAAAAAAAATGTTTGACAAAGCTGAAGCAACTCGTAAAATAGTTGTGATCAGCTATTTCTTCACAATTTCTGGAACCGGTTGGAACAATCTCAGCATTTCTGAATTAAAAGCTTTGCTCCTGTCTTAAAAAAAAAGAAGTCCAAATGGTTTTGACACCTTGCTTGCTTAGATGATGGGTCAAAGCGCAAGAAAACATTACAAGGGCCCAAAGCAGCATTCTTATTTTTTTCCCCTTCATTTACAGTGGGGAAATGTCTTTGAAATTGCAAACGTTCTTGCAGGGTGGAAAAAAGTTCCCCCTCCAAGCCCCCCCTCCCTTTCAGGTGCAGTTTTTTCTGCCCAAAAGACCAGAAAGCCAGCTGGATACTGAAAATTGCTTTGTAAGAAAGGCAAACCTACATTTCTAGCTGTAGATCCAGCAATGTATCTTAAAAGGAGAAAACGTCTATATTGCTTAAAATCCTTTGCACATGATCAGAGGTGATATTTTATGACTCCAGGCAGTTTTGACAGTCAACAGGAAACAAAAATCACGACCTACATACTGGAGTTTTAAATCGCATCATGGCATTGATTCCACTCACCGCTTTTTGGGGTAGAAATCTTATTTTGTACTAGTATCATCCTCTGCACAGCAGATTTCTGGTCTCCTTCTGGGGCTTCTGGAAATCATGGTATTTCTCCTCTCACCCTCAAGTTTTTAAAGAACATATCCATGTATCAGCCCCGCATAGTCCTTTGCTGGACTTTTTCTGCAGTATAAACCAGCCATCAATTTACACCTGCAGCCAAAGATTGCGTCTGGTATACTCAGGCACTGCTGTAAAATTCAGCATGCTAAGGAGAGAGTTTCTGAGATGACTGAAGTGGTATTCATTTTTAACCCCCATTCAGCACCTATGTTTTTAAGAAACAGGAGAAAGCAGACAAGCAGATATGGCCCAGATAGATATGTTTCCACGCTCATTGAAAAATACTGAGAAATCTAAGAGTGATCTAGAAACTGTCAATATTAAGTGGGGAAGAACGAAATTTAGTACCCCCTTCAAGATTTTAGTGTTCAAAAAAGCTCCTTAAAATATCATCCAAGTACACAAAATGCAGTCCAGAATGCAACCCACTGCTTCTAGGCACATGTTTGTCAGAAGGGATTTTCAGATGACAACTAAAAATTCATTGCAAATGCAGCCGTAAGGGGAAAGGATGAAGCAGTGGGACGCCAGTGCAGCTGCCTGGGCAGAGTACAAAGCGGCAGGTTTCAGAGATTGTCCCACCATTATTACTGGAGACTCCAGTAGCCAAAACGGCTGGGAAACTCTCCGGGCCAGCCTCCAACCCATCCTTGGGGCGACCCTGAACAGGAATGTCTCAGGGGCTCCAACCTGCCCCAGAGTTTGGAACGCGTTCGCAAACCCAGAAATTCCCGGGGAAGTCTGACACCGTTTCTGCCAAATCTAATCCTAATTCAGGACAAAAGTGCCCTTCGTGCTGTGCCTGTAGAGGTTTATCGCAGGGTTTTGGGAACTGTGGCCCAGAAAAAGCTGCTGCTCCCTTCGGAGGCAGCCCCTGGCAGCGTAAGAGCAGCCCACCAGGGCCTGATGAACGGCAGGACTCATCTTCACAAAGGGAGGGACCTCAGCTCCTGGCAATGCTACAGCAGTAGGTCTCAAGTGCTGCAAAGCAGCTTCGCTCTCCTCAAAGCCTGCGTATCAGCCAGGCACAAGGAGGGTCTGGATGCGTAAAGGTCTGGTGTTTNCTCCCCCAGCACCTATAGCTCCTCTTAGGATTTCTCCAGCGGGGAAACGCACGCAGATCTGCAGTACACAGAACGTGGAGACGGAGCGTCAGTGTGGCCAACCCTCCCTTCTGTAGACACCTCGTACCTTGTTCTTTCAAGGGTTTATGCTGCTATCTGCAGACAGAGAAGTCTGATGGGTTTCAAACCACCAGTCCTTGTCCTCCTAACTGGGAACTAGAGCTCGTGTATTCACGGCACAAAGCTCTCCCAGGGCCAACCAGGTCCTCTGAGCTCCTGCTGGTGACAGTCTGCTTCCTCACCTGCCAGAGGCAGGACAGACCAACATGACCGTGATGCCTCAAACACCCTCCCAGATACCTCCCAGCCACATCCTATGACGGGGGATCTTTCCTGACAACCCGTTACTTGGTCTCCTCTTTGCTCACCACCCCTGCCTGTCTGGGTTACTGACTTCGCTGCTGTGTGAAGCGACAACACTCACTGCTGGCCCTCGCCTTTGTGTTCTCAGTCAGTAACTGGAGCCCTCGACAAACAGAAGCGCTAAGCGTGATCTGTCATCTAACTCCTTTTTTGTCCTTCCAACAAACGCCTTTGCATTCCTTCATTTTGTGAATGGGGTTTGGCAGAGCCGTATAGAATTCCCCATTGTTTCCATTTGCACTTCAGTAAGCGTCCATCATTTCTACTTATGCCCCCAACAAATTGGCAAAGAAAGAAAGAAGGGGGAAAAAACCCACACGCTCTGTGTCTGTCTCTGGTCAGAGGTTTCCTACAACCCCCTCACCACAAGACCTGGGCAGCCCTTGGTTTAATAAAGTAACCTCCGCAAACACTGTTCTCAAGCAGGACAGATTTTATCCCTTCGATCCATTGCCGAAAGAGGATGAAGCTGGAGCTTTATTAAAAGGACCAGCTCTGAGAGGTGCATCGAGGCAGCAGGAGGGAGGGGACCTGGACATTGGACCTCAGCTGGTAACCCTGGCTGTGACACTGCCCTTCCCTGCTGGGACGCAGCTCCAGGAAGCTGTGGAATTGTCTCCTCTCCACTTCAAGGCCCCCAGCACACACACATCATTTGCCTGCATGTTGCCCCCACTGCTGAATTTGCCTGTCAGGGTGACAATTTGTCCCCAGATCACCTCCCCGGCTTGCACACAAGGGTCTTTTGCTCTTAAAACAGGAGCCGTGCCTTGCTCCATCCCTTCCAGGCCTTCCCAGGGGCTGAGCCACCTTGGTGGTGCCAAGCTGTGCACGCAGCTTTCTCGTGCAGCACTTGGGCCAGGCAGCCCGCAGAGCAGCATCACGCCAACAACCCAGGGCTGGGACAACAAGCAGGCACCCATCGGAGGCCTCCAGCAGCGTCAGGCAAGCCTCCCCCACGGCCAGCACGCCATGCTGGGGCTGGAAGGGGCCAAGGTGGCACAACTGCAACTGAACGACACAAGTGCTACGGTCTGGACGCATGCTCCATACACAGCTGAATGCAAAACTTCCTTCTGTGGTTTAGTGAGCCTGTGCTCACTAAAAACGCACCAACGGAAATGATCAAGAGGGGCATTTTAAGCTTGCAGAGCCTGTAAAACTTTGTGTTCTTCAGGTTTTACAAGCTTTGGCGGCTCGAGCCAGGACAAGGCTTCAGCACACTCTGCAACCACTTCTCCTTCCCTGCTGAGCCAGCCCTCCCACTCCCATTCATGGGTCTCCTGCACGTCTGGCAGCTCCTCAGCCACCAGTCCCGCTCTGGAGGATGCTGCAGGAGTTCTGGGACATGCAGGACCCCCACTGCCACGTAGGAATGCACCAGAAAGCTCCCATCACAAGCTGCTTTCAGGCAGCACAACCCTCATCCACCCCGAGATAGACTCGGCGGCACAAGGGTGGCCTGATGAGCACAAGCACAAGCCAGCTCTGAGCTCAGAGGACCCTCTCCAAGACTGATGGCCCAACAGAACCTCCAGCTGTGGGAATGGTAGGATGCACAGCACTCAACTCTGCCAAGTAAATCAAAACCCAGCACCAAAAAGCCCATCGGGAGATAATGCGAAGGGCAGCAAGCGACCTCTGCTGAGGAGGGAACGGATCAGCAGCATGCTGGCGAGGTATCGAAGCCAGGGGAGATCCTGGGAACAAAAGGCACACATAGTCAGAGTCACCAGAAAAGACCAAAGCAGACGTTTCCCATGGCACTGCAAGACTGAAACCCCGTGCAGCCGTGCACAGCGTTAGCCTGGGACACCGAGATGCAAAGCCAGATCTGGACCTCCAGCGAGCAGGCAGCCACGCTGCCTTCTCCCGGGTCCCTGTTTCCCAACCCTGTCCTCAGCAGAGTCCAGTTTGCCCTGAGACTCGAGCAGGATCTCCCTGAACTCATCTGTAGCATGACTGTGGTCCACTCCTCCATGCTGCTCACAAGCTGGTGCTCTGGGCAGTGACCGTGCCTCGTGCCAAGAATCTCCCCGGCATCGGGGCCCTTCCCCTCGTCGTGACGCGGTGCTGCTCTCCGTCTTTCAAAGGAATCTTTATCTGTCTATTCCCCTTTTGACTTCTCCATTTTTGACAGCCAGCCACCCTCGCACGGTCCCAGGCTGGCGTTTCACACCAGACCATGCCCAAGGTGACAAAGGTGCCAAGGTGACAGAGGTGCCACAGCATCTCCGAACACGCCACAGCCGCCTCCGCTCAAAAACCCCCCAAACCCTAATGCACTGAAATCCAGTCCTTGTGAGCGTATAAACGCACCAAACTTCTCAAGGAGAGCTGCTGCGGTTCAGAGCTCTCCCCACCACTTTCCACGCAGACCCATGCGGGCAGGGGCTGAGCCTGCCCAGGGAACCGCACATCCATCCACGGCCGCGCTGGGGGGGGGGAGCAGGGCGAGCCTCGGGGTGCAGGGGGGGTACCCCGGGGTGCAGGGGGGGT
>Ga0065711_1043434_pt1 | contig 14734 bp, 8 predicted proteins | sample Hoacrofraction12_FD_59098 | JGI IMG/M metagenome (GOLD analysis project Ga0065711, IMG submission 59098) | Hoatzin crop microbial communities from Cojedes, Venezuela - Epithelial fraction 12 v2 (version 2) | ecosystem: Host-associated > Birds > Digestive system > Esophagus > Crop | place... | reverse complement strand
TTTCCCCCCCCCCCCCTCAGCTCTGTCATGAGGAACTATTTCCTAGGTCTCATACAGCCCTGCAACACCACAGTCATTCATTTACGAGAGAACTGAGGAAGCCTGAACCCTTTTTAACCAGCTAGCAGTGAATCAGATCCATCCTGAAAAGAGTATGAAACACCCATAAGTACTTTAGCAAATCTGGTTCCTTTAGCCAGTGACATCTTCTGGAGACTCCATTTAAACCAACTTTTATACACAAAACATCAGTCACAGATTGCAAGCATCTACCCTTAGAAGAACACCCTGTAAGCATAAAGCTGGGTTTCTACCTGCCTGATATGCCCGACAATCTTCTATTCCAAGTGTAAAAAAGTTTCCAAGGGGAAAATAACTTCATTTTGCCACTTTTGTACAACTTCCTTATCCAAAACAGCCCAGCTCAGGTTCAGCATGTGGATTTTGCACACTGCTCATTCACTCTACCTTCAAGCTCGGTGAAGCACAAGGAGATGACATGTTTTCCAGAAGCTCACATAGCTCATCCACTGTCAGGGCAGATGGACGTCTTGGTTCCTCTTCCCTTCTCTAACCACATCTGTTCCGTCACTCCCAGGACTGAGACGACCACGGTGGGACTGGAGAAGCGCAAGTCACACTTGCAATCCCACCACCAAGCGAGTCACTTTGTGAGCCTGCTTTAGAAGAGACCATGTTTCGGGATGGGGTTAGGGATAGCAGGGGCAGTTTTGCCCTTGGCAAAGGGATGCAGGCAGGGATTAACTTGCAAGCAGCTGATGTGCTGGCAGTGCCTCCCCGTGTGCAGGGAGAATGAGAATATCAAGCTGATCATGACCATAAATCCGTGTCCTGTCAGCTCCATTATGTTTGCTTACATTAGTGAACGAGCATGTTTGGTGGCATGCGTAGCAGGTTAAGGCCTGTAGCAGCTGGCTATTGTGACTCTGTATTAAAGTGCAATAGAAGTGAATATAGCTAACATAATATTTTAATGTAAAAGCAAGCACTAGCATGAGAACTTCCAGAATTAAGGTTTATTATGCAGTCTTAGCCTTGATGTTTGTGATAAAGCTTTCAGTTAAAGCTCACATTCTGTGGGTTTTTACCCCTACATTTGAATTCCTATATTGTATGCCACAGTTGACGAGCTTTTACGAAGTCCTCAGAAGCTAGCCAGACTTTCCCGAGAGCATTAAATGCAGGTGACAGTGTGCACATGCCCTACCTTTTCTTCTTTTTTTTTTTTTATTTTTTAAATCATCATGTATCGTGACCACAGGTAACCCTATGCTTGCCAAAATCCACTAAAAACATGTAGAGTCAGGCATTTAGAATCGTAGATGTTACAAATGGAGTAGAATAAAGTGGCTTTATTTGTTCATTTATTACAACATTCCTTAATGATTATACTTAATGGTTAGAACTTCAGAATTATATTAATTCTTGTGAAAAGCTGCTCATTAATCATAGGTTGTTGCATTTGCTCTGTATGAGGTAAATATACATTTAATTTAAAGAAAAAAAAGGTTGTCTTGGGGTCTGTTCCAAATTAAGACATTCCAACGTGAGATGCTGTTGCAACATACATCCCACATGCAGCTGAACCTCAAACCTGGCCAAAATGGGGGGGCAAGGTGTGTGAAGATACCCCAGGAATAATATCAGGTCTTTATAGAAGCTAAGATCTGACCCTCTTCTGAGGAGGTAAAAGCAATACTGGTCTGCTTTGGAGGCAGAGTATGTTAGTTGCTGTCGAGAAACTCCAGGCAGACACCGCAGCCTCCGGAGAGCGTAAGCCTAGAAATATCCAAGGATGACCCTGTGGATTTAAACAGCATCAAATAGCTTCTCCTTTTCTGAAAGGCACTAGCAAACTGACACTTAGCACCACAAAACCAAACCGTGGATGGTAACACTGAGCCTGAAGGGACCACCTCAGTAACTCTATGCTGCAGAAAATGTGCCACATAATGGATTATGCAGTAACACAACTTTCAGCTGTGTTGTTCTGGGTTGTCACTGTAGAACATGGTGCTACTTGTGAGCTGCCTGTAGCAAAGAGGACTACTGTTCTGTCTGCCTTCAGTACTTTGAACAGGATGCTCTTCTTGTGCCTCCTATTACATTAACTACACGTTTGCTTAAATTTCTCAGCTCCCTAATTTTTCAGTCTCAAGTATTCTGATAATACCACGGCATGATCAGCATTTGGGAAAATCCATTTATACTTCCTGAAAAATGGCAAAGTCACAAAACAGAAGAGTTCACACTGAATTAAAAGATGACAAAAAAAAGGATCATTTTCTTTTGTGGGATTTGCTTTCTTTTTTGTTCATTTGCCTGGAGAACTTAGCTTAATTTGTAAGAGGCAATTAAAACCTTGACATTACATGCTTGAAGTTCTTCATATTGTTAAAGGCTTTCTAGTTCGCGACTTTAGACTAGAACAGAAATTCTAGCTTCAGGCTAACTCTCCTAAATGAAAAATTTTGATTCTTAGATCTCTCTCCTCAGCCAGCCAAAACTCTGTATTTTCTTCAAATGACTTTTTAATTACATATTTTTTCTCTTTGGATTAGGAGCATAGATCAGTTTGTTGCTAAACAACCTTTTCTAAAGATGCCACTGTGCTCAAATCCCAGCCTTTTAGCATCCAGCTTTTTTCCCCCAAAAGGCTAGCTTGTCCATAGAAAAATGCCTTTTCTTCCCAAACAGCCTTCCTTTTAGAAATCCGGTGTTTCATGGCAAACCACAGTTGACAGTAGGTTTTCAGCTAAATTTGTAACTAAATGCACTAAGAGGCACAGAGAACGTTGGCGGAGCAGGCAAAACTCTGCCCCTGCTGTCTGAACGTCTGCTGAGGGGCATGAAGTGGGGGAACCAGCAAGTTAATCAGCTCAGTTCACACACCGGAACAAGAGTCTAGGCAACAGGAATACCTCCCTTCCCCCTTCCAGCTTCCTACCATAGTCAATTAAATGACTTAAACCCCAAAATTAAAACGGCATCAGGTCCACTTCACAGGTGAGCTTTGTGTCTGCACGTGGAAGAGGCAAGCCTGAGTTAACACTGCTTTTTGCTCCCCAAGTTTCTAAGCAAGAAAAGGAGGATAAACCAGATTTGAATCTTCCTGCCCACAACTGGATTTGCTTCCCAGGTTGCAAGAGCACACACTTGTGCATCCTCTCAGGCACAGGCTCTGTACAAGTGCTGGTGCAAGTCAGCCTGGGGAACTCCTGTCATGCCAGGTGAGATAGGAAGAGGAAAGAATCCAGCTTTGTTTGGGGTTTGGCATTTCATGTCTTTCTGTTTGCCAACCCTTGCAGCTCAGTGCAATTATATTTGGGAATGGAGCCTATGTGATGTGAAAGTAATGGGGAGAAATGTGGTATTTTCTCATGTTATTTTTCTCCTAGTAGACTTCCCAGACCTGAAGCAGACTTTTAGTTTTGGTAGCCTTCAAGGAATCAACTTGCTGACCTGCCATCCCCAGATGGCCCTGTGCATAATGCTATAATCCCTGTGAGCAGATCAATTATGAACTGGCAGAGAAGTTTTGCAGGCCTACACAAAAATGCAGGAGCTGGCTCAGTGGTCAATCGAGTCATTCCTGCCTGGACACAGGGAAAAGAGAGAGGTGTAGCTTCCCTTCCATCTCTTTTTACATATGCAGTCGAATCTACTGAGCTTTTAACTTTCATTATTGCTATTGAGATAGGCCATTTCTAAGATTGGTCTATTATTGCAGGCATTGCAATCAGATCCCCTTCTATTAGTATTTGTTCACTGCAGCCCTTGCACAATCCTGTTTTTCTGTGCTTCTGACTTTGGCAATTATGATTGCTTGAATTGTTTACTATTTTCTTTTGTGGGCTGAATTACATATTGTTGTTCATTTCAATAAAAAGAGTTTGGCTGTTTCAAAGAGTGTAATTTTTATGTGGAAGCAGAAAGAAATTGTTTAGGTCATGTCTGACAAGATAGAATTTTAATAACCTTTCTTGCTATAGCTCTAAGGATGCGCCTTCTCTGATCCCCAAGAAAAGCCACTCAGGTTATAGGCCTTGAAAATATCAGGTAAGCTTTTTATGTGTAGCTCGTCAGGGATAGTCACAAGTTCTGTTTAACTCATTTTCTGGATTCCTAACTTGAATGCTGATTTTTGAATTACGTAAGCGCTGGTCACATATGACCACAGCTACTCTGCGTTGCATAGATCAAGCTAATTCATAGTACTTGGAAAAGAAATCAGGTCCTGGGCATCTCAGATTTCCCTAAAATGAATGGATATGTTCAGCTTAATCTCTCTGCACATCAGTTTCCAGGATGCAAACCAAAGATAACGCTTCCTTTGTTTCACTCATATGGCGAGAAAAGAGCTCTTGAAACAATTTGAAAATGCTCTGATAAGAATTATTTTAAAAAACCTCACCACTTTTGAGGAAATTAACAATTCAATATTTGAAGCGCAGCCTGAATGCAGGAAATTACTCTGAACAACACCAACAAAAAGTTAATTGTGATTAACTGGAAACTCCAAGAATATTATTATCCATCCCATGGCCCGAATAATGCAAAGATTACGCAGAAAAAAAAGCAGCATGTGACTGTGTGATTAGTGGAGCATCAGTATAGTTACATGAGGAACTGCCTTTAGTTCACGCTGACAGACTTACAGAACAGCACTTCCTACCATCTGAGTACTCAAATGTACAAACTTACCAATATCGTCTGAAAGCAGAGGAAAGGTTTCTGCACACACTTTGCCCTGCTGAACTTGGAAGGCCTCAAGCAAATTTGGATGACTGTTCTAAGCACTGTACAAACATAACCAAATGCTAGTAAGGCACTGTACTTGTAAGTGTTATTACAAGCTAAAAGTGATACAAAGACCACAAAGACACATATGTCCCCTCATTTCTTCACCTCCTCTAATTTTTCTTTGTCATTTCTTAAATTGGTGACTATTAAAACGTAATTTGTGAGAAAGAACAGACTTTCAACCTTTTCTAGCATCAAGAGTTAAAGATAGTGTATTTAAATTAAAAAAAAAACCAAAAAAAAAAAAAGAAAGAAAAAAGTAAAAAAAGCTCTATCTATCTTGATAAAAAGTATTGCAGGTGTTTCGCCCGGTACCAGGAGAAAAAGTCTACTACATATACAGATACAAATTAATAATATTTAACTTGTCATTGTTGGATGGCTGATTAAAAGCAGTATCAGCCCGTTTTAACTTCTACATTGCTACAGATGTGCCCATGAAGTCAAAATTGTTCAGACACCCTTTCTGTTACCTATAGACAAGTCTGAAAAAGAACGTATTTCTCTACTGCTTTTTGTATTCAGAGCCATCGTGCAAAAGATACAGCAACGTATCATCTGAAATTCCTGTTGTCTTCACTACAGTGACCCATGTCTTCATGCTGCTTAGACTGCTATTAAAAATTATGTACTGGATTAAAAAGACTAGTATTTTTCTAATCCTCTAGCTGAGGTGATTCATGGCTTTTATAGGTAATAAAACTATCAATTAATGAACTTAGCTCCATTATAAACACACATTTTACACACACACCAAGGCAAGCTACTAAGTACTGCTGAAAATCCCACTTGCCATGAATTTTGCTTCAGACTATTTTTGTCAGAATGTTTTTCATATCATCCATCCATATTGTCATCAGAGCTACAAAATTCTCAAGAGAAATAGTCCAAGATGAGTCCAACTTCTGCATGAACGTACTTGGATATTTTGAAATTAAAAAACCCACAAACTTCTTGCTAGCACAGAGCACAAACAGTATTTTTACTGTGTCTGGTTACGGGCAGATCCTGTAAATGGACTGTACAGGTGACAAAAAGCTACTGCTGCTTACTGCTTGGAACAGCAATTGCAGAACAAAATTAATTTGTCAAACAGATTACAAGAAGGAGGGGAAAAAGAAAAAAAAAAAAAAGAACAACAACAACAAAAAAGAGCAGAAGACAAAACAAAGCATTCCAAAGCAATAAGCTCCCTGACTGATGTTTTCAAACAGACAAGAATAAGAAAGAAAACACAGTCAAAATACAATCAGGAAAGAAAAGCAGGAGCAAAAGGGGATTGAGAAGTTTGGAACATTTGGTGAAAATTATACATGGACCGTAACCAAAATCCTTCATCCAAATACCTCTAAGTTTTGGAGGACATTTGATAGTTTGAACTGGATTTGAGTTCTACAAACTTGCTTTTTTATAATAGACTTGTATCCAAACTCTGCTTCCAAACTCTGGGATAGTTTGAGAGCGTCTTTGGATTCATATCCGGAATCTTCCACCCATGTCAGCTGGAAATCTTACATTAACGCAATTGTTGAAAAACAGCATTGCGAGCCAGGTTTCTATTTTCAGCGGTTCAACCTCCAGAGCTGTTCTAGGCCACCACCTTCGTCTGCTGGAAATAGCGCGTGAGGTTTGACCTGGGCAGCTCGAACGCCTTGCTGCAGCGCACAGACGGAGGTTTTATTGTGAGCTTCTCTTTCCAGCACTGCAGTCCCACCTACACAGTTCAGTCACCAGTTAATTTATATATTCTGCCTGAAGCACTCCCTCTGGCTTCATAATACAATCTCTCAAATGAAGAAAACGTACATAAAAGCGGATACAGCTGTTCCCAGGCCCCTCACTCGGCTCTCGGCTGCCTGCTGGCACGAAGGCCCTCGTAGCCAACTCAGCGTCCCGGGGCCGTCTGCAGCGCTGGAGGAACGTCAGCCCCTCGCTGCTCTCTCCAAGCGGCCACCTCCCCGCCTGCCGCACAGACATCTTGCTGCATCACAGGTTTTCCCGCTATATTCCCTGCATTGCATCCCCGTTCTTGCCAGGACACTCTGGAAGATTTTACTTTGGAATCGGCTTGCTTGCAGAAAGGTTTTGTTATAATGACAGGAGATTAGAGGGGGGAGGGAGAAGAAAGGGTTGAAACAAGTAATTTATGAGCGCCAGAGATAATGAAGCCTCATTTCCTACACAGTTCTTTCTTGTGGAACGTTCAAATAGCTGCTTAGGAAGATGTAAACCTTTTTTCCTCCTGTGAGTTTAGTGTTTCTGATGGCTTCTGTGCCCTGTGGATTTTCCGATACACGCTGTGGGAAAGCTCACAGTGCTGCCCTTTCACTCTTGGGGAAATTGATGGGGTCTCTGCTCTTCCCACTGCCTTAACTCCTATAGCAAACTTGTCTGAAGGAAGACAGTAGGTCCAAAAGTTACTTGGGGGAAGACATTAGGAGATCTGTTCACGGACAGTGCAATAAAAATAAAACCACTGCAGATCAATATGCTCACTGCACATCACCACCACTCCCCCCCTCCAAAAAAACCCACCAAAACCCACAAACAAACCACGCAAGAGGAACTGACAGGACTGCTGAATGCACTTGGGTTTAGGAACTTTCTGATGTCCTCCATATGTAGCACCCCTACACAAAGGTGAACCACAGGGACCGTGACAGTACCTTTTTCTTGGCTCCCACCCCCAAGATACTAACAGTTAACTACTGAATTTCAGGTAGCTCTTTGTACGTACAATGGTAAAGCAATACTAAACTAACACAGTGCCTTTTTTCAATAAATAATGTGTTGTACGGCCACAGGTTTGTGCCTCTGCATCTAGGAATGGAAAACAGATTTCCTGTGTTTCTCGAATGCTTACAATCTCAAAAAGTTGTACTGAAAAACTGAAGTATCAGACCTTTCCCACAAGCAAGAAAGAAGCCTGTGTATTCCAACTGGGACTATCGAAAGGTTATCAGTTTTTTAAAACAGAAAGTCAACTTTGAGATTATTTTTTTTCTTTTAAAATATGAATTTTCTACAGTTGCAGAATGAATAATTGCTTCAAATTTACAAAACTGATTTTAAAACGTAAAGTTGAATGTTTTCACTTTTTTTTTTTTAAATTATTTAACTGGAAAAATCTGTAAAATCTTGTATGCAATCTGAAGCTTTAGTATAGTTGCAGTTGCAGTGAACTACCCTTTTGGGTAACTTCAAAGGCAAACTCCATGAAGATTTGGACTTACCATTTCCATCATGTTAAAATAATCACTCAGCTTAAAACTGCCACAGACTAATTTCTGTTTTTTATGTTGCACAATTTCTAAAGCAGGAACCATTTTTTTTATATTTTGCATACAAGACTTTTTAAATTTGACATACCTTTTCTCATGCTGAAAGGGTAGGGGAAAAAAAGGTATTTCCTTTTCTCAGAAAAATGGCCACGTTCATTTTTGGCACACTTCAGTCTCAGCAAGAGCCCCGTCAGAGGCTTATGGGCGCTTGTCTGCAGTGTTTTCCTGGAGGCACAGGGTAGACTCGCTATCCCACACCTCCTTTGTGATCCTGGTGAGCATAATCTAGGAGTGGAACCTTCAGGCAGCATTTCCCACAGAAGGTGGCTAAGAGGTGAAGACAGGATGATGCTTTCAGCACAGGGGTACAACAAGAGAGGGAGAACAAGCTGATAACTTGCAGCCTATGATGTTCACACTAAACAAGAAGGACCTGGGAATTTGGATAGCTTTAAAAAAAAGAAAAAAAATCAGTCATGAAGACTGTAGGTGACTTTATTCTACTACCCAATAATACTATTTATAACAGTGGTTTTTTCTTTAATTTTATAACAGAAGTGGCCTTAGAAGAGTAAACTATATCAAGGAAAAGATAAACTTTTTTTTTTATTTCCTCATACAATATATAAGCTTTTCCTTACCACAATATGTAAGCTATCATAGTGCAAAATCAGGTTGCAACTTTTGGCTGCCTTTTTTTTTTTTTATTTTAAATTATTACCTTCTGAGTAACTCCTTTTCAGAAAAAAAAAATGTTTTGTGAAAACACTATGGCAGGAACGCCAGAATATTTCTTTGGATCTCTAATGAGATTTTGTCTCATGATTCATCCTGCACAATCTGATTCTAAATTATGGCTTTTTATGTTCAAATATTTTCCTATGTAAGCAGGAATTCATATACTCATGGCATGGGAAAAACGTGGTAAATCATATTCCAGTGCAATTCTTCTTTTCACATACAACCTGTCATGTTTAATTCCCAAGGATTTTTAAACAGCCCAAAGAAAAACACAAATAAAATGAAACGCAAATAAAGCAAATTCTAAAAGTAGAAAGGAAAATACTGTTCCCCATATATATTCCCAAAATGTTTCACCAAATTAATGTTTGTTATTTATAGAATACTCAGGTATGGGTTTTCATACTTCTGTTGACAACAATGCCCAGCACTTCATTTCAAAACCCTACAGGTAATTCACTGATCTTTCAAATCCTTCTTAATAGGTAAATAAATATTATTTTAGAAATATTAAAAAAAGAAAAAAGCAGTAGACTGCTTTCCCAAAGCTGAACTTGGAATCACCAAGAACCAGTTCTGAAACCAAAGGGTGCTGAGGGTTGTCTCAGTGTTCAAGCTATTGTTTTCTTTAACCGTGCATGAGAAAGGAGGTGGATTAACCTTCACCATGGCACACCCATGCCTCCATCTCTAAACAGCACGCTCAAGCACGACATCTACTAAATGGGCACACGTGAGCTCCTCACTGACCAACGTGGAAGGTGGTACCATTCCAGCAAGCACAAGAAGGAATTCAGTCCCCAGCCCTTACTCCCTTTTCTGCACTAGAAAAAGGTTTCTGCAGGAACTCATCCAGCTACTGAGCCTTAGCCACTGCTCCCTCACCCGTCCCTTTAAAATTCCCCGAAACTCCCCTAATCATTTAATAAGATTAGAGTATGTTTAGCTCAAAATAAAGAGCTATTTAGTTTGGATTCCATCCCATCTTAAGGTTTACTTCTGCCACAAGGCCTACCAAACACTGCCAGCCAGTAATGTGCAGCCGGGAAGAGATATGCATTGGGTGATAGCTATTCCGTAAATGAGCTCATCCTCCCACTCTCCAATTCTACCTAGTTGCTTTATCCACATGTTGTTTCTTGTCATTCATCTAGGTTTTAAACTTCTTGAGGCACAATCAGCTCTTTACTATATCTTGGTATAATCCCTACTAGAATCCCAACCCCAAAAAGGGGCTCAGGACTGCTCCTGCAACACAGGCCCTTACTTTGTCCTCCCCAAGCTACTGTCCTATTATATTATAAATACAATGACTGACACCATTATAACCAAATCTCATTACCTTTCTTTTCTGTCTTTTATTGTGTGCCTCCCTTGGACTCCCCATCTCACCGATATGTGTCTTGGTGTTTGGTTTGTTTGTGTTTAAGCTGTAAGTCTGATAGAGAAATAATTGTCCTCTCAGTTGACTGGGGTCATCAAGGTGTTTTATTACACAGAACCACCAAAGGGTTGGAAGAGATCCTAAGCTCCCCCAGTCCCTGATCCAGTGCACAGTACACCCATGAATCCACAGTAACTCCAAAAGTCAACAATACTTAAGCCTTTCTTGACAGGTGTTCATTCAGTCTGCCCATGGACAATAAAAAGTCTCCACCAGTCTATGGTAACTTACCAATATCCTTACTGTTACAAAAGTTTTCCTAGTGTCACACCTTCATATTTCTCTGTGCAGTATAAGCTCATTATTTCTCCTTATGCGGGCATATTAAAAAAAAAAATCTTTGCAGTTTGCAGCAGTCTTCCAAATGTTTGAAGACTATCATCCTATTCTTACTCAGTCTTCTTTACTTTAGATTAAGCAAGCCCAAATTAAGGCAACAGTCCATCACTGCGAATGCCTTAAGTCATCTGACTTGCCCACTGGATCCCACCATTCTGGGAGGGTAGACTCCAAAGCTCAGTACCGTCCTCCAGCTCGAGTCTTGCCACAGCACATGTAGCATAGTATGAGATTTCTTCACTCCTCTTCCGAGATACGCTTCTTCTCAGGTATCCTCATACACTTTGCCTTCTGCCTCCACAACAGCAACGTGTATTTGCCTCGTGTTTAGCTTGTAAGCTACAACAAGCACAACAGTCTTTCATCATTCTGAAATCAAGTTCTCCAATATAGGCTCCCTGCCCCTCCCAACTTAACATCATCAGCAAATTTAATGAGGCACATTCTGTATTATCCTCCTGATCACTGACAGAAATAAAAAATTTTACAGACAACCTCGATGGTTTCTTTCAAAACATGATTTTCCAGTCAGTTTTGCCTTTAGAGTTTAACCTAATCACATTGTTTTTATCTTCTGCCGTGCCCGCTCAGAGAGCTTGTTGAATTAGACAAATACCATAAGGAAATGTCCCTTTGTTGCTACAGTTATTAAAATACTTGAATCAGTGTCTCAAAAGTGATTGTTGCTTCTCATTGTTCATTGTATTGGTTTTGCAAGGCAAGCTTGCAGGGTCAAGAGGAGGCGTCTATAGGGGTGGCTTCCATAAGAAGCTGCTGGAAGCTTCCTCCATGTCTGGTAGAGCCAGTGCCAGCCAGCTCCAAGAGAGCCAAGGCCAAGCCCATCAGCGACAGTGGTAGCACATCTGTGATAACATATTTAAGAAGGGGAAAAATAATGCTGCACAACAGCAGTGAGGAGAGGGGAGTGAGAATATGTGAGAGAAACCACTCTGCAGACACCAAGGTCAGTGAAGGAGGGGGAGGAGGTGCTCCAGGCACCAGAGCCAGAGATCCCCCTGCAGCCTGTGGAGAAGACCATGGTGAGGCAGGCTGTTCCACTGCAGCCCATGGAGGACCCCACGCTGGAGCAGGTGGATGCCCGAAAGAGACTGTGACCCTATGGAGAGCCCACACTGGAGCAGGCTCCTGGCAGGACCTATGATCCTGTGGGGAGAGGATCCCATGCCAGAGCAGACTTGCTAGCAGGGATTGTGACCCTGTGGGGTCTCACACTGGAGCAGTCTGTTTCTGAAGGACTGCACCCCCTGCAAAGGACCCATGCGGGGGCAGTTCATGAAGAACTGCAGCCCGTGGGAGGAAGGACTCATACCGGAGAAGATCATGGAGGACTCTCTCCCATGGGAGGAACCTCACACTGGGGCAGGGGAAAAGACTGAGAATGAAGGAGCAACAGAGATATTGTGTGATGAACTGACTGCAATCCCCATTCTCCATCCCTCTGTGTGGCTCGCGGGAAAAAGTAGGGAAATGGAGGGTGAAGTTGGTCCTGGGAAGAATGGAGGGGTGAGGGGAAGGTGTTTTAAAATCTGGTTTTATTTCTCATTATCCTACTCTGATTTTGATTGGCAATAAATTAATTTCCCCAAGTCAAGTCTTTTTTGTCAGTGATAGCAACTGGTGAGTGATATTTATAAGCTAAATGCTTATAAATGTCTCAAGGGTGGGTGTCAGGAGGATGGGGCCAAACTCTTTTCAGTGGTGCCCAGTGACAGGACAAGGGGCAGTGGGCACAAACTGAAGCTAAGGAAGTTCCAGCTGAACATGAGGAAGAACAACTTCACTGTGAGGGTGACGGAGCATTGGCACAGGCTGCCCAGGGAGGCTGTGGAGTCTCCTTCTCTGGAGATACTCAAGACCCTCCTGGACAAGGTTCTGTGCAGCCTGCTGTAGGTGACCCTACTTCAGTAGGGGGGTTGGACTGGGTGACCCACAGAGGTCCCTTCCAACCCCGACCATTCTGTGGTTCTGTGATCTCCCCCTGCCCTTATCTCGACCCACAAGCCTGTCATTTTCTCTCCTCCTTTCCAACTGAGGAGAGGGAGTGATAGAGAGGCTTTGGTGGGCACCTGGCACCCAGCCAGGGTCAACACACTATACTGATTTAAGCAGAGATGAACACTCAGTCCTTTAAAAAGGGTCTATCAGGTTTAATGTGGCTTGATTTTGGCACCATAAGGTATTAAATATTTTTTTGCCATGCAGTCTCATTAAACTTTTCTGTTTCCCATTGTTTGTATTTGCTTTTATGTATGTCTAGTTTGGGGAAACCATTGTTTTTCTACACTTCTTTCCCCTGTACACCTTTAAAGGCCAAAATAAGAAAGATTCAAAAATTAATCAATAATCTATTCAAGCTCCCGAAATACAATCTTCTCTGTAATATCAAAATGCCTTCTAGAAGTGCAGTAAATAGAGTGACAATATGGGGCAGAAAGATGTGTATTCACACCTTGTTTTCTCATCAGAAATATATTCTTTTCCCCAACTTTTGCAAGCTTATTGGAGAGAGAGGGAATTCAAGAGAGGGATTACATCTAATTAAAATTATTTGACTGATTTTCTTAAATTAAGATCTGTGAGTCCTCAAAACAATGTTTCAGTCTGGATATGGAACACCGCTTCTCTATGCATTTATGCATTTGAATTTCAAATGCTAGCAAAGTTTATTCCTCCATTGATGCATTTTGCAGTAATCAAAGTTAACTTGACCAGCTTTTATAATATGAACACCAATATATGTCTAAGTAATCTCAGTGTTCCCACAATAATATGGGGTATTAAAATAAAGACAAAGATACCATAGGAGATCATCTAAATCTACCCCTTCTCACAGGAATCTCAAGGCTAAATTCCATGAACACCAGATATTTAAAAAGATTACCTGATGGAAGGAAAAAAAGGGATGGTCATTTGGGTCATCATTAATCAAATGAGAAACTGGCCTCTTTAGTTCAGCAGAAGAAAAACAAAACACTAGTAGAACACCACACTCACGTTCTGAAGAGTTCTGGGTTTCTTTTTGTTTTAAATACAAATATCATCTTTTTTTTTTTTCAACTCTCCACATAAACTGCAGAATGTAAGAGCGCATTGCTAACTCTTCTGAATCAAAAAATTCATCTGGGTTCGTATCCTTCTTTTTTGAAAATTGGAAACTATGAAAATAGAAGCATTGTATCCTTCCAGAATACAAGATGATGACAGGAGTTGTCCGTGAATTCCCTGAACATTACTGTCATCTTTGTTTAGTGGAATACTTTTCCACCCGTAACTCTGAGCACTGTAACCTCTCTCCAAATGCCCTGGGGCCCAAGATACCTATTCCACTTTCAGCCCAACTTTTTGCCCGTAGAGTAAATGGCAGCAATTGTTATTGCTGGCTGTAATGTCACCGCATATATCTGTCATCATTCCATTTATTACATGAACAAGATAAGCGAAGACAGGCAAGAAATACGTACATGGCTACCACTTCAGTCCTCGGGAATGAAATCACTCTCTTTCGTTCCTATTTTTAGGGAGGTGTGTTTCCAGTCAAAGGCAAGAAGCATTATCAAGGAAACAGCTTATTCTAGCGTCATATTACTGGTCATTTCTAGATGAACCCCTGTTGCTTCAGAAATGAACAGTATCTGGTCCTATTCATTCACTCACTGGGAGCTTCTCTTGTTTTGGAGGAAAGACAAGGATCTTTCAGAGAGGTACTTTCTTCTAAACTTGTCCTCTTGAATTTAGGCAGTTTAAGGAAACAATGGCTGCTGACAAGTTCCTTATTACCAGCAATTAATGGCCAGTTTGTTAATTAGTGTCCTGAGGCAAAGTTAATGTAGCATTTCCAGCAGAACCCAAAACAAAAACACAGAATACTTTTGGATATGGGCTAACAGCTCTGTTTTATTCAGTATTTTTCTTAACAAGGACAGATTTTTCCTGTCCAAATCAATGGACTGCAAAGTGCATATACCGGGAAAAGAAATCAGCTTCATTAAAGGGAAAATTAATAATAAACTGGTTGTGGTCTTTTTCCTGACATGGCAAGTTCCCAGTGCATTCAGGAAAGAATAAAAAAAAAAAAAAAAAAAAA